>Ga0187892_10000534_pt1 | contig 98864 bp, 78 predicted proteins | sample MA1701073metaG_FD_139345 | JGI IMG/M metagenome (GOLD analysis project Ga0187892, IMG submission 139345) | Bio-ooze microbial communities from a basaltic lava cave in the Kipuka Kanohina Cave System on the Island of Hawaii, USA - MA170107-3 metaG ... | reverse complement strand
TAAATGAAACGGCCATCACAAATCATGCACGGTTACCGAAATGGGGGCCGTCTGAGCGTGGGTGCTAAAAACTGAAGTGGGTGAATTTCCGGGCGTCAATGTACGGTTGCCGCAAGGACACGGAAAGCTCAGCTTGCACTGAGCAGCAGTTGCGGCAGGCTGAGCCGTCTTTGTAGGCGACACGGCCGTAGATGTAGCAATCCGCCGCGCTGTTCGCCGCCGAAACCGTCAACGACAAGAGCAAGAGAATACCTATAAAACGGGCAGGATTTTTCATCGCGCATACCTCACTTGAATAATGAACGAAGAGTCTAATCCCACTACACAGTGGCGTTGCCCGGCTCACCCTTTTGTGCAGATGTCGTCCAAAGAGTTAAAGACTCCCACAGTATTCTGCCGATTGGCAGGTGGCTGTGGCACGCTTTCTATGGTGATGTTCACGACATCACCAGCCTCACCCTGAGCCCTGGTAGCTTTGAAGTAGTTGGTTCGGCTAAACGTGCCTTTGTGCCAGCAGGTATCTTTGAAAAAGCCTGCTATTACGACATAGCTGCCTGCACGCCTGATCTTTATCTGGGCAGTGAATGTGTGGCCCCCGTCTACAGCTTTGGTGCTATAACTTTGTACGAAAGCATAAGCACGGTCTACCTCGCCTTGCATATGCTCTCTCTCGTGTTGTACCGGACCGGAAGTCTTCGAAATTGGAATGGCTGAAGCAGATGGGGCGCCAATGACTACCGGCAAAAAAAACAGGGCCAAACAAACGCCTCTGCTTATGTGGTTACGAAATCTGCGATGTTCGAACATGGTTGAAACCTCCTATCGTCGCGGATGAAATTGGACTACTCACACTTTCCTGCCGCAGGTTTATCTGTGGAACCGCAGTCAGTTTGTTTGAAACCAAGAGGCCGGTCGGCCCCTCATTGTGTAATGACCCAATCAGGCGAGTTTGTTACAGAAAAATTTCTTTTCCAGCGAGCCAAAGCTGAGGTGAGCTTCAAGGCTTGGCAATGCGGAAGGAGTAGCGTCCAGCGTCCTCGACCGTGCCGTCGCGATTGACGCCGCGCAGTTCAAACGAGTATTCCAGATCTGACAATCCCGCGACGGGAAGATCAACCGTCGGCCCGATCCCGCCATTGCGCGTCAACCGCAGCCTACGCCAGCTTCTGACCTCTCTGCCGTTTTGCGTCAGCGCGAGCTGATAACCGGGAAAAACGTCCGACGGGTCAATCAGCAGCTTGAAGCGCAGCGAGCGCGTCTCCGGCTTGAGTTGGATCGCCTCGCCGCCCTCGCCACGCAGATTGCGCAGCGTCAGCGTGACGGGCAGGACGCTGGCTGGCAGCGATTCTTTTCCGCCCGGCGCGACGGGCGCTGGCGATGGAACGGGTTGCGGCGCGGGTTGCGTTACGGCGCCGGAACCGGCTTGCGCGAGTCGCTCTTCAAGCTCGCGCACGTGTTGTCGTTGCGCCGCCTGCTCCGATTGCAATTGGGCGATCTGGCCGCGCAAGCGAAGATTGTCGCTGATCAGCCAGCCAATCCCGGCCAGCGCCGCCGCGCACGCAATCGCCCAGGCCAGGCGCGGGAAGCGCATCCAGTCGCCCAGCGTTTGCCGTTTGGCGGATTCGGCCCCGGCGCGATTGGTCGTGGCCATTTCGCTATCGAGCGCGCCAACGAAGCTGCGCGCGAACTCAAGCTGAGCGCGATCGGAGGAAGATCGGAGCAGGCGCTGCTCGAAACGCTCCCGCTCGGCTTCGCTCGATTCGCCGCGCGCGTAAGCGTCGAACAACTCCTCCCTGACGCCCAGCAACTGGTCAAAGAGCTCTTCGTCGGCGGAAGAAAGCTCTTCCAGACGGCGCTCCGCCTCCGGCGCAAGTTCGCCCAGCCAATATTGCTTCATCTCCCGCTCCTCGATCCGCTCGTTGTTATTTTCCAAACCATTCATGCTGTAATGTCGAAAAGTCGCGGTTTTGTTACAGTCTTCGCCGCCATCGTCAGGTATCACCGCGTTCCAGACAACGCTTGACGCATTCCTCGACCTTTGCGCGCAAACGAGAAGCGCGAGTCCGCAGGGCGCCGTAATTGAGTTTGAGCTTCGCCGCCAGTTCCTTGCGATTGCGCTCGCGCGTCAGTTCGTCGTCACCTCCGTAATAAAGCAGCAGCAGCTCGCGGTCTTTCGGTCTCAACCGCCGCAAGCATTCGTTCAAACTGTCGCTCATCCGTTCATTTCGTCCGCGCGCGTTCTCTTCCTCGAATGATTGTTTGAACAAACGCTTCGAAGTCTGTTGCGATTCGGGATCCTCGGACCCGAACACGTTTTCCGGGCGGCGCATAAATTCCAGCAGAACCAATCGCGCCACGCCTCGGCAATAAGCTTTGTGATTGCCGGTGGGCAGCGCGTCGCCTTTTTCCAGCTTGCGCGCAATCCGATCAAAAGTCGCATCCGCCAAAACTTCTGGCGAGATTTGGCGCCGGCGCCGGCTGAGATAGTCAACCAGATCGCGGTGGAGCTTTTCATACTCTTCGGCGGCGCGCTGAGGGTCGGGATCGAGCCAGTCGAACAACAGCTTGAGCGCCGCCTCGCTCAATTCCCACTTTGGCTTTTTGGGTTGGTCAATTTCTTTCATCAACGCATTCCCCCTGGGTACGCATCGCTTCCAGCGTGCCGGCTGATTGATCTGCAACTTTCATCGCAGTGTATCTGCTCGGCGCGCGGGCACGCTGGAAGCGATGCGTACCCAGGCTGCCTCAGGCTATTTGTATTCCCCCTGCAAAACGAAACCCGCCCAGAAGAACGGTTCGCTGCGCCGCTTGCTCCGCCACATTTCGATCTGCGCCTGGCGCAAGGCCGCCGCCGGCGTCATCCGCATCTGGCCGTCTTTGCCAAGCAGTCGCGTGTAGAAGGCCTTCATCAAGCTCGCCGTCTTCTGATCATCCACTTCCCACAGCGAAGCCAGCACGCGCGCGGCGCCGGCGGCCATAAAACCGCGCGTCATTCCGACCAGGCCCTCGCCGCTGACCTCTCGACCAAGCGCGGTCTGGCACGCGCTGAGCACGATCAGGTCGGCGGGCAGCCGCAGGCCGTAGATTTCGTGCATCCGCAAGAAGCCGTCCCGGTCGTTTCCCTTTTCGTCCACCAGCGAGAAGACCAGGCCGGAGTGCGCCGGGTACGCGCTGTTGAGCAAACCGTGCGCGGCGAAGTGGACGATCCGGTATTGGCCCAGTTCTTCGCTCATCGCCGTCGTGCGGTTCGCGTCGAAGTCGAGCGCCAGGCGCAACAGTTCGCGCGGCACGATGGCTGCAATCGCTTCCACCTCCTTGCGCGAATCCTGCAAACGCCTGAGATAGCCGTCGCCTTTCAGAGCGCCCGACTCGCGCGCCGAACGCAACAGACCGCGCAGCGCAATCGAATCGCCCGATGATGACGATCGCCGTGTCGCCGGTTGCGATTCGTCGCACTTCGTTTGCGCCAGGCGCGGATCGCATTTCGAGAAGACCGGGTCGGCCAGCGCCGCCACTGACTTCGGCGCGCTCGCCCTTCCAGCCAACTCGCGCCGCAGCACGGCCAGCGTCGAAGCAGAGGGCAGGTTGATGATCTCGTGATTGACGATCAGTGGCGTATACGATTGCGGATTGCGGATTGCGGATTGCGGATTGCCGGAACGCGCCGCATTGTTTTTCAATCCGCAATCCGCAATCCGCAATCCGCAATCAGGCAAGGCGGCGAACGGAATGTATTGCAGCGCGCCGTCAGCCACGATGAGCAGGCGTTTGGCGCCTAACTGCGCGGCGACAGGGCCGAGCAACATCTGGCTCAGCTTCGCCGCTTCCGCCGGAAATTGTTTGTCGGCTTCGAGGTAGCGCGCCTGCCGTTGCTCCTCCGTTTCGTTCTTCTCCTGCGAGGCGCGGGCCGTCATCAACTCGTAGACCTTCTTCGCCTGCGCCTCGATCTCGGCGCGCTTCGGCAACTCGAAGCTGTGGATGGCGTCCGTCGTCACCAGCCAGAGGTAGCTGCGCTCCCAACCGAGCGAGTATTCAAGCAGCAGCGTGCCCGGGTCGAGCGTCTGTTGCTGAATCTCGGCGAGGCTGAGCGGCTGCGGCCTGGTGAGCTCGGCCAGGCGCGGGTTGGCGGCGTAGATTTGATCCCGGACTTGCCGCAGGTCGAGGAACAACGCGCTGATCTGGCGGTCGAGTTCGGCGGATTGTTCGGACTTCTTCAACCTTCGCAGGGCTTCGGACTTTGCGCTGATCTGCTGTTGCAACTCTCGCTCGCGTTCGGCAAGTTCGGTGTTTACTCCCTGCTGAGCGTCAGGCCGCGCTTCGACCAGCAACTCCAACAGGCTCCGCGCCCGGCTTCGCTCGCTCGCCTGAAACGCCTTCACGTCATATCCCTGGTTCTTGTCTTGCTTGTGCAACCGCATCAGCACATCAATGTAGAACTCGTAATACCTGTAGGATGAGGCCAGGTAGGAAGCGCGCAATTCCCAGTTAGTCACATTCGCCCGAACGGATTCGTGCAGCAGCAGCGCGGCCTCCAGGCTCTCCCGCGCCTCGGCAAACCGCCTGGCAGGAAAGTAAACTTGCGCCAGAGCGTAAAAGGCCATCGCCTCCCAGGCGGGTTCGCCGCTTGCCCGCGCCAGCGCGATGGCCTGCCGGCACAGGTCAACGCCTTTCTCCACTTGCCCCAACATGCCGTAGGCCCGGCCCAGACCGCGCAAAGCGTTGGCTTCGCCGACCAAGTCGCCTATCCGCCGGTAAAGCTCTGCGGCTTGGGCGTGATATTCAACCGCCGGTTGATGATCCCCGTGATGGAAGTGAAGCCAGCCGATATTGTGCAGCGTTTCGGCTTCCAGATGACGATCTCCCCCAGCGCGGCACAGCGTCAAAGAACGCAGACGCGAATCCAGCGCTTTCTCTCTGTCCCCCAGTGATCGGTAGACTTCTGCAAGAATGCCCAGCGCAGAAGCCTCGTCATTGCGCGCTGCCAGGCTTTGGTAAAGCGTGATGGCTTGGTTGAGGCGGTCAATCGCCTGCGGATATTCACCGAGCAAGTGGTGAGCCAATCCAGTGAAGGTGAGGGTTTTAGCTTCTTCTGCGCGATTGCCGGTGGCGTGGAAGAGTTGCGCCGCCTGCTCGCTCAACTCCAGCGCCCGTTGCCGGTCGCCCACATCGCGATAGGCTTCGCCGAGGGTGAGCAGCGCGGCGGCCTCCTCGTTTGGGTTTCCGATCTTGCGCCAGATTTGCAAGGCGCGATAGCTCTGCTCGATCGCTTTTTGCATCTGGCCCAGAGAAACATAAATCCGGCTGAGGAATTTCAGTACGGTCGCCTGTTGGCCGGCGTCACCCAGCGCAGTGTAGATGGCTAACGCCTGATGGAAGTAATCGAGCGCCTTCGGCTTCTGGTTCAGCCCCGCGAAAAGCCAGCCGATAGAGATCAGCGCGCGCGCTTCGCCGTTGCGGTCTGCGGTCGCGCGAAAGATCGCCAACGTCTCGTTGTAAGCGTCCAACGCTTTTTGTGTTTCCCCAATCGCTTTGTGAATCTCGGCGATTAGGATAAGCGCCTCCGCTTCCATCTTGCGTTCGCCGTTTCTCCGGCTGAGCAGTTTGACTTGATCAAGGGCGGCGAGGACTTTCGGCTTATCGTCCAGCGATTCGCAAATTGCGCGTAGCTCCTCGAAGGAGACTGAAGCGTCGTCTGGTTCTCCGGCAGCTTGCAGGAGCGCCACTGATTGTTGCGCGTAATCCAACGCCTTCTCTTTCTCACCGCGTAAGCGAGACAGGATGGCCAACTTCTGTAACACCAGGCCTTCAATGAGACGCTCCCCGATCTCGCGGCAGATGCGCAAAGACTGTTTGTAATATTCCAACGCACGGCCTTTATCATTCAGGGTCCAACTCAACCCTTCGGCCATCGTGAACAAGGTGTGCGCTTCGCCGCTCCGATCCTGCAGGGCGCGATAAAGCTCGAGCGCCTTGGCTCCCTCTTCCAATGACTCCTGCCCGAGCCTCAGACGGCCGGAAAGCGCGCTGATCTGCCGCAATGTCACGGCCTGCCTGGGCCGGTCGCCAATCGCCGACCACATCCTCAAAGCCCGCTGATAGGCGTCGCGCGCTTTGCCCCAGGAATCGGAATCAGGTTTTTGCCGGTAGTCGTCGCCATCCGCGTAAAGTTTCTGGGCGGCCAGGCGCATCCGGTCTTGCGGGGTGGCTGGCCGCTGCGCAGTTACGCTCACACGATACTTCCCTATCACGGCCAGCGGTTTCATCGAGCGGATCTCCAACCGGTACTTGTCCATCGTTTCCGCAATCAGACAAACCATTTCTACGCCGCGCGCGCCGCGATGACTGTCGGCTTCAGTGATGATCGTTCCGTCAGGCTTTCGCAAAATGCCACGGACATTGACGCCGAGTTGCTCGATGGTCACGTCTACGAAATATCCCGCCTCAAGCTTCAAATCATAGTCGTGAGTTTCGCCGCCCTTGATTTCGCGCTCAACGGGTATGCCCAATTCGAGCGTGGGCGGCGAAGAGCCAGTTTGCGGGAGCGCAATGAAGTTGAAGGCGCAGATAACCAGGATAGGCGGGAGTGACGCCCAGAGACGAACGGGGGAGAGACCGAGCATAGGAACCTCGCGACAGAAGGAAACGACCGATGGTGGTAAATGGATTGAATTGCGCCGTAGGAGCCAATCGCCTCGCGCGCCGCGCTGATGTCAGGCGCACGCTTCGTCCGTCGCTCAATGTTGTTTTCCGCGCAAAACAACGCGCCGGACAAATTCACCGGCGACATCTTGCGAGCAAGGTTCGGTTAAGTCAAGGATTGTTTCTGCAATGGCGGGAAAAGCGCAGGAGGGCGAGAGGCTTTTCAAACAAAAAGATGTAGGACAGAAAGATGGTCTCTTATTTTTCTGTCCCACATCTTTCTGTTGAAAGTTGTTTCAGAAAATGACGGCGGAAAGCTCAATTTGTGTTCGTGCATGGTCTAATTGCCGATGTTGATCCTGGCCGCATTCGACACTCGCCCATCAATTGTCAGCACGACATCAACGTCTCCGCGCCCGCGCAGTTCCTGCGGCATCCTCACGTTCATCTGATCCAATCCTGCCAACCGCGAATGAGCGCCGAGGTATTCCACGCCCGCGGCCACGCCGCCAATCGTCACGCGTACGTTGGCCAATTGGCTGCGATGGCGCAATCCCGTCCCGTAAAGCACCAGGTAATTCGGCCTGTTTGCTGCGCCCACGCTCACCGGGCGCGGCGTGCCATTGGCGTTCATCACTGGTTGAAACGAAACGCCATCGAAAGTCGTCTGCCCCACAGCCACGCCTTGCCCGTTCGCTCCGGCGGTGAAGAGGCCTGGGCTGACCCGTTCTATCGTTACGGTTCCGGCGGCGATGACCGCGTCGTTGTACAGCACCTTCACCATCGCCGTTCCCGGATCAACGTTCGACGGCACGACGTAATTGACCTGCGCCGGCGAGACGAAAAGCATCGGCGCGTTGTTGTCATTGACGGTCACAGAGACGCCAGCCAGCGTCGCTGGCAACGGAAATGAATTCGCGGACACGGTGTTCTGGCTGAATTGATCGCCGAACGTCGCAGCGATGGAGTCGGGCGAGATGGCTTGAAAAAAGGTCGCGGCGTTTACTGTCCTGACGTTCTGAGTTGCGCCGCCGCCGCCGCTGTCTATCGTGGCGTCAATGTAGCCGCCAAAATCCGTCGTCCAGTACCATTTGTATCGTGAATTGGGGTTGTTGGCGCGGGCGATGCCGATCACCCGGTAATTCGGATTGAGCATCGTCGCATTGTGACCGGCTGAGTTTTTCCACTGATTGAAAGTGCGAACAGCGTCATTGAAACCGGCGGCGATATTCTCGCCCTTTGAGGTCGGATAGTTGTAATTGAAGGCGCCCATCCGCACGAACGGATTGCGCCCCTGGCTGTCGGTGTGGCTGAAATAATTCTTCGCGGCCATGTCAACGCTCAGCCAATCGGCCGCGCGCGTGAGCGCGACTGACGCGCGAAGCTGAACCAGCCCGTTCTGCGCGCGATATTCGTTGATCAACCGCAACACCACCTGCTCTTCAGCATCGAGCGGAGTCGCCTGCGCCGCGGCTTGAACGCTCAGCGCAACCAAAATCAAAGACAGAAAGCAGAAAGAAACGAGACGACGATGATTCGAAACTTGCGAGTTACCAGACACCATGAATGTTTGCTCCTTTGCGCCTTGAGACAGGCGTCGGAAGGAGCCTCATCCGCACACCCTTCCCTGCCCGCCGTCACAGGCCGATTGTTGGGATGCGAATGTAAAGATTGGCGCGTTCCGGGTGGGAGCGGTTACGCGAAAGAACGACACACCTTCGCAGTCATCGGTAAACAGGCAACTGATTTCCGCTGCGATGATTGATCGAATTTGGAGGGGGAATGCTGATGACTGATCGCATCAGCAGTGAAAGACCGGTTTCTTCGGGCGGGACACGGCTATTCTTTTAGCATAGCGAAATGATGATGTAAACCGGCGATTCGTTAGAAGTCACATCAGGTTGTCCGCCATCGCTTTGAGTAGTTGCTGCGCGGTATAAGGCTTCCAGAGGATGGTTCGGATGCCTGCGCGTTTGGCAGCCTCAATCTGTTCCTGGGAATGCAACCCGCTCGTCACAATGATCCCCAGGCGAGGATTCAAATGCCTCAAAGCTCCCCCCAGCGAGACGCCGTCCTGATGTGGTAACAAAAAGTTTGTTACCACCAGCTCGATCTCATCGCGGTGCTGGGAATAAAGCGAGAGAGCTTCCTGACCGTCTCTGGCTCCCAGAGTGCGATAACCTGATAGTTCCAGCGTCGCCCTGGTGACCTCGCGCGCCTCCGTTTCGTCATCAACTACCAGGATCAATTCGCCGTGGCCAGCGGGCGGAGCCTCTTCCTTCTCGTCAGGCAGACTTTCCGGCTTGCTCTCGGTCGCGGGCAGATAGACCCTGAACTGCGATCCTTTCCCGACCGCGCTGGTGACGTTGATGAATCCTCCGTGGCTGCGCACGATGCCCAAAGCGGTTGATAACCCCAACCCGCTGCCCAGCCCATTCTCTTTGGTGGTAAAGAAAGGCTCGAAGACGCGATCCATCAGTTCCAGCGACATCCCGGTCCCGGTATCGGTGACGGAGATTTCCACGAACCTGCCCGGCTTGACGCCGTTGTTCACTCTCACGTCATCTTCGTCGAGAATCCTGTTGGCGGCGGTGATCATCAGCTTCCCGCCTTCGGGCATGGCGTCCCGCGCATTGATGCACAGATTCATCATCACCTGATGAACCTGTGTGGCGTCGCCGATGACGCTCCACAGGTCTTCGGGCAAATTTAGATCGAGCGAAATGTCGCCGGGGAGAATTTCACGGACGATCTTCGCCACGTCGGTGATGATATTGGATGTTCCGAGCGGCGCCCGCTCGCCGGCCGTCCCTTTGGCGAAGGTCAGCACCTGATCAATCAGATCGCGGCTGCGCTCGGCGCTTTTACGGATCAGGGAGAGCCATTTCTGGCTGTTCGCGTCGGTGAAACGTTGCTGCAGGGTGTGCAGCGACAACATGATCGGCGCCAGCCAGTTGTTCAAATCGTGAGCTATGCCGCTGGCCAGAGCGCCGATGCTTTCCAGCCGCTGCATCCGCAGGAACTGCTCTTCGAGCCGTTTCTTTTCGGTGATGTCGCGGGTGGCGCTGAGCGCTTGCTGAACCCCATTCTCTTCGCCGTGGAGGAGGACCGTGATTTCGCTGCTCAACCAGCGCCACTCTCCGTTGGCATGCTTGACGCGATACACCACTTCAATGACTTCGCCCAACTTCAGGGACTCCATCCCGCGATCAATTTCGACCAGCTTCGCCAAATCGTCAGGGTGCGCCAGAGATGAAAGCGGTATCTGTTGAAGCTGCTCCGGCGAATAGCCGAGAATCTTTTGAACCTGGCGGTTGACGTAAGCCAGCTTCCGCTCCTTCAGATCGAAGAGCGCGATGATTTCGGGCGTCGAATCGGCGATGAGTTGCAATTTCGTCTGGCTCTCGCGCAGCGCCAACTCGCCGCGCTTCCGCTCAATCGCATAGCGCATCGCGCGCCGCAGAAGCTGAAAATCAATTTGGTCTTTGACCAGATAATCCTGAGCGCCCGATTGAACCGCCTGCAACCCGATCTCTTCGTCGTCGCAGGCGGTCAACACAATCACGGGGATTTGCGGCGAATGGTCGCAGACCTTCCTCACGGTCGCCATTCCGTCGCTGTCGGGCAACGACATATCCAGCAAAACCAGATCAATCTCGCCTTCCAACAAACGCTTCAGCCCGGGTTTCAAACCATCTGCGAGTTCAAGCTCGAACAACTCCTTGTGGGCCATCATCAGGTCTTTCAGCGCTTGCGCGTAAAACGGATCGTCTTCGATCAGCAGGACCTTTGTCAGTTTTGTTCTCATAGGGATCATCGTTCGCTTCCGCCGCCGTACCCTCACGTCTCGGCGCTTCAATGACTGCTGGAGGCCAGCCGGAAGTGGGAAAGCGATTCTACGCTCATCGCCGCGCATAGCGCCAGCGATGAGCCACGAAGGCTTGTGAATCCTACTCCGGACAGCCATCAACCGCGCCCTGTGACCAGGCTTCAGAAACCATCTTCCAGCCGAAATAGTTACTTGCTCATTCCAGATTCACTTGTTAATATTAGGTCTGCAAGTTCCCGTCCTTGCTGTAGATTCGCGATTATAACCACTGGAAAAAATCAATCCTGAACTAATCACCCCCTCGCGCTTGCCCGATTTGCAGATTAGCTATGCTCAAGAAACTTAAACAAGTAATCCTTGGCTGCCTCAAAGCCTTTGGAGTGTTTACTCTCCTTAAGCAGAGCAAGTGGCGTCAAGAACGCCTCTTGATTCTCGCCTACCACGGCCTCTCTATTGATGACGAGCACGAATGGGATCCGGAGTTATTTATGCCTCCCGATGTGTTCCGCGAGAGAATGCGGCTGCTCAAGGATCTGGGTTACACGGTACTTCCACTTGATGAAGCTGTACAACGTCTTCATTCGAATAATCTACCTAAGAACGCCGTAGCTCTGACGTTCGATGACGGTTTTTACGACTTCTACAAACACGCCCATCCTATTCTCAAGGAATTTAATTTTCCTGCTACCCTTTATCTAACGACGTTCTACTCTCATTACAACCGGCCGATCTTCGATGAGGTTTGTTCCTACCTGCTTTGGAAAGGCCGGTCTCTAACATTGAATCTCAAAGAGCTGACTGGCCGGGATGCGAAACTGGCTCTATCGAACCCTGCGGAACGCGAGAAAGCCGAGGATGAAATACTCGAATTCGCCCGCCATCAAGAACTGTCTGCCGAAGAGAAAGACGCTTTGGCCGCAAAACTGGCCGGGCTGGTTGAGGTGGACTACGACGATTTGTGCCGAAGGAGAATACTCAACCTTCTCACTCCCGATGAGACCAGGAAATTGGCCGCCGAAGGCATTGATATTGAGCTACACACTCACCGTCACCGCACTCCCAGGGATCGCCAGTTATTCGCCCGGGAGATAGAAGACAACCGGAACAGCATTCGGGCTGTGACCGGCTCTATCGCCCGGCATTTTTGTTATCCGAGCGGGGATTATGATCGGACTTTTCTGCCCTGGCTCAGTGAGCTCGGTGTTACTTCGGCCACTACGTGTGAGGTGAGCCTGGCTACTCCAAGCTCACAACCACTGCTGCTACCAAGACTGGTTGATACCTGCTTGCATACACCGATAGAGTTCGAGGGCTGGTTGACTGGAGTAGCTTCATTCCTACCGCGAGGTAATAGGGTCATTAAGTTACTCGACTGAAGCATTCGGTCTAACAGGCCGAAGACCACTCTTATACAAAGCCGGGCGCCATCGCGCAGTAACAAATCTCTTTTGTTACTGCGCGATGGCGCCCGGCTTTGGCGTATCTTATTGATCAACGACTGAATCGAACAACTCCGGCCAGATCGGTTTGCCCTGGCTTTTCTCCGCGTTGCGCGGTCTGCGCGAAGCTTTCCAGCATCTGTTCTTCGAGCATCAATGAATCGGCCAGAAATTTCGCGCCCCAGTTGACGTAGGTGTACGGCGTGTAGCGACCGGAGATCGGATGAGAACCTTTAACGGCGCCTCGAATCCCCGGATGGATCGCATTCAAAAGCTGCGTGCTTTTAACGTAGTCGTTAAGTTTCACCGCCGCGTCCAGGAAGCGCTTCTCACGCGTGATCTCCGCCATCCGCAGCCAGACTCCGGCGATCTGCGCGTTGCCGGTCAGGCAACTGTAGCTGGCCGAGGTCTTCCACGAACTGTCGAATTCGCCGGACATGAAGGATTCTGATTCGAAAATCCGCAGCAGCTTCTCCGCCGTCTTGCGCGCGGCCTGGAAATACTTCTCGACGCCGATCAGCCGCCACGATTCGAGCAATCCCTCCATCACGTATGAGATCGTATGCGTCAGCGGCATATTCCATTGCGACGCGGTGAAGAAAGCATTGTGCTGGAACCAGCCGTTCTCCTGTTGCTGAGCTACGGTCCAATCCAGGTTGCGACGCGCCGGGAGCAGATAGCGTTCGTCGTTCGTCAGCTTGTAAATTTCGAGCAGGCTCCACGCGGTACGCGCATCGTAAGCGTGAACCAGCGTCTCTGTTTCAGCGCCAGGCAATCGCCACGAACCGTCGGGCGATTGAACGCTGATCAGCCAGTCGCCCGCGCGCCGGGCCGCCGCCAGGTAACTCTCATCTTTCGTTTCGATGTATGCGCGACACCAGCCCAGGATCACCTGGCCTGTGTTGAAGACCACCGGCGTCGCTTGGTGATCAGGTCCGCGCCACGCGCCGCCTACTACCGCGCCCGAAGCCATCTGAACTTCAATCTCCCAATCAGCCATTTGCGCCGCCCGTTCGCGGAACTCTTCGCGCCCCATCAGCAATGCGTAATCGTAAAAAGTCGGAATGATGTATCCGGTCGTCTCCGGATAAGGCGGATGCCATCCGTGCAGGAGCGAAAAGCCCTGCGCCACGCCTTGGCCGCCACACTGGTCGTGCGCGCGGCAGATCCACTGGATCGCCGCGTCCAGATGGCGGCGCGACGGACCTGGCGCGCGGCGCAAATCGAAACTGTCTCTGAACAACAAACCGGCAATCGAAGGGTGCAATAACCGGCCGCCAGCCTTAACCAGCTTGGAGAGTGGCGTTTTTTGAATCTTCTTCCTGATAGCTCCCATTTTCAGTCTCCCTCATTTCAAACTCGCTTACAGCATCGCCGACAACCCGTTCGCCACCAGATGACGCCGAACCTCGTCGAGCCGCGCCTCCCAGCTCTCGCTCCGAATCGCCTCGCTCATTTCGACAGAAGGCCCCGGGTTAGCCAGCGCGGTCTCAATCTCCCGAATGAAACTCTCGCGGTCTTTGCCGATGCGGCACAGCCCCAACACTTCCACTTCGGGAATTGGGGTCGAAACCACTGGCAACCCGGCGGCCAGATACTCGCGGACTTTGAGCGGATTGGCGTTCAACGTCAGTTCGTTGATCACAAACGGATTCAACGCCACGTCGAAGCCTTTGCAGTAAGCCGGCAAATCCTCGTATCGTTTGCGACCGAGAAAATGGACGTTGGCGAGCGCGGTCAAACGAGAAACGTCCGTCGTCGTTTTGCCAAGAATCACGAGCGACCCGTGTGAGAAATGTTTGGCGGCCGCTTCCATCAATTCGATGTCAACCCAGTCAGCGACCAGACCGAAGAACCCGATGACCGGGCGCGGCAGCTTGGAAATGTCTTCGGGCACCGCCGTTTCCGCATCGAGCGCTTTGCGGAAATGCGTGAAGTCAACCCCGTGCCGCACCAGATAAGTGCGCGGGTTGATCTTCGACTTCGATTCGACCAGCTTCTCGGCTGAACAGATCACCAAGTCGGCGCGGCGCAGCAGCTTCTCCTCTATGTCGAGCAGCGCCTGCGACGGAATCCCGGTGAAGGCCGAATATTCGTCAACACAGTGATAAAGCACCAGCGATTCGTTCAGCTTCCCCGTCACCAGCCCGGCTGATGGCAGGAAGACGTAATTGATTACATTTTTGAACTTGAGCCGCCGCATCGCGCGCTTCACCTGATACAGTAGTAACAGCCGGTTGAATTCGCGGAGTAACGGCTGGCCGTAGGCCGGGATCGAAAGAGGGCTGAAGACGAAGAGGTTCGGTTCGACCTCGCGGATCGGAGCAGTGGCGGCCTTGATCTTGCTGAACGCGCGTTTGAAATCCGCGCTCGAAGCCGAAGGAGTACGAAGCCCGATCGAATCTATCCACAACACACGGTTCTCACGAGCCAGCAAACGCATCAGATGCGTTTTCGACAGCGGGTCTCCGCTCCAATCGTTACTGAAGGTGATGATGTCGCGGCCTCTCAACGCGTTTGCCGGCGGATGACCGGCCGAGCCGGAGAAGCCGTTTAGACCAACTCTGGCTCTTTCAGAACTGGCGTCAAATGTGTGCGTTTGTGCCCGATTCATTTGTTCTTTCAACCGCCCCTTTCATTGCGCAGTTAGCCGCGCGCAATCAACGAGTTTCTCAGCTTCAGGTAATATTCGCCACCGATTTTCTTGGTAATCTTTTTAGCGTTCCAGATCAGCGACTGGCGCGCGCAGGGCACGAAGCGCCCAGTCGCCAACGCCGCTGCCTCCTGCGCCGACGTCCCCCGCTGAATCGCATAACGCCCCAGCAACAGGCATCCATGCTCCGTCCAGGAGTTCGTCGTCGGCTCCGAAGTAAAGAGGATTTTCAACCCCGCTTCAGCCGCAGCTTCAGCGACCTTTTTCGAGAACTGTCCGCCCGGAATCGAGCCAACCTCGATCCGATGGCCCAGGATGTCTGACAATTCGCTGACGCTGTCGCGCCATTCGCGCAACAACCGATCCCAGCCGTGACTCGCCATTCGCAAGGGGTGCGAACAGGAATGTGTGCCGATGACGTGGCCGCGCGCGTGCAACTCGCGGATCTGGCCGCGGCTGACGAATGGCGGCGTGCCAATGTAATCAGTGACGATCAGGAAATGGCCGCGCCAACCCAGAGCTTCGATCCGATCCGCAATCCGTGTGCAGGCGCTGACCCCGCCGTCGTCGAACGTCAACATCCACGGCGCCCTCTGAAGTGGGCCGTCGCCGCTTTCAGAAAGATCGAAGGCGTTGATCGGCGAGGCCACTCCAACATCTAACAAGGCCTGCAAATGGCGCTCAAATTCTTCCGGAGGAAGTTTATAGAGCGCGGCGTCGGGGCTGGGAAAACCGCTGGTTTTATGAACATCGTCAGGGACAACGTCGTGATACATAATCGTAATAGCTTTCATGACATGTTCTTCCTCTCTTCCAATTCGGGTTTGGCGCGCAACCACGAATTATCCCGCCGTGAGGTTCTGCGTCGCTGAATCAAAATTGACCAGCGCATCTATGATTGGCTCCGAGGCGCGCCTATCCCACAATCCCTGGACGCGCCTATGACCGGACAACCGTTCAAGGTGTAACGCACCACTCACCTTCCAATTGCGTCAGAAAAGCGTCGCCACGATGGATGGCGTTCAGTATCTCGGCGTTGTTCGATTGCATCAGCATCAGGCATCCGATGCGATTGAAGAAGCAGCCTCTGTCCGCCAGTTCCTGCATAAATCGTGGCTCCAACCGGCCCGAAAGCGCGGTGGCGCCACCCCGCCTGGCATGATCGAACAAGTGATCAATAACTTCTCCTTCCGAGTTCTTCCTGGCCGCAATCTGAATAACCGAACCTAGCCCGCCACGTTTGAGATAATATAAATACCAGCCAGCCACTTCTCCCTGTTCGTCGCGAAGCTGCACCTTCTTAAACTCGCCGTAAAGCTTCATTTGCGCAGCCTGATCAAACAACCACCGCAATGAATGCTCATCGTATACCGGGCGCAGCGCCAGACCTTTGGAAAACTGCGGTAGGTAAGCAAGCACAGTCTCGACCTCAAGCTCTGCTTCCGAATAAGGTGATGTTACTTCGGAAAAGTAGCGCGGTAACATCCGCGCAGCAGTGATATCAGCCAGGCTGACCAACGGAGATAACGCCTGCGTAGTGTATGAGAACAGTTTGCTCCCGCCGGATGCGCCGTGTTTGTTTAATGTGCTGACGGCTTGTCGGGCAGGCCGCAGAACACGCATCCAGCGCTGACTGTATAGGTGCGAGGTTGCGCCTCCCACTCCTTCCCAAATCTTGCGGCCAAGCAACCCGGCGCCGTCAGTGAAAACTAAGTCCTGCGATCCCGAAAACAAGGTCTTTAAAAGCTGGACCCCAGCCATTGTGGATCGGCTTTCCGGTTCCACCATAAAATGCAGGCTGATGACCACGCGGACAGGCTGATCCTGAAACAACATCTTGCGCGGCGCCAGCGCCAGAAATCCGATAAGCTTGCCATTCGATGCTTGATATACCAGCGAAGGGAGTGTTTCGTCGTACCAGGGATTGTCGAAGAATATCCGCTCAAGGTATTCGGGCAACTCCGGGACGGAAAGCATCCGCCCGGACGGCGCTTCAGGGAGAAGTAGCCGTTGGAGCATATCCGCCACCTGCGGAATGTCTTCTTTGGTAAAGCTCCTGATCGGTTTTATCCTTGCGCTCTCTTTCATTGATTGCGGCAGTCATCGACGTTTGACAGGGCTACATAAAACGCATACACATCTCGCCTTCCAAACTCGACAGCAACGCGTTGCCGTAATGGAAGGCCCGGAGAATATCGGGGTTATGAGAGTTGATCAGCATCCAGGGTTGGCCACAATTGAAATGGCAATATTTGTCTGAAAACGCCTGCATGAACGGTGGATCCAATCGCCCGGATACAACGACCGAGCCATTAAGCCAGGCGTCATAGAAGAGGTGATCCAGAACTTCGCCGATCGAATTTTTCCTCGCCATCAACTGTACGACCCGGCTTGCCCCTCCGGGATTTAGGTAATAAAGGTACCAACCAATTATCTCCCGTTTGGAGTTACGGATTGCCAGCTTGCGTAAAGCGCCGCGATGCGCCTGACGGGTTATGATTTCAAGCAGCCATTTCAGCGAGTGTTCATCGTACTCCGGCCAGAGCGACCTGGTGTTTGAAAACTCCGAGAGACAGGCCAGCAGCGTGTCGGCATCCAACTCTTCCGCTGAAACAGCAGGCTCTGTTTGACGGAAGCGATGAGGCGATTTTCGCGCCAGAGCAATATCAACCAGGTTACATAAAGGCTTTGATGCGGAAGCCAGCAGCGATAAAACTCCCTTCCCTTCAAAATGGTTGATGACAAACCGGCTCGGGCGTAAAAGCCGTGTCCAATGGACGCTGTACAAAAGCGCGGTAGAGCCGCCCAGCCCTTCCCAGAGTTTGCGCGAAGTGTTATTCGCCTCGTCGGTCAGCGAGAGATCTTGCGGACCCATGAGGAAAGTCTTCAGCAGCCACACTCCGGCGCCTGAAGCGCGGCTATTCGGATCGACAATGAACTGGCTGCTCAAGGCCACGCTAATCGGCATTCCGTCGAGCAGCATCCGGCGCGGCAGCACGCCAAGAAAGCCTGTGATCTTCCCATCGGCGCCCTGGTGTACCAGCGAAGGCAAAGCTTCGTCGCGCCAGGGGTTTCGGAGAAACACCCTCTCGAAGTAATCGGTGTACGATTGCCGTAATTCAGAAACCGGCTCTCGTGAGTCAGGGTTGGCCCCATCATCAAAGACACGCCGATGCAGATCGGAGACCTGCTCGATGTCATCTTCGACAAACGGTCTTATCCGGCTCATACTCTTCCCTGTCTGACTCCGTGTGACGCTTATCATAGGCGACCCCGACAGCTAGCTGAGAGCCATCTCCTGTACTGCGCTCTGGCGCCTGACAAATTCAGCGATCCTCGCCACGGAGCGAAAGTTGTCCAATTCGATCTCGTCAAAAGAGATCTTAACTCCAAACTCCTCCTCGATCCCCGCCATCAATTCCACGAGCAACAGCGAATCGAGCAAGCCCGATTCCATCAAGTCCACCTCGACCGATGGGGCCTCAATGTGAATTCTTGTCGAAAGAAGTTTGTTAATCCGATCATGTAAAGAAATATCGTGTGTCATAACTCCACTCTAAATTGTTTGCGATTGACTACTATTATTCCAATCCAGGCGCTTGCCCGGAATTGAGCGCGTCAACCGTGTGAAATGCCGCTCTTATTTCGCTAAAGATGTTACCGGCTTCTCCGCGAATGGCGTTTCTCGAAATGGACTACGATCGAGCATATAACGTGACAGTGTTTCAGCCACCTTTCGCGCTCCGCCTTCGTTGAAGTGAACGTCGTCATAGAAGACGGTTGTGTCTTTCTCTAACATCGCCGCTAAGTCAAGACATTCAACCTGCCTCTCACGGCAGATGCGAACCAAAGTATCGTTATATGCCTTCATCCCCTTTTCCAACGCTGCCGCCGAATAGTAAGATTTGCCGCTCTCCTTCTGAAAATCACCTATTCCGCCCAGCCACAACAGCGCCTCCAAATTCTGAGGCAACCCTGGCTTCCACATTGCGGGCTGGGTCATAAAAATCAGGCGAGTTGACTTCTCCTGAGCGATATCAATCATCCCGTTAATGTTTTTTGCATACTCTCCCAGGGCTGATGATAAATCAGGTAACTCATCTCGCATCTCCGTCGCGCGCCGCCGGTGTTCCCGCCAGGTAATGTAAATTCTCCCATCCACATCTTCGACATGTTCCTTCGACATTAGCCGCTTTGTCCTTCTCAGCAATTGCCAGGTAGCCGTCCGCTTGTAAAAAGGGTCTTCGGAGTATGTATCATAGGTTCCCGTAAAAGTCTCAGCCAACAGTTCCTTTTTGGCTTCAGGTCTCCCCAGGAAATTTGGGTCGTAGTCTTTGTCGTGGGAGAGGCGTTTGGAAAAATCATTAATCCCCATAAGGAGAATAATGGCGTCAATTTTCATCTCCTTCAATGGTATGTGCTGCAATGCCATGAGGTGATGCCTGGTGGTCGTGCCACTTACTCCTCCGTTACCGACCCAAACCTCCCGATTCCGCATATTCCTGTTTAGGGTTTCCTGTAACAGTTGAGGCCAGGTCTCGGATTGATCCAGATATCCGCATATGGTCGTACTTCCGCCAACAGCCAGGATTCGGTATGTGTGTTGAGGGGCAAGCTCATCTCCGCGCACGCCCTGCGAATTTATTATAAACTCCGAGTCGCCGGACACGCCCGGCATTACATCTGGAGACGGTTTGAATACCGTTTTAATGCGAGGCGGCCAGATATAATAGCCGGTACTCTGTATGGAACGAAGCACAAGTTGGAGCGCCCCTTCACATAAGGCAAAGGCCACCACCAGAGAGAAGCAAAACAATAAAAGCTTTGAAAGGCGCTGTTTCTGAAATTGCAGTTGGAGTGGTTTCATAGTAGTTCACCTTACTTCAAATACTTACCAAGGTGTGTAGCCAGTATCTCCGCCACTCTTTTATGGCCTTCCGCATTCCAATGGAAATCATCTGGCAAATGCAGAGCCTCGTCCTTATGATCCAAATACTCTTCAAGGTCCAGACAGAATATACCAAAAGGTGTTAAGTATTCAGCCATCTCCCGGCTACCTGTCATCTCTTCGGTGAAAACAACCAGTAACTTCCCATCGCCTTGACGAGCGGAAATCTCCCGTTTCAACTCAACCAGCAAACGCGCAGTAATTTTTTCCTCCGGTACCCGTGGAAACTGTCCCAAGCTAATCGGGGTAGCGGCCGAATGTCTATCGCCATTTTCTTTCTGAGCCACAGACGTCGCGCTTCCTTCTATAGCCTTGGAATACAAATGTCTGTTAGCCGCAGTAAGGACATAGGATTGGGTGGCAAGATTCGTTAAGGCGCGTTTCCACAATGGCGCTCTGGGAACCGGCTGATTTATCAGCGCCAACTCTCCGTCCGTGTCTCCGCCCTTGAGTTGAAACGCCGGCTTCCCGTAAACGACATACTGTTGTGTAAGCAAGTTCCCGAGGGGATCATTCTCGGTAACGACAATTATCACGAGATCGGCATTGTACTTATAACCTTCATCGCGATAAAGCAGTAGCTCCTGATCCGTGCCGTACCCGCTGACACCCAGGTTGACAACTTCGACTTCCGGCATTGCATTCCTAAGCCGCTCGGTAAAGACTTCATCATCTTTGACACCATATCCCCAGACGTATGAGTCTCCAAGAACCAATACTCTCTGTCTCTTTTGGTCACGCGCGTGCTCAATCTCCGGCCCTCTGAAGCCTTTCGAATTGATCGTCACGAAAGCTTGTATTCCAAAAGTTTCAAAGTATCCGCTCGCGCCAGGATTGTGAGACCACCCGTAACGGGAATCATATTTCCAGAACTTTGTGATTCGGGCGGTCCGAGGAGCTAATTGAGGAAAGAGTATTCGTGTTAGTCCTTCTGCCAACAGAATGCCCACGAACAAGCTGGTTACAATCAACATAAAGCGAGCCAGCATTGTTCTGAGGTTTCGATTGGCAATGAATTTTGTCATGGTAGCGTCCCCATCTATTTCTGCATAATGAACCGGTTGATTACCAAGGCGTCTATCCCGGAGCAATAAAAGCTGCGCACTGCTTCGCGGGGAGTACAAACAATCGGCTCTCCGAAAAGGTTGAAGGATGTGTTGACAAGAACAGGGGCGCCAGTCTTCTCTCCGAATTTATCGAGTAGCCGCCAGAAGAGCGGATTGGTTTTACGGCTGACCGTATGTACACGGGCCATTCCATCCGAAAACCAGGCTGCCGGAATCAGACTACGTTTATCATCTCTGACGCGTGATACGGTGAGCAGGAATCTTGAGAGCGGGCTACAATCTTCGAAGAAATCTTGCGCCCGTTCTTCCGGAACCGATGCGGCGAACGGCCGGTAAGTCTCCCGATGCTTGACGAACAGGTTCAGGTTCTCCTTCGTATAATCCAGCAAAGGGCTGGCCAGGATGCTCCTGGCTCCGAGCGAGCGAGGGCCGAATTCAGCGCGCCCATGAAACCAGGCGACGATACTTCCCTGATTAAGCAGCTTCACAATCTCGTCGAGGAGCTTATCTTCAGAAGTAATATAACGGTATGCCAGCTTGCAATTATCGAGTTCGGGTTTGACTTCCTGGTCGGAAAATTCAGGCCCCAGAAATACATGTTCCAGAGGTTCGGGCCGCCCCTGGTTAAGTTGGTTATGCCACTGAAACAAAGCAGCCCCCATGCTGCACCCCGAATTTCCTGCCGCGGGCTGGACGAAAACCTGTTTATAACCGCTTTCACGCTCCAGCTTCGATACCAGCAGGCTGTTGAGAGCCACTCCGCCTGCGAGGCATAAAGTGTCAACCCGGTGCTCCTGTCGGATACTTTCAGCCAGAGCCAGAACCACCTCTTCAAGACGCCGCTGAAGACTGTGAGCCAGATTGCGGCGATAGCTATTTATCGGGAGCATAGCCTTTGACCGCCCTGTCAGTTCTCCAACCATTTCGTTCCACGAAGGTCTCTTCGCTCCGCCGTTGAACCGATGGTCCTTGCGGCGCAGATAATCACCAAATCTGCTGTAAAACTTTTCGGAAAAAAGATCCGGTCCCTGGAGTGAATCAGTAAAGAAGGAAGTATCTATTGATGGAATTCCCGCCTGATCGACACCGATCAGGTCCTGGAAGGCTGAGAGGAATTCCGGCTCACCAGTCATACTTAGCCATTGCGTGTTATGTTCTCCACCGTTGGCGTTAAAGCCCAGGTATTCAGTCACCAGGCTGTATACCATACCTAGAGAGTGTGGGAACTCAATTCGTCTGGTAATACGTACCTTCCTTCCCTGGCCTATACCAGCCGCTATCGAGATATAGTCCCCTTTTCCACTAAGCGCCAGAATTGCTGCGCGATCAAATCCTGAGAGATAAAATGAGCTGGCCGCATGCGCAAGCTGATGATCTACCGCCACAGTTTTCGAGCGTTGGCCGAACAGCCGTTTGACCAGGTTCAGCGTTTTCACCCGGTCTCGAAATTCATTCACGCTGGCAGCCCGGTGATCGTCAGCGGCGGAAGCGCCTTCAGGAATGAATCTCTCACTGAAACTCATCTGTCTGTTCAATAAACGACGCGGCTTGAGGTAGTAGGTGACGTAATCTACATCGTCAATCCCAATGCCAGCGGCCTTGAGGCAGTACCCAATAGCTTCGTAAGGCATTCCCCCGCACTGGCCGATACCAACATTCTTGACTCGAGCCAGCTTCTCTTCTTCGATAGCGGCGATAATCTGCCCGTCTTTGAGCAGCGTCGCCGCCGCATTACGATGGTGCCCGGAGATACCCAAGATGTACATTTGGTTAAACCTCTCGTAAAAACTGCTTGCAAAACCGCTTGCTGGTGGGCGCGATATGGCGCCGCAGCCGTTATCAGGCAATGAGATCAATCAAGTGAGAATTCCTTCCGCCAGTCGGTCTTATCTTGGAATTCAGGCTGATCTTTCTTTTCCAACACACAGGTCTCCAAAACCAGCGCATCCATCTCCGTCCTCATAAAGCAACGGTAGCTATCCTCCGGTGTGCAAACTATCGGCTCGCCACGAACGTTAAAGCTCGTGTTGACGATTACCGGACAATCAGTCTTCTGACGAAACGCCTCGATGATCTCCCAGTAGAGCGGGTTCACTTCTCGACGCACCGTTTGAACACGAGCGGAGTAATCTACGTGTGTAACGGCGGGAATTTCGGATCGAACGACATTCAACTTGTCTATTCCCCACAGCCGCTCTTCTTCCATCGTCATCCTTCGGCAGCGATTCTCTGCTACATCAGACACCAGAAGCATGTATGGGCTGTCAGTGTTCATATCGAACCATTCAGCGACGTGTTCCCGGAGCACGCTCGGCGCGAAAGGCCGGAAGCTTTCCCGGTGCTTGATCTTCAGGTTCATCACTGACTGCATCTTGGAAGATCGCGCATCCCCGATGATGCTCCGGCCCCCTAAAGCGCGGGGACCGAACTCCATTCTTCCCTGGTGCAGGCCAACAACCTTCTCCGAAGCCAGCAGTTGAGCTACAGCCTTTGGCAATTCCTGGCGGCTGTATTTCGTGTACGGGTAATTATTCGACTTGAGAAACCGCTCTATCTCTTCTTCCGAGTCGCGAGGGCCGAGGTATGAGCCTTTCATACTATCGGCGTATGGTGGAAGGTATCCATTGGAATACTCACGCGAAGAATGCCAGGCGCCCTGGCTCTCCGGACTCAGGCGCGATTTGCCGAGATAACGATGCCAGACGGCAAGCGCTATCCCAACAGCTCCGCCGGCATCGCCTGCCGCCGGCTGGATCCAGATGTCATCAAACAAATCTTCCCGTAAAAGCTTGCCGTTCGCCACACAATTGAGAGCCACTCCTCCCGCCATACCCAGTTTTTTCATTCCTGTTTCCCGACGAGCATAGCGGGCCATCTTCAGTACCACCTCTTCAGTGATCTCCTGAATGCTCCGGGCCAGGTCCATTTCCCTTTGTGTGAGCTTCGATTCGGGTTCACGAGGCGGAGCCCCGAAGAGCCGATCGAAAACCTTGTTCGTCATCCGAAGACCCTGGCTATATTCAAAATAGTCCTGGTTCATTCGCAAGCTGCCGTCTTCGCATATCTCCAGTAACTTCTCCTTGATCAGCGGAACGTATTTTGGTTCCCCATAAGGCGCCAGCCCCATTACTTTGTATTCGCCGCTATTTACCCTGAATCCAGTATAATAGGTAAACGCGCTATAGAGGAGGCCCAGACTATCGGGGAACCGCAGTTCCTTGAGCATGGTAATTTCATTGCCACGCCCGATCCCAATCGAGCTAGTCGCCCATTCGCCAACACCATCCATCGTAAGAATCGCCGCTTCCTCAAAAGGCGAAGGGTAGAATGCGCTGGCGGCGTGGCTCTCGTGGTGATCGCCGAAAAGTAGCTTCCAGTTGAATTTTTTCGCCTGTTTCCTGGCGGCTCGGTCGTCTTCTGCGCCCATCGCCTTTGCAAAGTCGGTCATGATTAAATCCGGCGCCCACAACTTCTCCTTCATCCAGAGCGGCATTGACTTAAGGAAAGAGACGAAGCCAGCCGGCGTGTAATCCAGATAAGTCTCAAGCAACCGGTCGAACTTGAGCAAGGGCTTATCGTAAAAGCCGACGTAATCAAGTTGGTTATGCGTGATCCCGGCCTCTTTCAGGCAATACCGGACGGCATTGCCCGGAAAGCGGTAATCGTGTTTAACGCGCGTGAAACGTTCTTCCTGCGCCGCCGCAATTATCTCCCCGTCAACAACCAGAGCGGCGGCGGAATCGTGATAGAAGGCGGAAATTCCCAGAATAGAAGTCATAAAACCTAATTTCGCCGAACCAGAAAGTACTTGTTCAGCCAGTTTAAAGTGTCAGTTGTTCTTCGGCGAGCTTTACGGAAACCGATGCTTGGGTTTCACGCAAAGCTCGCAAAGAATTCTCTCTTCTTGCCCGAGCAGTTAGGTTAGAAGAGAGTATAAATGAACGGCGCCAGCGCAGAACTGCCGGCTACTGCCAGAAGCACCCCAATCAACACCAAAACGATGATAATCGGAGCAAGCCAGAACTTTTTATTGCTCTTCATGAACTGCCAGAGCTCGCTGATTACTGTTAATCTCGACATTTGAAGTACCTCCTTAGTACATCTTTTCAAAGTGACGTGGATCGCGCTGCCGCGCGTTATAAGGAGCCCAATACGAGGCGGCAGAAGAAGCGCGCCGGCGCAATGGGTCCCAGCCGAACAGCCTCTTGATAACGCCGATCGGCATGATCACCAGATAGAAGACCATTCCCAAAATAATTGGCGTCGTTACTAACGAGAGTATTTTGGCCAACCCCATCCACGCCCGGTTGGGATAAACAAGCGCCCTTGGGAGTAATAAGCCAAGAATAATTAACACCGAGCCGAGTCCCAAAAAGCCGGTTGCGACCGTTTCCCACACGTCTCGATAAAGCCACCAGCCACCCAGCAGGGCAAATACAAGCCCGACAACAAGGCCGAACTCGCGCTCAACCCGAAAAGATTTTTTTGAGACTTTTTGTTTTGATTGCATAGCTTTATTTCCTAATGAATCCACTCCATTCGCTCGCCAGGTTTAAGCATATCAACCGCGTTGATAGTTTGCCCATTGACCAGCAACCGGTTGACCGCCACCCATTCATCGCTGCCAGCGACCAGGACCTTCCCGCCATCGAGCCGGCCAATCATGCCCGGCTCAGCGTCGCAGGCTTGACCGGTGGGGGCGACTTTCACAAAACCCACTTCCTGATCTCCCACCCTTGACTTGGGAGTTTTCCACGGCGACGTGAACGGAGAGTAATCGGCGGCTCGCACGAAGTTATAGATTTCGCGCGCCAAACGCGACCACGCCAACCATCCGTCTTCTGGCGTTCCCTTGCCGAAGTACTCGCGCCGGGTCAGGTCCTGCTCAATCAGCGGAACAGAATCTGGATCCACAGCCGTCGCACCTAGTAATTGTTTAATCAATTCCATCCCGAACTTGATGCATTTCGCGCTCACCGAAAAGCCAGTGTCTATCTCTTCGATGTCGAAGAGCGCCTGATACGCTATCGGCCCGGTGTCAATCCCGGCCAGCATCTTGTGAAGCGTCACGCCGTGTGCCTTCTCGTCGTGATAAATCGCCCAGCTCGGCGCGTTCAGTCCGGCGTAACGCGGCAGCGGGCCAGGGTGAAGATTGAAACTGCCGAAACGCGGCGCTTCAACAATCTCTGCCTTGATCAAGAACAGCGAATGTACGTTGAGCAGAAGGTCGACCCTCTCGGCCCGAATGACATCAGCGAACTTCGGGTCCTTGACCAACTCCGCAGGCCAGGCGCGGCAACCCATCTTTTCAGCGAGTTGCCACACCGTCATGCCTCCGGGCGACTTTCTGGTCGGCGAAGCCATCACTCCGACCAGGTTGTGGTCACTGTTCGCCAACACTTTCAGCGTCTGCATGCCTGCTGATTCCTCGCCTACCAGTAATACGTTCAAAGACTCCTCCTGTTAGCCGCGTGTTAGGTGGCTTCCTGCTGGAACTGTTCTCGCAGCGCCTTGCGGTCAATCTTGCCGTTCGCATTCTTTGGCAACTGGTCGAATTGCATCCAGCGAGTAGGCATCATGTAATTCGGCAACGCTTTGCTCAATTCGGCGCGAATCCTGGTCGGCGACGAATCAACCTCTTTGAGAGCCACGTACGCGCAGCAGATGGTGACGCCTTCGAAGCCGCCAGTATTGATGGCGACAACCGCGCACTCTTCGGTCATATTGAGCGCATTCAAGGCAGTCTCGATCTCGCCAAGCTCGATGCGATAGCCTCGACTCTTGATCTGTGAGTCGGCGCGTCCGAGGTAGTAAACCAGACCGTCTTCGCCAAGCTTGGCCAGGTCGCCGGTCTTGTAGATTCGGTCGTTCGGGTCTGCGCTGCCAGGGCGGCGCAGAAAGACAGAGTCCGTCTTCTCCTGATCGCGCCAGTAACCGGGACTCAATCCGACGCCAGCGATGTAGAGGTCGCCGATCTCGCCCACCGGCAATGGCCTGAGTTCTTCGTCAAGCACGACTAGTTCTTCTCCGTCGCATGCGATGCCGATCGGAATCTGCTCGCGCTCGTCTGACGGACACTCAGGCACGGTGTAGAAGCTGCTGGCGATCGTAGCTTCGGTCGGGCCGTAAAGGTTCGTGAACTTCACGTCCGGCAATCGCTGCATCCAGTAGATCAACGGCGGGGTGGGGAAAACCTCGCCGCACCACAGCAGACGTTCGAGAAGGGGAAAGTCGTTATGCTTGACGACATCCGCCTTAGCCATAAAGTTCAATACCGAGGGGACCGAGAACCACTGGGTCAGCTCCGAGTTGCGAATAAACTCGGCTAACTTGTGAGGTAACAAATTCAGCTCAGTCGGAATGATGTGCAGTTGCGCGCCGCTGGATAAAGTCCCGTAGATGTCGAAAGTCGAAAGATCGAAATGCAACGGCGGGTGGCTCGAAATTTTGTCCGAGGGCTTCGTGTCGAAGTAATTCACCGCCCAGTTGACGAACTCGAGCACGTTGTTGTGGGTTATCACAACGCCTTTCGGCACACCGGTCGAACCTGACGTGAAGAGGATGTGAGCCGCATCGGTAATGCTGTTCTGATAGTCCAATCCCGCGCCGGGGTAGTTCAACAAATCTTCCCGCGAAAACTGAGCCTTGAAGTTATTGCCTTCGGCTCTGCCCTGCTCCATCCAGCCAACCGAGGTTGCTTTGCGCTGCGGTTCTTCCGCCATCAGTTCGTCGAGCAACCCGGTAACCGGCCCGCCCGCCAGAATCCATCGCGGCTCGCAGGCGTCAACGATCTTGGCCAGTCTGGGCGCGGGGCTGGAGGTATCGAGCGGAACGTATGTGCAATCCGCCTTCAAGATGCCAAGAATGCTGATCAACGCGGCCGGCGACTTGGGAATGAGAAAACAAACGCGGTCGCCTTTCCGGCTCCCCGCATCTTTGAGCAGGCGGGCTAACTGGTTGGAAGCCTCCTCCAACTGGCCGTAGGTCATACGCTCCTGTTTGTAAACGATAGCTACCTGATCAGGGCGCTGTTCCGCTTGTTTAGTTACTAACTGCTGTAACAAAGAAATCATTACACTATCTCCTTAACTGTTGTTTGCTGCGCCGCCGCCTGTGTGAAAGCGATACCCGTGTGGTACAACTCCTCTTCCTCCGGCGGAATATCCAGGATGAAGGTGCTGAATCCAAGCCCGATATACCGGCTTAGCTCCGCTGCCACCTTCTCGTAGCTACCCACCAGATACGGGCAATTCGTCTTGTAGCTTTGAAACGGTACCAGCCAGTACGGATTATTCTCCGGCGTGGCGCCCAACTCCGAGATCTGCTTGTGCCACTCAGAATCCGATACCTGATTCGCCAATTGCCGCGTCAACTGTCCTTTCCGATCTTCCGGAAATCGTTCGTGCGCAACCCGCCAGGCTTCGTCTTCATCTTCACGCGTGACGATCCCGACTCGCACTCCTGAGTCAATGGCGTTATCCGGCGGTTCATTTTCATACTCTCCGGGAGGCTTCGGATATTTCACCGCTGTCGCTCCCATAGCTTTCGCCGCAGCTAGACCGGCCTCTGACGATCCCGACACGAAAACCCCGGGGAATAACTCAGATGGTAATGGCGGCGTCATTTTCAGCTTATCGGTCTGGTAAAACTCACCGGCGAAACTCACCGGCCCCGCGCTGCCTAACAGTTGTTTGATAATCGTCACGTACTCGATCATCCGGTCGTACCGCCGGTCGTGCGGAGTCGGATCGTTCAAGGCGTTCAGGTCATTCTTAAATCCGCCCGCCACCATATTCAGATATATCCGCCGATTGTGAAGAAAACCATACGAGGCCGCCATTTTGGCGACCGTGTAGGGATGCATGTAGACGGGCTGCACCGCAACCAGCGGGCACAGAGCGTCAGTACTCTGGATCACCAACTGCGAGACCAGCCAGGGATCGACCAGCCCGTTATCCGTGTAAACGAGAATGCCTTTGCAACCGTACTTTTCGCTCCAGCGCGACACTTCGACGACGTGGTTGAGGTAGGTCTCTTTCGGCGCCTGGATTGATTGCGGGCAGGTAGCAAAAATTTCAACCGCCGGCGACGGTGTTTGATCCGGTGTTACTCCGGCTGTGATATACGAGTCCATTTCCGATATCTCCTAAACTCAGTAACAGGTTGTCTTAAATATGGCGCACGCCAAACAACCGGGTCTTGCCACTCAGTGGTCTTTGTAAGCCAGGGGCGCCGAGACGCCTTGCTGAGCTACAAATTGGGCAATGCAGGCAATTGACCGAAAGTTATCAATCGCAATCTCCTCCAGGGAAATATTAACGCCAAATTCCTGCTCCAGGCTCAGCAACAAATCGATCAGCGTCAGCGAATCGAGTACCCCGGTTTCCACCAGGTCGGCTTCGACGGAAGGCACTTCCAGATTCAATTTATTCGTAAAGAGATCAGTTAGTCGTTGGTGTAGTTGTGTGGACTCTTCCATATTTACCCTCTTAGAAAGTTCAAGCAACTCAATGACGACAAGGCTTCAACCCTGCCGACGTTTGACTAGAACATTCTCCAAAAACAGATATTCGATCCCTGTCTTAAGAAAGGTATCGATAGCCTCTTGGGGAGTATTAACAATTGGTTGCCCTTTGACGTTAAAGCTCGTATTCAAGACCATTTCCCGGCCTGTGGTCTGGCCGACAGCTTTCAGCAAAGTATGGAAATCTTTGTTATCGCTGGCGGATACGGTTTGCACACGCGCTGATCCGTCTACATGAGTGATAGCCGGTAACTGAGAGCGGAATTCCTCACGTACATTAACGATCATAATCATGTATGGCAGTTCGGTCATCGGCGGAATGTCGAACCAGCGATGCGCCTCTTCAATCGTAACCGCCGGGGCGAAGGGACGGAACGCTTCACGCATTTTGACCATAGCATTAATGCGGTCACGCATTTCCGGATGCCCAGGATCTGCCAGGATGCTCCGGTGCCCCAAAGCGCGCGGGCCGAATTCCATTCGTCCGCGATACCAGGCGATTACCTTTCCACTCGCAATGAGTTTCGCGGCTTCGGCGCAAGCCTCTTCCACACTCCCGAAGCTCGTGACCTCGACGCGCTCCTGGTATTCGGTGAGCGCTGTGTCAATGTCCGCCATCGAGTGGGCCGGGCCGAAAAAGGGGACCGGGAAACGGCAATTGGTCAGCTCGCCAGCTTGAGCCGCGCGGTAGAGGGCGGCTCCCAAGGCCGTGCCATCATCGCCAGCGGCGGGCTGCACGTAGATTTCGTCAAAGAGGCCGGAGCGCAGTAGCTTGCCATTGGCCGTGCAGTTGAGAGCTACTCCTCCGGCCATCGCCAGCCGCCGCAATCCCAGCTTCCTTCCGAAGTGACCACAAAGATGCATCATGGTTCGGTCAAGGCAAGCTTGTAGCGCTGCGGCGACATCCTCGTGGGCGGATGTGACGTCATCGTCGGGGCGCCGTTCTTTGATCAGATGTTCGGCAAGGTACTTGCGCGAAGCCAGGTAGTTCTCGTGTTCATCGCGCGACCGATTCAATTTAAGGATGGGAATCCGAATCGAGCCATCGCGCAACTGGACGGCCTCTTCGAAGAACGAGCGGAACCGCTCGGGATTTCCGTAAGGGGCCAGGCCCATGATTTTGTACTCATCGGAATTGAAGTCGAATCCGAGGTGCAGAGTAACGAGAGAGTAGAGAACCCCGATCGAATCGGCGGATGAAAACCGGTGGACTACGTCCAGTTTGCTGTCGTGCGCGTGATAGACCGTAACGCTATGCGCCTCGCCCATACCATCAATGACCACAACCAGGCATTCATTCCAGCCCGAAGTGAAGTAAGCGCTGGCCGCATGCGCCAAGTGGTGGCTGACGTTGTGCACGCGCTCAGCCGGGAACTCAGGGAAATCACGCTCGACGAGCTTGAGCAGCGCTTCTCTGGAAAAGACCTCGTGGTAAAGCTTGGCGGTGACCGGATCCAGGGAGTAAAGCTTCTGGTAGTTTGAATAGTCAAATCCATGAGCCAGTTCGTCAATCTCGTCAAGCGTGATCCCTGCTTCAGATAAGCAGTAGCGAATGGCATTGGCGGGAAAGTCCCCAGTATGTTTTTTGCGATTGAGCCGCTCTTCGGCGACGGCGGCCACCAGCTCTCCATCAATGATCAAGGCGGCGGCGGAATCGTGTCCTTGAGAGATGCGGTATTCGCGTTCGTCCAGATTCGGCCAATGCGTTTTTTTGAAGGGGATTGAATTCTCAAATCCGTTGGTTCCGAGAATTTTCATTGCGCCTCCCTCCTGACTGCTTGTCGTTCAATGGCTTTCCTGAAGGCAATGTTGGTGTGATATAGCTCCTCTTTATTCGGGGGGATGTCCAGAATAAAAGTGTAAAATCCCAACCCGATGTACCTGGCCAGTTCCGCCGCCACCTTGTCGTAGTTCCCCACAAGGTATGGGCAAAAGGTCTTATAGTGTTCAAAAGGCCTGAGCCAGTAAGGATTATTGTCCGGCGTCTTACCCAGGTCGGAAAGCTGTTTGTGCCAGAGGGAATCCGAGGTCTTCATCGCCAATTGGTGAGCCAGTTCGCCCTTGCGATCCTGTTCGGGGAAGCGCGCATTGGCGACGCGCCAGGCTTCGTCCTCGTCTTCGCGGGTGACGATTCCGACGCGGACCCCGGAGTTGAGATTTTCGTCGGGCGGATCGTTCTCGTATTCTCCGGGCGGCTTCGGATATTTGACTGCCGTGGCCCCGATGGCTTTTGCCGCCGCCAGTCCCGCTTCGGAAGAGCCGGAGATGAGAATTCCGGGGAACAATTCCGGCGGCAGCGGCGGCGCCATTTTCAGCTTGTCAACGGTGTAAAACTCTCCCTCGAAGCTGACGCCGGTTGGGTTGCTCAGGAGTAACTTTATGATCTGCGTGTATTCGACCGTGCGGTCGTATCTCCGGTCGTGGGGCGTATTGTCGTTCAACGCGACCAGGTCGTTCTTGAACCCGCCTGCCAGCATATTGAGGTAAATCCGGCGGTTGTAAAGGTAACCATACGTGGCCGCCATCTTGGCGGCAGTGTATGGATGCATGTAAATCGGCTGAATCGCGACCAGCGGACACAGCGCATCGGTATTTTCAATGATTACCTGGGAAACCAGCCAGGGGTCAGCGATCGAGTTATCGGTGTAAACCAGTATGCCTCTATAACCGTACTCGTCGCTCCAACGCGCAACATCAACTACGTTCTGAAAGTAAGCTTCCTTTGAGACTTGACTCGATTGCGGGCAAGTGGAGAAGATTTCAAGCGATACCGCAGGCTTCTGTTCTTGCGCTCTTTCAACCGAAAGTTGCGAGTTCATATGTGATACCTCCTAACAAAATTACCGAATCTACAGGTCGTCTCTGTTACCCAGGAGATCCGCTTGACGAATTCAGGCAGGGACACCATTGGGGAAATTTCCGCTTCTCAACTTGCTGAGCGGTCTGTGATCAGGGAGGGCACGTCAGCAGTTGAGAGTTACGCGCTGATACATTGGATATATACTTCCATTCACCTGAAAATCCCAGAAGATTAATTGCTCCCGGCGAAATCTCTTATTTTGCGTAACTCCTTTCATTCCCAGGGGCGGAGTTTGGCGCTTTTGGGGCCTTTGTCCGCGCGTCAGTTGCAGGCGCCGGCTCAGCAGTCGCGCCTTCTTTATCGTCTACGGCCTGCTCCGGCCCCTGTTGCCCCTGCAACCGCTGATAAATCGAGCGTGTCCATTCAGGCAGCAGGATGCGACCGATCATTGCCATCTGTTCACGGACAAGGAATAGTTTTGCCGGCAGGCTGCGGCTCAGCACTCGCGCGGTGACGGTGGCGCGCGCGCTGTTCGCCCAGAAGAATTTGTACGGTTCTGAGCCGCGGAGCAGGTCGTACACTTTAATTCCGCGGTGTGCGGCGCTCTCGATTGAAAGCCAGAGGACGGTAAAACCCAGGCTGTATTTCGACCACGCCGGGTCGTAGCCATTGAGATAAAAGTAGAAACGCTCGCCGGATTCAAGTCCGAGAAGCGAGGCGCGGCATTCGCCTTCGATCCAAACTTCTTCGAAGCGCAACCAGCCGGCAGGCGTCATCCGCCTCATCATCTCACGCAGGAAAGCCTTCTGTTCAGGGGTTCCCGTGGCGCCCGATCCGCCCCGCGAAGCCCAAGCCATCTCGTGCAGTTTCAGAAACCGCTCGAAGGCGTCCGAAAGCTGCTCGGCTTGGGTGATGACGCGGAACTCGTACCCGGGCAATTTGCGCAACCTTTTGGCGCTGCGATTGAAATAGCTCACGCGCTGGCTCTGCCTGAGCACGTCTTCCCAATCATCTATCCTGATCTGCGGGCAAAGGTCTCGCGGCAGAACCTGCAATCTGAAGCGGAGGTTGTCAGCGAAATATCGCGTGAGCAACGGAAGGCTGGCAGAGTCCGCGGGCAAGCCGTCCAGTTCCAATAGGTCGAATGAATCGTCCTTTTCAAGATGGGCGAGGAACGCATTGGCCACATCAAGCTCGTATCCCGGCAGCGCGAGCGCGTCGAGGTAGTCAGCGCCTCCTACCTCCTCTCCGAGAAAAGACAACCGGCGCATTCGTAAGGGAAGGCCCGGAGGGCGATAGCTCTCCACGCCGAGCGGCAATAAACCAACCAACCGGCCATCATCAAGCGCGCGGAGCAGGCGCAAACTGCGATCGCGACCGAAGACTTCCTGCCACGCCGAGAGCCATTCCCAGGAAAGGAATGGCGGCGCGCCCACGGCGTCGAGCAACGCCTGCCACTCCGGACGCATAATCTCGAGCGCATCAGGCTTGTCTATCTCTTCAACAATTAATTCACGCACTGAATTTACCTAGTGAATTGGAATGTTTGCGCCGCTCCTATTCCGGCGCCGGATTCAGGTTCAAAGATCGCCATCACTCACCTCGAACCCCAAGCTTGTTCGTTCAACGCTGAATCACTGGACCTCGACCCTCACTGCGTTTGCGGCCTTTCCATCAACCGTCAGCAACACGTCCACACTGCCGCGCCCAATCAGTGTTCGTGGCAAATGCACGTTCACCTGGTCCAGGCCGACGAATGAGCCCTGCTCCCCGGCGAAAATGACCTGCGCGTTGACGCCGCCAACCGAGGCCGCGACGGCGGAGAGCTGGCTGCGGAAACGGATGCCTGTGCCGAAGAAGATCAGGAAGACCTGATCCGTTTCGGGGCCGAGATCAATCGGCGCCGCGACAAACCTGTTTTGCGCCGCATCGAAGCGCGCCACCGGCTCGAACACCTGCCCGCCATTGGCCCTGATGCGGAAGACGACAGCGGTCGGCAATCCCCGCCCGCTGGCGTCCGCCGTGAACAGGCCAGGCGCTGTCGTGGAAATCGGCGTCGGCCCGATAGCTACGGTGTCGCTGCCGTTGACCACCGTCATCAAAGCGAAGCCCGTGGCCGTTCCGGCGGGGATTTGATAGTTGATCTGCGTCGGCGAGACGAAGAACAATGGGCTGGGCCGTTCTACGCCGGCGCTGTCCCGAACCTTGACGGTCACGCCCCCCAGCGTCGTCGGCAGCGGCACAGTATTGGCGCTGGCGGTCAAAGCCGCCAATTTGCTGCCAAAAGTGGCGGCTATGGATTCAGCGGCGAGCGCCGATCCGTCGTAGCTCGCCGCCGAGACGCTGGCCACAGTCGGTATTCCGTTGATCGCGGCGTTGATCAGGTCCATATCGCACCCCAGGTCTTTCCCGTCCGTGCCGGCGTTTCTGTACGGACTGGTAGCCTCCAGCCGGAAGTTGCCGTTCGCGCCGTTCACAAACTTGACTGAGTCGAGCGTGGCCGGGAAGAAGTTGTCCACCGGGTAGCTTGTGCTTTGCCCGCCCGCCATCACATTCTTCTTGACGATCCCATCCGGGAAGTAGAATGCAATTGTGCTGTTGCCGACTCCGCGGCTGTCGCCTTTGATTCCGTACTCATTGTGCGGGGTAATGTTGTTATTAAAGATGAACCCCATGCTCGGATCGCGGTCAACCGCGATGATACTGCCGGTTTGCAGGATCGTGTTGTGCTCGATGCGGACATCATGCATCTCGCCGATTTGGCAGAATACTCCACCACTTGTATTGCCCCATTTCGGGCCGTTAATGTCCTCGAACAGGTTGTTGACGATTTTGACTCGCTTACCCTGCGCGCTCGAATTGAAGTTATCGGTCCCGAGGACGTTGAACGCTCCGGCCGTGCGCCTCACAATGTTATTAGTGAAAGCCACGTCCTGCACGACCGACCAGGGCGCGGTGTCGTCCTGGTTCCGAGTGGTGAAGAGGATGCCGAAGCCATTCTGAGCGTCAGCCCAGTTGTTCTCGAACACGTTCCCGTCAATCAGCACTCGTTGCGCATTCTTCAATTCAAACAGGTTTTTGACCGACCAGCGTCTTCCGCCGTAGGTCGGATCGCCCACTCGCCACGACAGCGGCTTGAAGAAATAATTACGCCTGATCTCTATATCGGAAGGGATCAGGTTGGTAACTTTCGGATCTTCTCCGCCAAAAAGGATGTTCTCACCTGCGCCTTCGAGATAGTTATTGACGATCTTATACGGGCCAGGGCCATTCCAACCCATGATCGCCTGCGAGTCAGCGCCAATTTCGTGACAATCTGCGATGTAAGAGTCAATGACCGCGCTCGAGGCGCTGTTGAGCGCGATCCCACGCCTCAAGTTCCGGTCCGGATGGCCGTGGACGTAGACCCGGTCAAAGATCAGATTGTGCGGCATCTGCGCCAATGAAGTCTGATCGGCGCCGAGCAGGATCACGTTAAAAGATTGTGTAACCGAGGGCGCCACGGAGAATTCGATCCCGATAAAACGGAAGTGATGCGCGCCATCGAGGGCGGTCAGCGCCGGGCTGCCGTTAGGAGCGACGATCTTCGGCATCACGTTGGCGTATGCGGGCGTAATGCGCGTGCCGGGCGGAGGCAGGCTGCTGTCGCTGGCGCTCGTGCGAATGATGATCCAGTCCGAACCCGACTTGGCTGGGAGAGTGAAGTTCCCGGTGAATGTTGCTCCAGCCTGTAACGTGAGCACATCGCCCGGTTGAGCCTCGTTGATGGCGGCCTGCAGGTTGTCTCCGGCGGCGACCAATTTCGGAGCTCGGGTCGGCGGAACATAAGTCGTATCAAGGAAGACGCGCGGCAGTTCCGGCTCGCTTCCGGCAACCTGGCCAGTGACTGTAGCGCGCAAGGTCATGTTATCAAGCTCCTCTCGGCTGAGAGTGCTCGTCCCTTTGGATTGCGTAACGCTACAACTCAAAACGATGGACAGAAAAATCGAAAACCCGACAGATACCCCTAATTTCTTCTTCATTGAAAACCTCATGGCATACCTCCTTTGCCAATTCGCACTTGATGCTTACCTCACATATTGATTACGCCGGGCTTTGCGTGATCATTACGATGAAGGCGGATGTCGTGTGTGTGCGTTTGCATCTCTGTTCTGCTCTTTTCCTTGTTTCTTTTCCCTGCTTCTTTCTCTTGGTTATTTTTGTTGCGGTCACAACCGCTCGGTTTGTATCTAACTTATCTTCTCAAGCTATCGCCATTTCCGGATAAACTTCTTTATCTGTGACTTCACCCCCAGCCGTTCCAGCGCTTTGACTGTCGTGCCCGAAAGAGTTTTCAACCCGGAGTGCAACCTCAGAAGCAACAGGTTGCGCAGAGTACGCCTGAGGAAGTAAACGTCCGCACACCAAGTGCTCCCAGTAGAGAAGAATTCTTTGTGCGGGCCTTCTCCATCAGTGAAATCAAACAGCTTGAACTTACCTTCGGAGAAAAGTCTTTCCAGAACCAGGTACTGCAGGACCGTGCCGGGCGACCAGTTACTGAACTCCGGGTCGTACCCTAGATAGTTATAAAACAGTATGCCATCCCTCATGGGGCAGTATATGTAGGCGATCGGACTGGCGCCGGAAAAGAGTATATAGCCGCGCACCGAATCACGCGCGGCCAGATCAAATAGCTCCCGCTTAAATTCCTCACCCTCCGGCAACCCAAAATTCAATAATTTCTCCTGATAGGTCTTCTTCGATACCTCACGCGCGAGACTATAAAACTCTTCCATCTCATCAGGGCGAGAAAACTCACGCCACGGTATCTCCCCCCCACAAAACTCGGAGAACTTCCGTACCTTACGCTGCAACGTGGAGCGGGACTTTGAGGAGAACTTGTTGAGATATTCCTGAAAAGAACTTCGGAGGTCGACATAGTACCGGTGATATTGAGCCGGAATATAACGAATCGCCTGGGATAAAAAATCCAGTCGAGGCAGCTCACCAGCGATAGGATGAGAGCGAATAAAAATCGCTTCCACCTCGGAAGAAAGTTTGGCGAATGGCGGACGCGTCTCATCAAGATCAGTAGTCAAAGAGGTAAAATGAGCGTCAAACTCCAACGCCGGAAATTTAATAACGAAAAGTGGAATCTCACCCAGCAGGTATTCGAGCCGAACCGGCCTCGCCACCCAAAGATCAGTCATTACAGCCTCCAACCCAGTACTTCCGACAACCTCATCGCCTCCTGGCTTTGTCTCCCAGCTTCCGCAATAGTCGTATTGATCAACCAAGGCCGAGTTCTTACTTTCGACCGTCATCTTGATATTCTCCTTATAAACCTAGAAATGCAGGCACCACTCTCCATCTAACCTTGACATCGCTGCATCTCCACCCTGAAAAAGACGAAGCAACTCTTCATTACGCGAGTGGATCAGCGTCCATGCCCCCAGGCGGAAGAAACAATGCTGATTGGCGATCTCCTGAATGTATTTCGGGTTAACCCACCCGAAGAGCGCAGTAGCTCCGTGCCGCCTGGCATGATTAAATAAGTGACCTAAAATAATACCCATCGCTCCTTTTTTAGCTGCTACATGTAGAACCGGGCACCTTCTCCCGGTTTTAGCATAATAGAGATACCAACCAACCACTTCCCACTTGGCATTCCGAATCATTACTTTTTTAAGCGCGCCATGTGACCTGAACTGCTCGGCCTGGTCAAAGATCCACTGAAGAGTATGTTCTTCATAAACGGGTTGAAGAGCTTGATCCTGATAGAAGAGGGGTAGCAACTCGATCATAATCTTGAGATCGAGGTCTTCCTCAACATACGAGTTGTCAGCCGGCGGGAAATAGCCGGATAAAAAACGAGATGTAACCGAGTCGGCCAGATTTGCCGCCGGGGACAAGACCCTCTCCAAAGGCGCCAATATCTGACGACGGCTGATCGCCTCAACCGCAAACCGCGCAGGCCGAAAGATGCGTTCCCATTGGAGACTGTATAACGGCGACTGCGTTCCGCCGACTCCGACCCAAACCCGGCGTCCTGATTCACCAGCTCCATCAGTCAGCGACAGGTCTTGCGGCCCTGAAAAGAACGTTTTCAACAACTGAATGCCTGCCATAGGCGAGTGACTTTCGGGATCAGCCATGTGGTATAAACTGACCGCCACGCGAATGGGTTGCCCGTATAACGTCATCGGTCGAGGCACAACTCCTAAAAAGCCGTTTATCTTTCCATCTTTTTCCTTTGAAACTAGAGAAGTGATCTCGGGGTCGTACCACGGGTTATTGAAGAAAATACTTTCAAAATGCCCGGCCAGCTTGTCGAGCGAGAGATTACGCCGTGACGTGTTATCCTTCAGAAAGAGACGTTGAAACATCTCTACCACTTCCGGGATGTCTTCCTTCTCAAGTGACCTGATCGAGTTCATTAAATGTATACCTTTAATCCGCTGCGCTCATCGACCTGACTGCTTCGGGCATTCGCTCCGATTGTTTGCTTGTGTCTTCGCCGTCAATGAAGCGGCGATGCCAGATCTCCATATTGACCAGCATCCACAAACGCTCCTCGTGCTTCTCGCCTGCCTGGTGGCGCGCGACCAATTCCTTGACATAGTCCTGATTGAAGATGCCACGCTCCATCGCTCGCGGGCTGAGCACGTATTCTTCAATCACGTGACGGTACTTCCCGCGGAACCACCCGCTGACCGGTGTGGGGAAGCCCATCTTCTTGCGGGTCAGGATTTCCGGCGGCAACACTTTCTTCATCGCCTGGCGCAACACATATTTCGTCGTCAGACCGCGCAGTTTCATGCGAACTGGCAAGGCGGCGGCGAACTCGATCATATGATGGTCGAGAAATGGCACCCGGCTCTCGATTGAAGTGGCCATGCTCATCTGATCCTGCTTCATCAGCAGCTCGTGGAGATAGGTTTTGATGTCCGCGTCCAGCAACTGGTCGAGCAGCGACTCGGCGTTGGATTTGCCGATGTAGTTAATCTCTGCGCGATAAGGATTGTCGTCACGCATCCGCGAGCGCGTCTCGGGGGTGAAGAGGCGCTGCTGCCTGGCTATCGAATATACGCCGAAATTATCGAAGTAGATTTGTTCGAGCGTCGGCGGCAGGCAAAGGAAAGTGCGAATCAGCTTCTGTCGCAGGCGCGAGCCAACACCCAGGCTATCAATCGCCCGCTCCACCAGCCGGCGCGCGCCCGCCGGCGTTACGCGGTGATAAGCGCGCCCCAGCTTCAGGTTATACATCGTCGTGCGATACTTCGGATAACCGGCCAGCAATTCGTCGCTGCCCTCGCCCGTCAGCACGACCTTGACGTGATTCCGCGATAGCTTCGAGACGAAATAGAGCGGAACGCTCGAAGGATGCGCGAGCGGCTCGTCTTCGTGATAGATCAGCGCGGGAAGCGCGTCGAAATATTGTTCCGGGCTGACGATGATCTCGTGGTGGTCGGTCTTGTACGCGCGCGCGACCGCTCTGGCGAACTCAAGCTCGTTCGCCTCCCGTTCGGCGAACGCGACCGAGAAGGTCTTGACCGGCTCGCGGGTCATCCCGCTCATCACCGCCGCGATTGCGCTCGAATCAATTCCGCCCGACAGAAACATTCCGAGCGGCACGTCGGCCATCAGGTGGGACTCGACGCATTCACGGAACAACTCATCGAACCGTTCGACGTACTGCTCATCGCTCAGCCGCTCATCCGATTTCGCGAAGCTCAGGTTCCAGTATCGCTCGATTCTGATTTTTCCTTCGCGCCAGACCAGGACGTGTCCCGGCAGCAATCGCTTCACGCCTCGAAACAGCGTGTCTTCGCCGGAGGTGAAGCGGTTGGCGGCATAATCGGCAAGCGTGTCGTAGTTCAACTCCGGCATGATCGCTCGCGCCTCAACCAAAGCTTTAATCTCAGAAGCGAAGTAAAGCGTCCCATCCTCTGACAAAACGTAATAGAGAGGCTTGATGCCTACGCGGTCACGCGCCAACACCAGTTGCCGTCGCGCTCCGTCCCAGATGGCGTAAGCGAACATCCCGCGCAAACGCTCGACTCCGCGCGGACCGAACTCTTCGTAGAGATGGATGATAGTCTCGGTGTCCGAATGGCTGCGGTAAATGTGACCGCGCTCTTCGAGCATCGGGCGAAGCTCCTGGTGGTTGTAGATTTCGCCGTTGAAGACGATGCGCACCGTGTCGTCCTCGTTCGTCATCGGCTGATGGCCGCCACCCAGGTCAACAATCGAAAGGCGACGATGCCCCAGGCCAACGCCGCCAGCGATGAAGATTCCGGCGTCGTCAGGACCACGATGCGTTAGTGTGTCGCGCATCCGGATCAATTCCGCTTCACCGATTCGGCGATGCAATCTGGTTGGAGCGGCTATGCCGCAAATTCCGCACATCTCATACCTACCTGTCAAAGTGACTTATGTTCGTGTTTATCCGGACTAGCTGATGGTCGCCAGTTTAGGATTTTGAAGTTTTTTAAGCTTCTTAAGCTTGAGAAAAGGACGCTCAATCAGGTGATAAGAGGCAGCCGCCGCGATGATTGTGAAAGCCACGGCAACGATCAATTGCAACGCCTCCGGATAAGCGGCCAGTTGTTTCTGAGCGAAAGTCACGGTTATCTGTTGATAAAGATAGAGCGAGTATGAAATCCGCCCCAGGTAGCGGAAGACGGCCCATTCGACCCATTTCACCTGCGGCGCGGAAGAGAAGTTGATCGTCTGAACCATCAATATCGCAATCAGAATAGGCTCTAACCCGAACCCGAACACATCTCTGTACCTGGGAGTCAGTAGGCTGCCGAAATAAATCGAGGTGAAAAGAAGTATCAAGGCCACCACTGGCAGAAACAAACTGGAACAGATTGCCCTCCAAAAAGGCATGATTGCTTCCCTCTTGAGTAACACCGCCAACAAGCATCCTATCATTATGTGATCCAACCGTGTGTCGAACGCGTTATAGAAATAAGACTGATCAACCTTGAAGACGAAACAGAGAGCAAAACGATGTAACCACACGGCCAAAATCACGGAACAAAGGAATATCGTCAGCTTGCTCAAGTTGTCTTTCAGCCTGATAAAAATAAGGGGGCATAAAAGATAGAACTGCTCTTCGACGGCCAGCGACCAGGTATGGCTAAAAACCGTATCCGGATCGCCGAGCACTGCGTTGTAGTAGTTGGCCGTATAGAAGAAGGAGCTAACCGCATGCGGCCATAAAACGTTTTTCCCAGACGCCAGCAACAGCAACACTATGCCGATCCAGTAGGCGTAAAACGCGGGGAAAATGCGGAGCATTCGTCTTCGATAGAAACCGGAGAGAGAAACACTTCCTTGCTCTTCGCTTTCCCGCAGCAGCAGCCAGGTGATGAGGAACCCGCTCAACACAAAAAATATCATCACTCCGAGGCTGGCCGGCGCCAACGGAAACCCGAGGTGGTGGAAGATGACCAGGAATACTGCAATCGCGCGCAGGCCATCCAGAGTTGGAATATGTGAAAGAGCCAGCTTCCTTTGCAGGTTGGCTGCAAAGTCTCTTTTACCAACCGTGTCGCTGAGTGGAATTTCCTGGCGCTCGTTCTGGCATTCATTCACCGTAGCTGTGGCGCCCTGTCCCATTTTTTGCTCCTTGCCAGATTAGCCGAATGCCACCTGGTGGTTCTTACCATTTGCGCAATTTACTTGAACAGATCGACTACCAGCGTCGAAGCGAAATAACTCAGCGTCGGAATATAATTCAGGAGCGCGTGATCCCATCGGCGCAGCGTGTTGAGATGGTCCCGCACCTTCGGGATCAAATCCCCCAGGCACAGATAAGGCAACGTAAAAGCTTTACTGTGGTACTCGCGGAAACCGTCGGCGAACCCATCCATCTCGTGTTTGGTCAGCGGGCGTTCGAAGGGTGAGATGTCCGGCGCCTGGTAAGGGATCAGACTGCGAACAAACCTGACCACCTTCGAGTTGCGCACCGGCTCGAGAAAGATCGCCCGCCCACCGGGGCGTAGCACACGCCTCACTTCACGCGCCGTCAACGACAAATCCAGGTGATGCAGGATCGCCGCGCCGAAGACGACATCCACCGATTCATCCGCGAACGGAAGATCGTAGGCTGAGCCGACGAAGAATCGCACGCCTTCTGTGACGCCATTGATCTTCATCCGCTGTCTCGCCAGAGCTACCAGATTCGCAGAGATGTCAACCGCGCAAACCTGCGCGCCGCGCCGCGCCAGTAGAATTGTGTTCTCGCCTGAACCGCAGCCTAAATCAACGACCATCTTGCCTTGCACATCGCCGAGCAGATGAAAGGCATATTCGAGCGCAAAACATGTGTCTGCCGGGGGGGCGAGATAGCGCGCCACGTTGAGTTCGTCCGCGCGCAAGTCAACTCCTTTCAAAAGCGCCGCCTCAACCGTGCTGCGCTCAATCTCCGCCTGTTCCCACTCTTTGAGATCGATATTTTGTTCTTGCATTCTGGTTGTCTCCTTCTTCCAACCGCGAGAGCTTGATCCCGTTGATGATCGTCTCGCCTACTGTCTTAGGCAACGTTAGGTCGTATCGGCCCGTTCCGTGAACGGAAACGGACGCCAGTGATTGATCCAGAAGCAACGCGAAGTATTCAACTGCTTCCGGGGACTTGAATGACACTCCGTCGGTGTTGAAATAATTTCCGCGAATGAGTCCAGCCCGCGTAAGCCGGTTATTCACAAATCTCCCGTATGCCAGAGCGCCGGTCGCTTCAACCGGCGGACAGGAAATAGGGGCGGTCTCGCTTCCGAGCGACACGACATCGCGCGTCGCGCCAGCGGAGAGGATGAAACCGGAGGCCTGCGCTGAAACGATCTGAGACTCAATCCTGACCGCTTGACCCTGCTTGTCGGGAGCGATGATGCTCACGAATTCCTGTGGCCCTGCAGCTTCGGCTTCGATGACCGCGACCGGCGCCAGATCGCGATGGCCGTAGCCGCGCGACACCCAGCCCCCTCTCACCCGCGCCCGCAAGCCAACGTTTCCGAACACGCGAACAACCAATCGTGCGCCGCCCGGTTTGGCCGCTCGAACCTCCTGCTTATCAACCGCCACCTCGCAACCTGCCGGGAAGTGATAATGGATCGCATAGCGATGACGCTCGCGGGCGTCGAAGCGGTCGCGCACCACCAGGTATGTTGGCAGATCGGATTCCTCATCCGCTTCGACGAAGAAGACTGAGCGCGTGTGAATCACCGGGTCGCTCAGACGCTGGTAGCCGTCGTGCGAGCCTTCAAAGTACGCGAAGCCCGCTTCGGCGATGAAGGTTCGGTGGGCGCAGTTCGCGCTGCGGCGCCATGTGAACGGCTTTCCCGGAATTGATTGCCATTCGTCGTCCACCGTGACTGTGTTGTGCGCGGCGGTCGAGCGAAACTCGTCGCGCGCCTGTGGATCGCCGGTGTAATTGAACGTACCCGGATCGAGCAGCCAGGTCACGCCGCCAGCAGCGAACTCGATCGCCAGGGCGTCGGCGTGCGCGTGGCAACCGCCAAACGGCGCGCCGTGCGGGCCACAATCAACCAACGCGTAGCTCGATTCTCCTGCCCAGCCGTCGCGCATAATGAAGTAGCCGCTCTCGTCGAACGCGCGCGCGCGCTCCCCCGGCGGCTCAGGCTTCAGCCGGTCATAGTCCGCCAACCCTTGTGGGCCGAGCAGCCAGAGCGTTTCGACCGCCGCTTCGCCGGCTACGAACTTCCAGTCGCCGCGCCCGAACAGCGCCGCGCCGGTCGCCAACGTATCGCGGAAATCATCGAGCGCACGGTCGCCGAGCTTGATCAGCCGCCCGCCATCGTCATCGCCGATGAACGGCGAGCTGCCATCCGGCCTGGTAATCCACATCAGGTGGTCGTGGAGCAACGTGAGCGACTCTCCGACTTCGCCGCGCAGTTCAGGCGCCAGCAACAACAGGTGCGTGTAGAAGTCCGCCGTGTAACGATGGTAGTAAGACGCCTGCTCGAAATAGACTCCGTCGCGCCGCACGTGAATCGGCAGTTGATCGAGCAGCAGTCGCAAACCCAGATCGCGCCAATGACGCGCGCGCCGCAGCTCAGGCAAAGCCGCGCCGAGATAGAACAGCCCGAGCGCCTCGCCCGTCAGGTGCGTGTTCGGGCTGGAATAATGCGACAGGTACGACTCGATGTGGCGCCCCTGCGCGACCAGATACTTCAGCAGACGCGAGGTGAAGGTCGTTGTGAGCAGCGGCGAATCCGCGCACAGGCGCCAGGCCCATAACCACGAAATGATGCGGAACGCCAGTTCCAGGCTGCTGGCCCAGTTGATGCCGCGCTTCGGCGGGTTGGCGTCCATCCAGGCGGAGGCTTGATTGACGAAGGCCTCCACGTAACGTTCGCCGCCCGTCAGGCGCCAGGCCTGCCCAAACGTGACGAAGTGCTGGTGGCGGTTCAACTCCCAGGTGACCTTATCGTCCCCGGCGACTTCGGGGTCGAGGTCGGTCATCCGGCTCCAATGATCAAGTCCCGTGCGTTTGCCGGAGGTCGCTTCGAGATGCCAGTCAATCGGCTCGCCGAAGCCGAGGTCGGTCAGACCCAGCAGATCGAACCGTCCCTCGCAGGCGCGGCCGGCGCGTCGAATGATCGCCTGGCCTTCGGCGGCGAACCGCGACCTCATGGTCTCGACAATCTCCGGGCGAAAAGCGAACGAGGAAAACCAAGAGGGCTGGCCGCCCGCGAGAGCCGCCGAACGGAACCGCTCCACAATTGAAGCCGCGGCGCCAGCGCCATTGCCGTTGAGCGCCGAAGACGCAAACTCCCGCCGCAGAGCCTTGTCGCTCATTTCGGCCATCCCGGCGCGCAGCGCGCGCTCGCCCAGCTTCGATAGCTCTTGCCGGCTGCGCTCCTGAATTTCGCGCCAGCCCATCCGGCGGAGTTTCTTCAGTTGTTCAATCTTCGCTTCCATGCCTTGAAACTTCATCCGAGCCAATTACGGGATTCATTGCTCAGGTTTGATCGGCTGTATTCCCACCCTGAAGCAGGCGCCTTGATTGAGTTCCCGATCCGCTCCAGGACAAATTCGTTGCATCCCAAACCGACACCTCCGAACTTGAATTTGGGCAGAGAGAAGCCACGCGCGCGGTAGAATTCATAGACCTCCTCCGGCTTGGCGAATTCGTACGGATAGCCGCCGACCCAGTCATGCATGTCGTGCCAACGGCTCATCCCCCGTGTAGTCTCGGGCGCGATCCAGCGCTGAACATATTTTCTCAATCGCCCGCTCATCAAAGCGCGGGAAAACGCCCTGACTTCTTCCGGCAAATTGACGATCAAAACAAAAGGCGATCTCAAGATGTTCGGCAGCTTGTTGTAAAACTGCTTGATATACCTCCAACGCACACTCTGACTGCCGGTGTCATTGTAGATGGCGATGTAAAGCCTGCCCTCGGGCGCCACCGGGATTCTGGCGATATCCATCGCCCGCCACAGATTGCCCGTGTGATGCAGCACTCCCCAGGAATAAACCACATCGAATTTTCCGAGCGATTTCACGTAATCCGGGTCGAGCGCCGATCCTCCCTCAACCGTCCACATCCTGTCGTCCGGGAAGAAGCGCCGTTTCAATTCAGCCGTGCAGGCCACGGACTTCGGGTCATAGTCAAAGGAATGCACCCTGGCTCCCAAACGGCGGGCAGCCAGAGAGAACAAACCGCTGCCGGATCCGATGTCGAGAAAACTCTTGCCTCGCAAATCATCCACCTCCAGCATCTGCTTGAGTGACATCTCGGCTTCGTGGATCCGTTGTTCGTTGAGACGAGTCAGGAAGTTGCTCCAGTTTCTCCCAAACTCAAATCTTTCACCTCGCGAAATCTCTTTCCGCCATCTGCTGACGCGGTCTCGCTCAATTGTTTCAATCATGCATTACTCGTCAGGGGCACAAGTAGTTGTGTGTGTATATGCCAAGCGTCTTTCCACACGGTAGCTTTACCGCGCGGTTTGAACCCAATCACAGCTCAAGGCCGCCGGTCTCCGGTTTCTCTATAATCTGCGCCAATAGGGAGCTACGCAGTTCTCTCATTTCACCTTGTCCTTTCAGCGATCGCTTGATTATGGTTCAACGACGCCCCTTCCGATTTTACCTGCGGCGAGATTTCCGCTCCCGCCAGTTTGTGATAAAGCTCGATCCAATCATTCCTGACCTGAGACCAGGTATACTTGCCGCACTCTTCACGCGCTTTGCGGATGATGCGGGAGGCCAGTTCCTGATCTTCGATCAAACGGATGGCGCTGGCAGCCATCGCCTGATGATCTTTCAGATCGACCATCAAGCCAGTCTCCTCGTGCGTCAGAATGTATGGGATGCCGCCGGCGCGGGTGGTCACTACCGCCAACCCGCACGAGTAACTCTCAATGATGGAACTCGGCATGTTGTCAATGTCGGTCGCGTTCAGAAAGATGTCGTGAGCCTCATAAACGTCCGGCATCTCCGTGGGCGGAACGCGTCCGGTGAAGACTGTGTTTTTCAAACCGAGGAGGCGCGCCTCCTCTTCCAGTTGTGGGCGCATCCAGCCGTGGCTGGCGAGCGTCAACCGCGCTTCGGGGTAACGTTGCTGAATCAACGCGAAGGCGCGGAGCACGCAACTGATGTTGTAAATCGGTTCAAGCAGCCTGTTCGTCATGAACGAGGGGCGCAGAAACTGGCGGTCCCGGAAGCGAAACCGCGAAGTGTCAACCAGATTGAAGATCGCGCGCGCGCTAAACCCGAAGCGGGCAAAGACCTCAACGAGAAACCCGGAGGGTACGACGATCTCGTCCACCAGCCGCATAATCGGGCGCGTCGTCCGCGGCCAGCGGCGGAGGTGATCCTCAGCTTCACCGCTGTGGTAATGCAGGATCACCGGCTTGCCGTACAGTTTGGCGATCAACACCGCCGGCGCCGGGGCGATGATGAACGAGAAGTACGAAGCAGAGTAAACCTGAACCACGTCGAAAGACGGCAACTTGACGAACAAAGTCCATAAATAGGCGATCGTATTAACCACTGTCCTTAGGTATTTAACCTTCAGTAACAGATTGAACGGCCATCTAAGCCGCGGATTTATCGGGAGCAGCTCGGCCTCGATCCCTGCTCCCGGTTCCCGATTAAGCGCCTCGATCAAACGAACGGCCTGAACTCCGTGACCGCCGAGCCGGTCGAGTGACGCAACCACGTGGCACACGCGTACGGGCGCCGGTTTAGCCGCTTTCATAACTTCCTGCATAAATCTACTCATAACCGTCAGATGACCTCGAACAAATGCGTCAGCGAAGAGAGCAGGGTCGAGACCAAGGGCATGTTGATCAAAGCCGTGGCGCCGGATCGCTCCGCGACTAACTGGTCGTAAAGACGCTCTACCTCCGAGACCATCCGTGACATGCCATAGTTCGAGCGCACTGCCTGGCGCGCGCTGGTGGCAAACCGCGTTCGCTCTTCTTCGTGCGCCAGCGCCCAGGAGATGCGGCGCGCGAGAGTATCAGCGTCCGCCGCCGGCGCCAGATAACCGGTCTCTCCTTCAGTGATCAACTCTTTAGTGCCGCCCACCGCAGTCGCCACCACAGGCACGCCCGCGGCCATCGCCTCCAGCACAGTGTTCGGTAAACCTTCGTGCAGGGAGGCGAGCACCGACAGGTCGAACGCGGTCACGATGCGCGCGGCGTCCTTCCGATAGCCGAGCAGGTGCAGCCGATCAGCGATGCCGAGACTGGCTGCCTGCTGGCGTATCTCTTCCTCGAGCTGTCCGTCGCCGACGACCAGGAAGTGCGCGTTCGCATGTTCGCGCGCCACTGTGGCCGCAGCCTCGACGAAGAAGCGATGCCCTTTGACCGGTTCCAAACGCCCCACCATGCCGACCAGTTTAGCGTCGCTGCCAAGCCCAAGCTCCCGGCAGATCTCCTCGCGCGGCGCGGGCCCGCTTCCGTTTCCGGCCTGGGCTGAATGCCGATGGCCATTAAGATTGCAGCCCTCCGCTTCCTCCTCGCTCGTGATCAGCCCGTTCCTGACCACGACGATCTTCTCCGCCGAAACTCCGCTGGTGGCCAGGATGTGTTCCTTGATCGCTTCCGAATTGACCAGAACCTTGTACGCGGCCCGGTTGATGAAGCGCTGCCCCCATTCGTGAATGCGCCGGTCGGAGAGGCGCAAATGACGCTGGCTGGCCAGCACGGGCACTCCCGCCAGCCGCCCGGCGATGACTCCCAGCATACCCGAGTAAAAGTCGTGCGCGTGGATGAGGCCAATCTGCTCGCGGATCAGCAGGTCCCGCAAACGCAAGTACTGGCGGCAGGCGTTGGCGTTGTAAAAACTGGTGAAACGGAACACAGGCGCGTCCGGGTACCGGTCCGCGATCTGCGCATAGAGCGTCCCTTCGCTTTTGAGCGAGGCGAGGCGCACGTCAAACCGATCGAGATCAATTCGCTTGAGCAACTCGGTCGCCTGACGCTCAGTACCCCCATAAATAAAGCTGGTCAGCAAGTTTAGTATTCGGGGCCGGGATCGCCTGGCGCCAGCCCCAGATCGGACAGAGCTATGGTGAACCTGTTTTGATTTTGCGCTCATTATCAAATTACCTCTTAGCAGTCGCTGTCGCGCCTCCGGTCAGATTACCGAGTTCGATTCGCCTCGCCCCGGCGAGACTCGGCTCAGGTTTTCTGTCGATGAAGGCGCGATGCCAGAGTTCGAGGATCAAAAGTCCCCAGAGATGCCTAGCCTGATCGCGAACGCCCCGGCGGTGATCGTTCAAGATGCCGATGACCGCCTGCTGGTCGAAGTATCCGCGCGCGTGCGTTCGCGCATCGTTCAACGTGTCGTCGAGCATCTCGCGAAGCTCGTGGTTGAACCAGTGTTTGATGGGCATGTCGAAGCCCTGTTTGGGACGGCGGATGATTTCGTCGGGGATCAGTCCATGGGCGGCTTGTTTGAGAATGTATTTCGTCTCCATCCCCCGGAGCTTAAGTGAGGCGGGTATGGTTTGGACGAATTCGATCAGCTTGTGATCGAGCAATGGCGCGCGCGTTTCAATCGAATGCGCCATGCTCATCCGGTCTACTTTGACCAGGATGTCGCCGGGCAGGTAAGTCTTCGAGTCGAGATACATTAGCCGGTCGAGGCGCGCGTCAGAAGCCGGCGCCGCGTATAGATGCTCGAAGGCGGCGGCGGAGTTGTAACCGTTCAGCAGGCCGCGCATTTCAGCCGAAAGCAGGCCGCGTTTCGCTTCCTCATTAAAATAGGCGGCATTGTCCACATATCGCGGCCCGGCATCGAGCGCGATGTTGCCCAGGAAGCGTTTGCCGTAAGCGCCACGCGGCAGAGCGCGGCTGGCGGTTCGCAGGACGTGGCGCCGGATGAACGACGGGATGCTCTCATACCGTTCGCGCTGACGTTCGACGACGTAACGTTCGTAGCCTCCGAACAGTTCGTCTCCGCCATCGCCCGAAAGCACCACCGTCACGTGCTCGCGCGCCATCTTCGAGACGACGTAAGTCGGGATGCTCGACACATCCGCGAACGGTTCGTCGTGATGCCAGACGATGTCGTCAACGATCTGACAAATGTCCGGCGTGACGACGAACTCGTGATGGTCGGTTTGAAAACGCTCGGCCGCCAGCCGCGCGTACTTGAGTTCGTCGAAAGCCGATTCGTTGAAGCCGATCGAAAACGTTTTCACCGGCCGCCCCATCTCGCGCGCCATCAACGCCACGATCGTGCTCGAATCAATCCCGCCGGAAAGGAACGCGCCCAGCGGGACCTCGCTTTCGAGCCTCACGCGGACGGACTCCGCAAGCAATTCACGCAACCGTTCGACGTAATACGACTCGTCCCGCTCTGGCCCGCTCTCGCCTGTGTAGCTGAAATCCCAGTAGCGCCGCGTGCGCGCCCGGCCGTCTTTGAAGGTCAGGGTGTGGCCCGGCGGCAGTTTGTAAACGTCCTTGAACGCGGTTAACGGGTCGGGCACATAACCGAACGAGAGATAATCCGAGATGGCTTCCAGGTTGACCTCCCGTTCCAGCCGGGAATATTGCAGGAGCGATTTGATCTCGGAACCGAAGACCAGTGTGTCGCCGAGGAGCGAGTAATGCAGCGGTTTCTTGCCCGCACGGTCACGCGCGAGCAGGAGCGTGCGCTTGCGCCCGTCCCAGATCGCGAAGGCGAACATTCCGCGCAGTCGTTCGACGCATCGCTCGCCTTCTTCTTCGTAAAGGTGAACGATGGTCTCGGTGTCGCTACGGGTGGCGAACTTGTGTCCGCGAGCGACCAGGTCCTTGCGCAGATCGTGGTGGTTGTAGATTTCGCCGTTGAAAACGATCCAAACCGATCCGTCCTCATTCGAGATCGGCTGGTGGCCGCTGGCGATGTCAATGATCGAAAGGCGGCGCATGCCGATGGCGGCCTGGCCCGCGACGTAATGGCCTTCATCGTCAGGCCCGCGGTGAGCGATCACACCGCACATCCGCGCAATCAGGTCGCGCGACGCGCCCACGTCCGCAGCCACATCCGGTCCAACTATTCCAGCAATACCACACATAACCGACCTTCATCTCTTGGCAAAAAGCCGTCCCACTTTGCGAGCCGGAGATTGCTGCCCGGAAATCTCCGTCCCATTAATCTTCTGCCGCGATTGGTTTGACCTCCAAAGCGCGCCCGACCGCAGCCTGCCTCCCAACCGCGTTTCCGGGGCTTTAGCCGTAGAGACGGTCGCCCCGGCTGGCGCCTCTTGCGACTCTTCAATCGCCTTGATCGTTCTCAATCCCACCACGTAAGCGATCGGATAGTAGACGAACCAGAGGTACTGAATCGAAGCGAAGAAGCTGCACAAAAGATAGACGTAGAGCGTGGCCTGCAATGCTACGCTCAGCAAATAAATCTCGCGCCGGCGCAATCCGGCCGGACTGCGATCCACCTTGCCCTCCGGGTCGCCCGCAGGTTTGGTCTGCCGTTCGATCCGCTGGCAACTCCTTAATGGGGCAATGATCATGATCAGATAGAATATCAGCCCGGCCAGGCCCAACTCCGCCGCTATCTCAAAATAAGAGTTATGAGCCACCATCTCGTGGATTGAATACCTCGGGAAATTGCTCATACCTACGCCGAGGATGGGGCGATGCACCGCTATATTGAGCGCGCGGTACATGACATCCTTTCGCTCATTCGCCGAACCGGTCTTATCTTTGTTGTTATCAACGATGGTCGAAAGGCGGTCGGAATATTTGCTCGGTATGGCCACCGCCAGCACGCCGACGGCCAGCAGCGACAGGACGATCGTCCGAGCGCGATTTTTCTCTCCCAGCTTCCACAGAATCACGCCGCCGGCCAGTATCAGTCCGAGGAATCCTCCTCGCGAGAAGGTGAGGGCCACGGCGAGGGCCATAATCGGGATAGCAACCAGACAGATAAAGCGCCAGATTCCGCGCTGGGTCATCACCAGGACCAGGGCGAGCGGAATTATCATATCGAGGCTGGTAGCCAGGTCGTTCGGATTACCGAAAATGCCTCCGACAATGCCTTCGATTCGAATCCCCATCATCGCCAGATTGCCGGTCGCGTAATCCCTGATCGCCCCGACGGCGAGCACCGAACCGCAGACCACGATCAGTTTCATGATCAACAACAGCCGCTTGAGGTCCCCAAGCAGGTTGGCCATCAGCATGAAAACGAGGACCACCTTGAGGTAAGTGTCGGTCAGGGTCGCGACGCTGCTCCCCGGATCCATCGCAAAGGGCGTATGCAACCAGCCAAGCAGATAGATCAGGAAGGCCATCTTCAGTTCAATCGGCAGGATCGTTATCTTCTCACTCCAGTACAGACGACTGAGGAGGTAGGCCGTCAACATTACCAGGCCGACAATCTTCACCAGCGGAAACGTGCCGAAGACCTGCGGGAACATCTCGTTCGGGCGTAGATAGAGCAGCAGGGTGAACAAGGCCACACCGGCATAAGCCAAACGATGCCGGCGGCGCTTGACAACGCTCTCCACCCCGCGGATGAACGCTGCGCCGCGCGGCGCCCTTTTGCGCGCCGCCGGTTCGCGCCCAGCGGCGCCTTTCTCATCAGGAGGGCGGCGAATCAGCGCGCCCGGCGCAGCAACCTCATTGGCAGGTAACAACTTCATAGTTCACTGGGTCAGTACCGCGCGCGGTAGCGAGCGTAGCGTCATAGCGGGCGCCGCGCTCGTTACCGCTCGCGGTACCGAGAAAATTTCATAATGCCGTTTCGACTGGCCGCGCTTGCTCGCGGCGCAGCCGGAATTTCACTAAGAGTTTGCGAAATCCGGCTTTTTCGGATTCACTCACTGCGCCCAGAACCCAGGCGGCGGACAGATAAACCAGCCCGAAAACAACCGAACAACAGGCGAGCGTCAGCAGTTCGTCCAACTCAGTCCCGGTCAGCCCAGGCTTCATAAAGGAGGCGATGTCACCGGCGAATGCGGCGAGCCACTCCGATCTGAGCAGCGCGACCCGCACGAGACTCGTGGCAATCGCGGCAATCAACGCCGCCGCCGCGATGCGCAGCAATGGCGACAGGCTCCGCAGATCGCGCAGCCCGACTCCCAGCTTTTTCATCACTACTCGCACGATGACGACCACGTCGAGAGCGCGAACGAAAACCACCGCCGCCGCTATTCCCACCAACCCCGCCGCGCGCCAGCCCAATTGGAGGGCGACAAACGTCACAGGCAGCAGCACAGCGTAGAGCTTGAACCGGAAGTATTTGAACTCGTCGAAAGCGCGCAGGATCGGATAGTGCATACTGATCTTGAGCAGAATCACCAGGAGATTGACCGCGAAGATGGAGACCGAAGCCGCGTACTGCGCGGTGAATAGCCCGGTGATAAACTCTTCGCGCATCACGAACATCAGCGCAAAGGCCGGTATCAGGACAAACGCCAGAGAGCGAACGACGTGCGCCCAAGCCAGGTAGATGCCTTTATAATCTCCCGCTTGCTGATGCCTGGCGACCTCCGGATTGAGCGCGTTTGAAAACGAATTGTTCAACACATCCAGCAGCGGCAGTTGGAAACATCCAACGGCGTAAATCGCAAAGCCGGCCGCATCGTAGTGGCTCGAGACGTAGTAGTTGTGCATGTCTTCCTGCAAAACCGCGACGACTCCGCCGATCCCGAACGGCAGCGAGCTGGCCACCTGGGCCTTGAACAACCGCCATTCGAACGGCGCCCAGAGCCTTCCGAAGCGGCGGCGGATGTAGATCAACATCAGGATGATCTGGATCGTCGCCTGCAGGATCGCCGCGGCCAGGATCGCCGTGAGCGTGCCGAAGACGAGCGCGGCGATGATCATCAGCAGAGACCTGACACACTGCGCGGCCACGATGAGCGCCGAAGCCACGCGCACGTCGCCGGCGGCAATCGGCACTGATTCGAGATTGGTGGCAATGAGCCAGGTCAGGATCGCCAGACCCAATAACGGCATCTGCGGCATCAGCAAGTCGGCGCTCTGAGAGATTAATCTGACCCCGCCGGGCCAAATTAGAAAGAGAAGAACCACCAGCGCGCCCATCAATGCGTAAAAGATCATCAGGTTAAGTATCACCTGCAGCTTCTTCTCAGGCTCACGCGCCATGAAATAAAACACGCTCACGGCCATCTGCAGGTTGAGCAGTCCGAGCGCGGTCAGCAGTATCTGAAACGACAGCTTGTACAACCCGAACTCGGCCTGGCTCATGATTCGAGTGAGGATCAGCGGCAGCACGAACGAGATCGCCATCGCGGTGAAATTTGCGCCCATCAGCAGGATGGCTCGCTGAGTCAATCCGCGATGATCATCGTGTTTCTCGGCTGTTGACGTTGTCACCTTCATAGATCTGATCCTTATTCCTCACCTTTTCCCGCGCCCTGTTCCAGACAAAGTGGGGGAGGCTTTCATCCGGCAAGCGCCAGACCATCTGCTTCTATCTGCATGCGGCGTTACGGTCTTGAGACCTCGGATTCCGCTGGCGTTCTTCGTCCATCTACGGCAACGCTGCGCGCGGCTTCATCTCCAGCGCCAGCGGCGATTGCCCTGCCGTTAATCGCTGAACTCGGATGGCGCATTTCCGCCGATCTGTGATCGAAGTCGAGCAGCGCCTCGACGATTCGCTCGGCGGCGCGCCCGTCCCAAAGCTCAGGGACGCGGCCTTCGCTGGCGTATTCATCGCGCAAGATCCTTCTGGCCACGGTCACGATGCGTTGCGGCGAGAGACCGACCAGATGATTCGTGCCCTGCTCGATGGTGATCGGGCGCTCGGTGTTTTCTCGCAGCGTCAGGCAGGGGATGCCCAGCGCGGTCGTCTCTTCCTGCAATCCGCCCGAATCGGTCAGAACCATCCGCGACCTGCTCCACAGTTGCAGGAAGTCCGGGTAACCGAGCGGATCAATCACCTTCACGCCCTCCGGCGGTTCGACGCCGAACTCGCGCATCCGGCCCTGGGTGCGCGGATGCGCGGGAAAGACGACCGTCAGATCGCGCGCGATTTCCGCCAGCGCCGAGAAGAGATTCCGCAACGCTTCAGGGTCGTCCACATTCGCTGGCCGGTGCAGCGTGATGACCGCGAAGTTGCGCGGTTCGAGCGCGAGCCGGTTGAGAATCTCCGAAGCTTTCGCCCGCTCCAACTGCCGGTAGAGCGTGTCAATCATCACGTTGCCGACGCGGACTATCGAGCGCGGCGCGGCGCCTTCGCGCAGCAGGTTCTCGTCCGCGTCCCGGCTTGGCGTGAGCAGCAGGTCGGAGATGCGGTCGGTCAAGATTCGATTGATCTCTTCCGGCATCGTGCGGTCGAAGCTGCGCAAGCCCGCTTCAACGTGAGCCACTTTGACGCCGAGCTTGCTGGCGACCAGCGCGCAAGCGATCGTCGAGTTGACATCGCCGACCACCACTACCCAATCCGGTTTGTGCTCGACCAGCACTGGCTCAAAAGCCAGCATCACCCGCGCCGTCTGTTCGGCGTGCGACCCGCTGCGCGTGTTGAGATTGATGTCCGGCTCCGGCATTCCCAGGTCGCGGAAAAACGAGCCTGACATCGCCTCGTCGTAATGCTGCCCGGTGTGAAGCAGCAACTGCGTGATTTCCTGGTTACGCTCCTGCATCGCCGCGATGATCGGAGCCATCTTCATGAAGTTGGGGCGCGCGCCCACAACGTTTATTACTTTGATCATTGCCTTTTCGTATTTCCTGAAAAAGCGAATAGGTTGAGGAGGTAACGGGCAGGGCAACCACTGCTCCCTCATCTTTTCACTCGCTCAACGTTAATTCATGTTCTTCCAGCGCACTCTCGCGCTCCGCGACGGGAATTTCCCTCCCACCCTCAAGCGGGAAGGCCAGGATCACCGTCGTCAGATCAACCGGTCCGTCTCCCGACGCCTCGAAGATGGCGACGGGCGCTTCGGCGCGTTGTCCGTAACAGGTCGAGACCCATCCGTCTTCGATGCGCGTTCTGATTCTGCTCATACCCATGCCGCTGGTGAAGAAATTGATCACCAGGGCCTCGCCATTCGTCGTCCGCGCCTCGATCCGGTTGTCGAGCACTTCCACCTCGCAGCCCGGCGCGAAATGGTAACGGATCGCGTAATCGTGGCGCACGCGGGCCTTGAATTTGTCGCTCACGATGAAGGCGGCCTGTTTGCGCAGCATCAACACCGATCGCGCGTGCGTCACGGGATCGCTCAACCTGTGATAGCCATCGTGCGAGCCGGCGAAAACGACGCAATCTCCGTGATCCTTGAATTCAATCAGACGGCAATTGGCGGCCGTCTTCCACGCGAAAGGCGTCGAAGGCTCGGACTGATCCTGGCCGTCAACCGTGGCCGTGTTGTGCGCCGTGCTGGAGCGGAACCAATCGCGCGCCTCTGGCTGGGCGCCGTAAACATAAGTTCCCGGATCAATCAGCCACGTCACGCCGCGCAGGGCCAACTCGATGGCCAGCGCGTCTGCGTGCGCGTGACCGCCACCCACCGTTGCTCCGTGCGGGCCACAATCAATCAGGACGAAACTTGAATCCCGCTCCCAGCCGTTGCGCATCACAAAATAACCGCTCGCCTCGAAAGAGCGGGAAATCTCCGGCGGCGCTTCGGCTTTCAAGTTGTCGTAACAGGCGACGGCTTCTGGCCCCAGCAACCACAACATCTCGACCGGCGCGACGCCCGCCACATATTTCCAATCGCCGCGTTTGAAAATCGCCGCCCCAATCGCCAGCGTGTCGCCGAAATCATTGGCCCGCGCCCCATCTCTGGCCCAATTCCTTGATGGATCGAAGCTGATCAACCGCCCACCGTCTTCGTCGCCGATGAGCGGCCACGTATCGTCCGGACGCTTAATCCACATCAGGTAATCGTTCATCGCTTCGAGCCTCTGCCACAACATCCGCTCGTCCTCACGCGGAATCGCAATTTCATTCGCGCGGATGATCGCGAACAGATGCATATAGAAGTCAGCGGTATAACGATGGTAGCAGGAGGCCTGCTCGAAATAGACCCCATCCTTGCGCACCTGCTGCGGCAACTGTTCAAGCAGAATCCGCAGGCCAAGCTTGCGCCAATCCGCAGCCCGGCTCAGTTCCGGCAGCGCCACACCCAGGTAGAACAATCCGAGCGCCTCGCCTGTCAGATGAGTGTTCGGGCTGAAGTAGTACGACAGATATTTCTCGATGTGACGCCCGTGTTCAATCAGCGACTTGGTTAGCTTGGCGATGAAACCCGGCGTGACTTGATGTGAATCGACGCATAAATTCAGCGCCCACAGCCAGGCAATCGCGCGGAAGGCGACGTCCAGGCTCGCGGCCCAGCCGACGCCCATCCCGACAGGATTCGCGTCGATCCACAACGAAGCCTGGTTGACGAATTCCTCGGCGTAGCGGTGATCTCCGGTCAGCCAGTAAGCCTGTCCGAGCGTGACGAAATAAGCATGGCGATGAATCTCAGCAAAGAGCTTCAGATCGCCTTTGCCCAGCGGCCCAACCGGATCAATCTGGCTCCAGTGAATGAGCGGTGCGACATCGTGAGTGAGCGGATTGAGACGCCAATCAACCGGATTGCCGAAGTCGAGGCCGGCGTAACCGAGCAGGTCGAATTTCCCCGCGATGACTTTTTCGGCGCTCCCGATGATGGCGTCGCGGGCGCCCGGAAAGCGGCAATTCATCATCTTGACAATCGTCTGACGCTCGGCCAGCGGGGGCAGGAAGAACCCGTCCCCTGCGCACAAGCGATTTTGCAGCAACCCAACCGAACCGGCGCCCGAACCGTTGCGCGAGGCCATCGTGAATTCCCGGTAGAGAGCTTGATCGCTCATCTCGCTTGCGCTGGCGACGAAGAAACGGTCGGCGAGCTTGACGACTTCCTGATGCGAACGCTCTTTCAGTTCGTCGAAATCCATGCCACGGAGCTTGTTCAACTTTGCCGTGTTGATGTTCATCGCTACGTCCGACTTCTGCTGCTCAGAAAATGTACCGCAGGCTGCCTAGCCTGCGGATGACTCAATCAATAAGTCGTTCAGTTACCGCCGAGCGGCCCAGCGGTTTGAGATAAAAGCTCTCCGCAGGCCCGGGCAGGGCGGCGGTACGTCTCAAAGAGAGACTTCCGAAAACGATTCGGCTTGCGTCCCCGCCGGCCCCGTTGATGGGGTTGGTTGCGGCTTCGATTCGCGCACCGGCTCCCACACGACGTGCGAGTCGCCGCGCATAAACTTGATGAACGCCATCACCGTCGCGACATTGACCAGCGCGAAATAATAGGGGATGCCGGCCAGTCCCAGCTTCACGCCGAGACGGTCGCCGATCCAGCCCAGGATCACCGCGACATAGCCCACGGCCTGCGCGATGAAGATGTACTTGAAAACATTGTTCCCGCTCCAGGCGAACCAATTCGCGACCAGCGCGACGAAGAGGAACACCGGAATGGTATAACGCAACACCTTGTGACAAAGGAGTTGGAACGCGAACGACCCGTGTTGGCGCAGACCGAGAATTTCGCGGTAACGATAAAGCGCGCTCATCGTTTGCTCGATCACGCGCACGCGCATGCGCATCTCGTCTTTGGTGCGGTGATTGGTGTCTTCCTTCGAGATCGCTTCCGGCTCATAAACCGTTCGCAGCCCCTGCAGGTGAATCTCGGTGGCGATCACGAAATCATCAATCATGTCGCTGGCCAGTTTGGCGTGGCAACTGCGCCGCACCGCGTACAGGCAGCCGCTGACGCCGATCAGAGAGCCAAAAGAGCTTTCCCATATCTTGAGCAACTTCTCGTAATCCCAATAAGACCGGCATCCGGCGCCGACCGCGGATGATTTGCCGTCCACGTAAACCAGTTGCCCGGCGACGCAGCCCACGCTCGGATCGGCGAAATTGCGGACGATCTTCCGAATGACATCCGGCTCGTACATCGTGGTCGCATCCGAGAAAATCAGGATCTCGCCCGTCGAAACTTTGACCGCGCGATGTTGCGCGCGCGTCTTGCCGTGGCGCTCTGCCTGGCGATGGAGTTTGACGCCGCGCGCCGCAAAGCTGCGGACGATCTCGTCGGTTCGATCGGTCGAGCAATCAGAGGCGACGATGATCTCGAACTTGTCTCCCGGGTAATCGAGCGAAAGCGCGTTTTCCAGCTTCGCCTCAATATCGTTCTCCTCGTTGTGCGCGGCGATGACCATCGAAACGCGGGGCAGGATCGCGGCGCGGCGGATCGGTTGCCGGTACAAACGGCTGAACAGAAACATCAGCGCCGGGTAGCCGACATACGCCAGGCCGATCATCGCAATCGAGGCGAGGAAGATGATCTGCGCAATCAATGTCCAGTAACTTGGGGGAATGGGCATTTCCTACCTCCTTTTCCAAGCGCAATGACGGCGATCCCCGGAGCGGTCATTGAGATTGGCAGTGGGGACTGGGGGGTTGGGGAATCCCACGGGGATTGGTTTTCAGCAGTTTTCTTTTCGGGACATCCGGGTGAGGATTGAAGAAACTGCGCTGACTGCTGGTTTGACGGACTCATTGCAAAATACTCTTTTTATCTTGTTCCGATTAAGGAAACGTTGTTTTTTGAAAGAACTGTTTACTTTTGCATTCGAGGCGATTGGATAATCCGGCTTCGGTTAAACCGGGCCGGGCGTCACGCGCTGGAGGATGAAGGCTGGGCCACCGACGATCTTCCACCGAGCCTCCGCACGCTGTCTTTCAATTGCTCGAACCCGCTCGTGCTTTGCAGGAAATGAGCGAGGTCGCGCTCCGTATGGATTCGGCGCAACGTAAGCGGATCATCCCCCCTTTTGTTCAGTCCGCCTACGCAAGTCACCGCGACCCGATACCCCGCCCGCGCGACCTCGCATTGCACCCGTTCGTCGTTGTCTCCGTTCGGGTAGCAAAATTGCTCGACCTGGCGCCCCAGCGCCTCTTCGAGTCGTAATTTCGATTCGTATAATTCCCGCCGCAATCGCTCATCGCTGATGTTGGTCAGAATCGGATGGGTCATCGTATGCGAGCCGATCTCGATTCCGTTCACATCCATCTCGCGCGCCTGTTCCCAGGTGACCGGCCTGAACTCTTCGGGCGGAAGGTTTGGCAACATCACATCCAAGGCCTGAGCCAGACGCCCAACCGCTTCTTCCTTCGTCTCATCCGGGAGTCGCTTAAGGATCGAATTGATGCGTTCCGAAGCGTCGCTCCGTGAGGCGTCGCCGTTCAGTTCAAGCCATAACTCGTCCCCATCAATCTTCACCGTCAACCATTGCGGCGAGGCCTCTCTGGTCAGGTAACGCGCCTTGTCCGTCCAGATCCAGGAGCGCCCATCGGTGAAATCCGCCACGACGAACAGTGACGCGGGAAAACCGTGACGGCGCAGCATCGGGTAAGCTATGTGGTAAGCATCGTCGTAACCGTCGTCAATCGTGATCGCCGCCAAACCCGGCGGCAATGGTTCCTGACGATTCATCAACTCAACCATTCGCGCAAGCGAGACGACCTGGTAATGCGCCGCCAAATATTCCAACTGCTCGGCGAATTGGCGCGCCGAGGTCTTCCCGTCCTCATCCCCGCCGCTGAAACGGTGGTAAGTGAGGATCAGCGCGCTGCGGCGAGTGATCAGACGCATTAGATCGAATGCGCCTGATACCCGCATCAAGTTGAGTAATTGCTGCTTGATCAAGCTCCCTTTCCCATCCCTTCTACACCGTTTGCCAGGTGGTCGTTCTGCCATCGGCGGCGGCGTGTTTTGCTGATCTCAGGCAAGGGTTTGCCGGCGGCCTCATTGATAACTTGGCGCGCTCGGTCGGCGACGTCCGGGGCTTCATCGCGCAGTCCAGTGGTCAACAACTCCGAGAATTCACCCGCATAAGACTTCATCACCAGATCGTGCATATCCATCCGATCCAGCAGACTGAAAATATGATGCGGCGGAACCGACAATCCGACCGCCAGTTTGAGCACGCTTTCCAGACTCAGGCTCGTGACTACCGAATTTTGAATCTTAGAGAGCAGCCCTTGATCGAACATACTCAACCGGCAGAAATCGGACTGCTTGATCTCCAGCTCAGCCAGCCGTTCGCGCACGAAAGTAGCGAGCGGCGTCGGGGCGATAGTTCGTGTCTGTGATGTCATAGATTTCCTCTCGATTAGCTCTGACAGTTATTGTTGTTGGTTTCGATAAATCTCCTCCATCCGGCCCAACCACCTGCACTCGGTCATCCTTTCAAAATAGCGCCCCGTGTGGCGTCGCTTCCCGTTTTTGTAAGTGGGGATCAGTTCGGAAAGCCACGTCCCGGCTGCGCTACTTCTCTCTCCCACATCCGGATCACCGGCGACCGAGTGAGATGAAGGAGAGGAAACTCCCGAAGCCGGAAAGTGAGGTGATGGTGGCAATCGTCTTCTTCATATTTCCACCAACCATCACCGTATCGCCGGCTTGCAACGTTATGTTGTCTTCCGGCCTCGCTTTGCCTTCGAGAATGTTTTTGACGTTAACTTTCAGCACCTTCCGGCTTCCATCAGCCATTTGGCGGTTAACCTGGACGTCGGATTTGCTACCGGTTTCTGCAAACCCACCGGCCTGGGAGATGGCGTCGAGTACTTTCATCGGCCTGGCCATCACGTAAACGTCAGGCCGGATGACATCCCCCAATACTGCAATTTTGGCGCTGACCGCCTCAATCAGTTGGACGCTGACCTGAGGGTTCTTCAGGTATTCGCTCAGATCGTTGGTCAGACGTTCGGTAACCTGTGTGATTGTCAATCCGCCCACGCTGACTTCGCCCAACAGCATGTGGTAAATCGTGCCGGTGGGTGAAATCTTGACCTTCTCGTATGAATAATCCGGCTGTCCCTTGATCCGAATCGAGAGTTCATCAGCGGGGCCAAGACGGTAACTGTCGTAAAACTTGCGATAGATGCCGTCGAAGATCGGGTCGTCTGCGACGCTCGGAGCTTTCGCCTCAGCCGCTTTCGCTGGGGCAGCTCCAGCGTCGGTCGTTTGTCCGAAGGCTGACGCCTGAATGAAGATCGCGACGACGCCAGCCATCACAAACCTCAGTATTGACAGCGTGAAAGATGGTTTCATTTCGCTCATAAAAACTCCTTCTACGGCTCCTTTGTGAAGCCGTCATCGTGAAAACCTGCTCAATTGATTCCTGTGTAATACAAAAAGCGCGTATGCGAATTTTCGACTGCATCGGGGGAACTATTCCGGCAGTTGCGTGTCCGCCACCGCCAATTGCCGATCAAACTTTCAGATGAGCGACGCCCCGCCAACAAGGTCAAGCGCTCACCCGATTCATCACGACGCCAAAGAGCGTCTCCTCATTCAGCAGCGCGATTGATTTACTCATCTCCGAGGTTGAAGTATTTCCAGGCCGAACCACGAGCAGCGTGGCGTGCGTGTGCAAACCGAGCAGCCTGGCGTCGGCGGAGGCGAGTAACGGAGCGGAATCAAACAAGATGAAGTCGTAGCAAGTATCCAGCAGGTTCAGCATCCGGCTAAACGCCGGTGACGCCAAAAGCTCGGCGGAGTTTTCGACCTGCCCGCGGGTGGGCAGGACGTGAAAGTCCGCTGGCGCGATCCTCATTATCGCTTCCTCGGGTTGCAGACCGAGGGTGACGGCCTCAGCCAGTCCGACTTCCGAATCAATGCCCAGCAGCCGGCTCACTGAAGGCCGTTGAAGATCAGTGTCAATCACAATTACCCGCTGTTTCGCTCGCGCCAATGCGGCAGCCAGGTTGAGCGTGACACAGGTGCGCCCTTCACCGTGGTGAGCCGAAGCCAACAGCACCCGCTTCATCGTGTGACGCGCGGCGCCGGAGATCAAAGCGACCGCCAAACGGTTGAATTGCGCTCCGGCGCGAGGATCGAGTTCGTGGATCGCGACCAGATGTGGATCCAACCGAGCCAGCGTCAACTCGACTTCGCGAGCCGGGCGGATCAACGCATGGCGAGGTTGCAGACTGCGAACCTGCGGCTCCAGCGCGTACTCTTCGTCCGGCAGCGCCTTCGTCACTCTTTCATTGACACGTTTGGTGTTCGCCAACTTCTGTGAGTTGTTTTCGTCGAATCGGATTATTTCCGGGACCGCTTCAGTAGCCCGTCTAGCCATTACTACCTCCATCGGCCGCTACTTGCTGCCGAGTAATTGAAAAATCTCCAGACGATTGAGCAACAAGATGAACGCCGGCACCAAAGCCGCCGCCAGCATCAGGATGAGCAGGCTTCGCGTCATTCGGACCTTGCGTCTGCGGCTGCGTTCAAGCGGAGTGAGAGTTTCGGGGATCAACGCGAGCACCGGAGCGCCCAGGTAATATTCGATGTCGCGGTCGTCGTTGATCATGAACATCCGCGGCAATTCGATCGCGAAAGCGATGATCAGTCCGAAGCCCAGCGCCAGAGCCAGGGCGATCCCTTGAAGGAGCATTCGATTGGGCGCCACCGGCAATTGCGGCAGGTTGGGCGCGTCAATTACCTGGAACATCATCCCCATAGGGCCTTGCGCGCCGCTGAGCTTGAGCCACGCATCCTGCTTCTCAATCAGCACGTTGTACCGGCTATGCAGGCGGTCGTATTCCGCTCGCGTCGCGGCCGCTCCGGCAGAACTTCCTACTGGTCTTGCGGGCATTGTAAAGGCGGAGCCTGAAGGCATCCTCCCCAGCGCCGCTCTTTTTCTACTCAGTTCCCGCCGCACCACTTCAAGATCTGCCACGAAACGCGCCAATTCGCGTTGCATCACGCGCAACTCGCGAACCTCGGGCGAAGTGACGGATTCACCGGTGTTCTCCAATCTGGCGATCTGGCGGTTAATTTCGTTCAACTGGCTGCGCAGTTGAATCATCTTGGGATGCTTCTCGGTGAGCTGCTCGGACTGGGTCTTGATCTCCGCGTCAATTCTGCTTCTTTCGGCCACCAACGCGCCGTAAGCGGCGGTGCTTGCCGCGCTCCCCCCTGCCGGAAGCGTCTTGATCGTCTTCTCCTGCTCCGCAATTTGTCTGCGTTGTTCCTCAATCTGGCGTTCGAGCGAATATTCCTTGTCGCTCAGCGTCTCGACTGAAGCTTCGACGATCTCTCGTCTATTCTGTAACGAGGCGGAGTTATCCCTCGATCGGTTCAAAGCCTCCAGGCGACCCACGTCGAGGTCGCGCTGCGGGCCAAGCTGCCTGAGCCGATCTTCGAGTTCCGTAATCTGAGCGGTCAGGCGATCAGCTTCGGTCGTAGCCTCGACCTTCATCTGTTCATTGGCCGTTTCGAATATCCCGACCAAATCGGCAACCACATCACGAGTCTGGGCGGGATCGGTATAACGAAAATTGATTGAGATGGATTCAGGGGTTTCGGGGTAATAACCGCGCAGCTTGGTTTCGGTTTTGATCGCTTTCTGAAGGATCCCCATCGCCTCTTCAGTGTCTTTGGCCTTCGGGTAAAGGCCGTGCTTGCGCACCAGCGTGGCAAGAGTGGCGCGGCTGGTCAATTCCTGTTGCAGGGCGGAAAACCGCCCGTTTTGCGCCGCGCCCTGATCGTCATTACGGAGATTGACCACCACCAACGCGCGCGATTCATAAAGATTTGGAACACGGCGGATAACAAGGTAGGTGGCGATCAACACCGCAACTACCATCAAAGCAATCAGCTTTTTTCTCCGCCACAAAATTTCAAGAAACTCGGTAAGACGACGAGGACGCAGGCTTTCCATAATCTGACTCACTAATTACGGTTAACATCTCTTTGATTCTCCGAGCTTGGCGCTTCAGCGTAAGCTCGATCTTTTCCTGGCGGCAGTTTTTTTGATCGTTGTCGCTGCGACCAGTATCGCTATTCCAGCCAAGAGCAGGAGAAGCGGCTCACTTTGGACGTAGGGAAAAGAGGAGAAAGAGAGATTCTCATCTATGGCGTCGGGTTGCTTCGAGGTGGAAGGTTGACTTGCCACGTTCTGAGACTGCTGGTCATTTTGCTGCTGGGCATACGAAGTAAGTCCTTGACTCAAACTTAGAGAAATCAGGACTATAAAGATAAATCTACGGGTGATCTTAATTAATCTGATCATTGTCAGAGTTCCCTCTCGTTCATTGTTTGGTGTTCTTTGTAACCCGGCGAGAATGATTCTTCCCGCCAACGAGTACACACTTGTGGCACCAGAAGGACAATGTGGGGGCACGAGAAAATGGGGACTTTTTCTATTTGATTGCGGAAAAGAGTTGCGTTGGTAATCCTTCCCGCGAGACGTCGAGCAAGAACTGAAGCAGGCTGAGCCAACTCATAGTTTCACCCAGTAGAAATTATGGTCAGCGTATTTTTGGTCTAAGGGTGACCCATCATAAAGTCCGGTAAAGAACCGCGCCAATAGCCAACTTTATGCGCATGTCCGCCACACTCCTCTAACCAAGACTGCAAAAATGCTTTTATCGAATCAGCTTAAGTCCCGTCGGCTTTGTGACCAGTCCAGAGCTAGACGCCTACATCGCCATTACTAACTTTGATTGAAACTGCGTAAGAACCTAAGGAATGCCGCAGGCGATGCCGGTTGTCTTTAACTCAAAACTGCGGCTGTATCAGCGCCCCATTTATTACACCCGATTGATCTGACATACATCGTTGCAGATGACCATTTTGATGACATAATGGATAGCTTGTTAAGACCATTTTCAGCTTATCGGCGCCAGGATGCTATGAAATGTATAGTATCCTGATATGAGTTTTGCATAAATATGACAGTCACCTGGCACGCATATCCCATCTCTACAAAGTCGGGTGTATTCACAAAGGCAGTTTGGCGAGTCCATTGCGATACGCATAAATCGCTAGCTCAAAGCGATCAGACACGCCCAATTTGGAAAAAATAGATGAGAGATGATGACGGACAGTGATCACACTGATACACAGCCGGTCGGCGATTTGCTGGTTGCGCAAACCTTCGCCAATGAGCGTCACGACTTCTCTTTCACGATCAGTCAGCAGAGCCATCTTTACCCGCTCTTCGGGTGAGACTTGTATAGTTTGCGATTGGGTTCCCTGTGTGATCCGTGGCTCCGAATTTGGGGAAGAGTAAGCGGTATTTGAACTCTCTCTCTCTCTCTCTCTCCAAAGCTCCTCAAGCAGTCGCGCCATCAACGCTCCGTCGAGCCAGACCTCTCCGGCGTATACCTTTTTGATGGCTTTGACCAGCACTTCAGCGGCTTCAAGTTTCCTGACCAGTCCCATCGCCCCGCTGGAAATGGCCGCCTGATGAAGATCAAGATCGTAAAGTCCAGTCAGCACAAGCACTCTCGATTCGGGAGACAGACTTGCCAATTCCTCCAGACAATCGTGCCCGCCCGCGTTTCCGAGGTCCAGATCAAGGAGAATGACATCCGGTTGCGCTTGTTTAACCAGAGCGATGGCTTGCCGGCAATCTGACGCCTCGCCAACGACAACAATTCCGGGATGGCTTTCCAGAAGCATTCGCAAACCTTCACGAACGATTGCCTGATCATCAATCAGCAATATTCGGATGAAGTGATTGTTGGAGCTAGTCGTCATCATCTTTTGCCGATTTTGCCGAGCGCATCAATGTTACAGCCAATGTCTTTCCCATCAGTCGCGGCGTTTTTATACGGGTTCGATGCGGCCAGGCGGTAATCGCCGCGCGCCAAGTCAACGAAGCCAGCCGCGTCGAGAGAGTTCGGGAAGAAATTTTCCGCCGGATAGTTTTCACTCTTTCCGCCGGCAATCACATTCTTCCTGAAAATCCCTTTGGGAAAATAGAAGCCGATGGTGTGATTGCCGGCCCCGTGATCGTCGCCGATGATCCCATATTCGTTGTGCCTGGCGAGGTTGTCATTGAAAACGAATCCGGCGTTCGGTCCGTGATGCGCAAAGATTACGCTCCCGCTCTGGAGGACTGTGTTATGCGCGACGTGGACATCGGGCGCCGCGCCGATTTGCAGAAACGTTCCCTTTCCCCCACCCCAGCGCGGACCATTCACATCCTCAAACAGGTTGTTGACTATCTTGAATCGCCGGGACTGCAAGCTGGGATGGTTATTATCCTGGCCGGACAGGTTGATGGCTGCCGCCACGCGCCGCACGATGTTGTTGGTGAAGGTCACATCCTGCACGATTGACCAGGGCGCGGCGCCGTCCTGATTGCGCACGGTGAAGAGAATGGCAAAGCCGTTTTGCGCGTCCACCCAGTTATGCTCAAAAACGTTGCCGTCAACGAGCACACGCTGGGCGTTTTTCAGCTCGAACAGGTTTTTAACCGACCACTGTCTTCCGCCATAAGCCGGTTCGCCTTTCCGCCACGACAGCGGCTTGGAGCAATGATTGCCGCGGAATTCTATGTCGGACGGAACCAGGTTCTTGATCTTCGGATCAACGCCGCCGAACATAACGTTCTCCCCGGCGCCTTCGAGGTAGTTGTTGACAATCTTGAAAGGGCCTGGCCCGTTCCAACCCAGGATCGCCTGTGAATCCGCTCCCTGCTCGTGACAGTCGGAAATGTGCGAATCAATAATCGCGGTCGAGGCGCTGTTGATCGCAATCCCGCGCCGCAGCGTGGTATTGGGATGGCCGTGAATGTAAACACGATCGAAGATCAAGTTGTGGGGCACAAGCGACAACGAGGCCTGATCGGCGCCGAGCAAAACCAGGTTATAAGCTTTCTGGACAGTGGGCGCGACCGTAAACTCAACGCCGATGAAGCGGTAATGATGAGCGCCATCGAGAGCTTCCAGCGCTGGCGCGTCGTTGGGCGCCACGATCTTCGGCATCACCTTGGCGTACTCAGGAGTGATCCGCGTTCCGGGCGGCGGCAGGCTGCTATCGCTGGCGCTCGTGCGAATGACAATCCAATCCGAACCGGATTTGGCTGGAAGTATGAAATTACCAGTAAACGTCGCGCCAGCTTGCAGAGTGATTATGTCACCTGGTCTGGCCCGTTCGAGCGCGAACTGAAAGTCATCTCCTGCCGCAACATTGATTGTCCGCCCTTTCGGCGCAACATACGTGGTATCCAGGAAAACCCGCGGAAGTTCAGGATCAGCGGTGGAAACAGCGGCAGGCGCCATCGCGCTAGTTGTTGGGAATCTGCTCTCAAAGCCTGGCGAATGAGACAGGTTTTGTAGTAAGAGAACTGCCAGGAAAATAAAAACAATTGTCAGTCGGATTTTCACGTCATTATCACAGGTTGATTCGGGGAATTTTGATTCGCTTTTTGTCTGAAGTGGCGCCAGGCAATGAACAGGATGTGACGACAAAAAGCGCCGCGCCCATCGGAGGCGGGCAAATTATAACGAAAAAGTTTGGCAAAACAAGCAAACAAAGCTTGCGGCGTTTTGCCGTTCTGAGCAACTGTCCTAAGCCGGATACTTATGCGTCTGTTAACTCGCTCCGATGTCGAGCGCGCGATTCCGATGCGCGACGCCATCGAAATCGTCAAACGCGCGTTCGTCGAGCTTTCGACCGGAAGCGCGAACATCCCGCTGCGCGTTGCTGTGCCGCAGGAAAAGCACGACGGCGTGACGCTGTTCATGCCAGGTTACCTGAGCGAGTCAGAATCGCTCGCCGTCAAAGTCGTTTCAGTCCACAACCGAAACCTCGAACTCCATTTGCCGCTCATCCACGCCATCGTCGTCGTGATTGATCCGGCGACGGGCCGACCGGTCGCCGCAATGGAGGGCGGTTACCTCACCGCGTTGCGAACCGGCGCGGCCAGCGGCGCAGCGACTGATCTGCTCGCGCGGCGAGACGCCGAAGTCGCGGCAATCATCGGCGCAGGCGTTCAAGCTCGCACACAAATTCTGGCCGTCGCCGCCGTCCGTCCCATCAAACGATTTTTGATCTACGCCAGAGACCGCGCGAAGATCAACGTGTTGATCGCTGAAATGGGGCCACGGATCGGTGGGTCTGTTGAACTGCTGGCAGCCGAATCGCCGTCGCAAGCTGTGCGCGAAGCCCAGGTGATCTGCGCCGCGACAACATCATCAACTCCCGTTTTCAACGGCGAAGATTTGCAACCCGGCGCGCACGTCAACGGCGTCGGCTCGTACAAACCTGAAATGCAGGAGATTGACTCGGCCACACTCAAACGCGCGGCGAAAATCGTGGTTGACTCGCACGAGGCCGCGCTGGCCGAAGCGGGCGATCTGATTGTCGCGATTGAGCGCGGAGAGATTCGTATCGAAGACATCTACGGCGAGATCGGCGAGATTGCCGCCGGATTGAAAGCGGGACGAGAAAGCGACGACGAGATCACTTACTTCAAATCGGTAGGCAACGCCGCGCAGGACGCCGCCGTCGCGCAGGCGATTTATCAACAAGCATTGAAAGACAATCTCGGCGTCGAGATTGATTTGGACGCGTAAATGAGTTTCAAACCACTGACCCAACCTGCAAATTGGAACCCGCCTTCCGATTGGCTCAGAATCACGACGATTGACGCGCACACCGAAGGCGAACCGTTCCGCGTCATCACCGGCGGCTTCCCCGCCCTGCCCGGCGACACCATCCTCGCGCGCCGCCGTTACGCCAAAGAACATTTCGATCACCTGCGAACCGCCTTGATGTGGGAGCCGCGCGGCCACGCCGATATGTACGGCTGCATCGTCACTCCGCCGGTTTCGCCCGGAGCCGACGCTGGCGTTTTATTCATTCACAACGAAGGTTTCAGCACGATGTGCGGCCACGGCATCATCGGCTTCGCCACCGTCGCGCTGGAAACCGGGATGTTTCCGATGAACGAGATGGAAACGACGCTGAAAATTGATACGCCAGCAGGTCTGGTCACCGCGCACGCGAGGATCAGCGACGGTCGCGTGAAGAGCGTCTACTTTCACAACGTGCCATCATTCGTTCTGGAGCTTGACGCGGTGGTTCACGCGCCGGGTCTGGGGCGAGTCGTTTACGACCTGGCGTTCGGCGGAGCGTTCTACGCTTACGTCAAAGCAGAAAACTTGGGACTGACTTGCGAGCCGGAAGACTACCAGCGATTGATCGAAGCCGGGATGGCGATCAAACGCGCGGTGATGGCCGACCGAGCGATCTTGCATCCATTCGAGGAAGACCTGAGCTTTCTTTACGGCACGATCTTCATCAGCCCGGCGTCGAATCCGAATCATCACAGCCGCAACGTCTGCGTCTTCGCCGAAGGAGAAGTTGACCGTTCGCCGACGGGCACCGGCGTCAGCGGCCGTTTGGCGATCCATCACGCGCGCGGCGAAATCGGGGTCGGTGAACCGATCATTATCGAAAGCATTATCGGGAGTAAATTCTCAGGCCGTGTCGTACAAACGACGACGTTCGGTCCTCACAACGCGATCATTCCCGAAGTAGAAGGGACAGCCCGCATTATCGGAAGGCATGAGTTCTTGATTGATCCGAGTGATGAGTTGAGAAACGGCTTTTTCTTGCGGTGATTGATCGCGAACCGGATTACAGCAAAGATGCCGGACAGAAAAACTATGAGCCGCTGACCAGAGTGAATTTTTCTGTCCGGCATTTTCCTGTTGATGTTTGGCAGTTCGGTTCAGCGACGTCCGCTGAGCAATCCGCCGAGCATTCCCGCGACATCGTCAATCGCCGAACCGTCGTGGTCTCGATCCAGGACGGACGACAAAACGCCCAGCAGCCCGGAGCTTGCTCCCACCTGCTGAGTCGCGCCTCCAAGCAACCCGGCCAGATCGCCCGCGCCGATGCCCTGCTGGCGCTGTGTGCGCCCGAGCGCGCCCATAACAATCGGGGCCAGCATCATCAGCAGCGGTCCGACCTTGCTCATATCGAGTCCGCTGGCCTGGCTGACGCCGTCTTCGATCGTTCTCTGGCCGCCGCCGAAGATGTGGCCGAGAATGCCCGCGCCCTGCCCCGACGAAGGATCGCCGAACAGCGCGCCGAGGTTGTCGAGGATGCTCCCGTCGTGATCGCGTTCGAGCGCCCCAGCCAGCGACGTCGCGCCCGCTTCACTCGCGCTGTTGTTCGCCAGTCCGCCGAGCAGCATCGGCAGCGCCGCCTGGATGGCGTTGGTCGTCGTGCCTTCGTCGGCGCCGATCTGCTGGCTGATCTGGCCGATTGTGTTGTCGTTCAATGCGTCACTGAGTAATCCTGTCAAATTCATAATTTGCCTCCTTAGTTGTTTATGGTTTGTGGTTTATTGTGGGGACGTTCTTTGAGCATCGGGTGATTCTGATTCTTCGTAAAGATAACTCTGATTGACCCAACCGCTGATGTTCCGATAACTGATGGGCGCCCATCGCTCGCGCCCAACCCTGACGCCAGCTCCGGTCACTTTAACTCCCCGGCCATCGCGCGGAACCGAGCCAACGATCCTGGCCATTTGACCGGGTTTCGAACGAACATTCAAAACATCGTCGCCGATCACATTGAAGACGGCGTAACTGGCGTCTGATTTCAAAGCGCGAGTCGTGGCTGGCGATTTGCGGCCAGTCTTCAAATCAACTTCCACCCAGCCTTCCGCCGGCGCATTGCGCGGCGGATCAGCGCCGGTTGAATTGATGCGGAAGTAATAAACCTTCTGACCGTCGCTGGCCCATTCAACCGCCGATTGCAGAATGTGATCCCATCGCGCAGTGATCTTCCGCTTGCCGCCGCCATCGGCTTTGAACACAAAGCCGATGTTGTCGTTGCACTCGAAACCGCAGGCGATGACCAAAAAATGCCGGCGCGTCGGCGAATAGCGCACTTCGCGCACTGACATAAAACCGTCTTTTGGGGCGTCGAGCAGAACCTGGCCGTCGAGCGTCAATTGATCACGCGCTTCGTTGATCGAAGCTTTGACAGTTTGCGCCACAACCATCGGCGCTGCGGCAATGTGGGGAGTCAAGACGCAAAATGCAATGGCCAACGGCAATGTGAGAAATCTGCGAATCATTCTTTCCTAACAGAATTGGTTTCGCCTTTGATTGTGCTTTCGGTGTAAGCGCCACTATAATCCGCGCCGCGATTGCCTGCAAAACGAATCCTAACAAGTAGAAACTTTCTCGAACGATGACGCTCAACATCGCCGGAACATCCAGTCCGTCTGACAGTCTTGCCTCCGTCTTCAGACGCTACCAGCGCGAAGCTTCGGCGGCGATTGCCTATTTCGTCCTGCTGGCGGTTGTGGCCATCGCTGCCCCCGGTTTCTACTCGCTCGCCAATCTGCGTGATCTGGCGCTGGCGAATGCGCCCGTGTTGATTGTGGCCATCGGGATGACGATGGTCATTCTGACGAGACAGATTGATATTTCCGCCGGCTCGCAATTCGCGGTTTGCAGCGTCGCCGCTGGATTGCTGGCGAAAACCGAAATGCCAATTGTCTTTGTCTTGATCACCGTCGCGTTGATTGGCTGCCTGCTCGGAGCGATCAACGGCGCGCTGATCGCGCGATTGAACATTCCATCAATCGTCGTCACGCTGGCCGCGATGGTTGCGTTGCGCGACGGATTGCGTTGGGCGACCGAGGGCCGCTGGGTGCAGGGTTTGCCGCGCAGTTTTCAATGGTTCGGTCTCGGACAATCAACGGGGCAGGCTTTGATCGTCATCGTCGCCATCGCGCTCCTGGCCTTCTTCGCGTGGGGTTTGAAGAATCTGGCCGCAGGGCGGGCGATATACGCCGTCGGTTCCGATGCCGAAGCCGCGCGGCTGGCAGGCATTGAGCCGCGAACGATGGTCTTCGGCGTCTTCGCGCTGATGGGCGCGCTCGCCGGCGTCGCCGCGATGCTCAATTCCATTCGCTTCGCCGACATTCAAAGCAACGCCGGCGTAGGGCTTGAACTGAAAGCCATCGCCGCAGTCGTGGTCGGCGGGACGGCGATCAACGGCGGGCGCGGCAGCGTGATTGGAACGCTGATCGGCGTCGCGCTGCTCGGCACAATCGGTACGGCGCTCACCTTCCTGGGCATCAACCCGTTCTGGGAAAAAGCGATTCAGGGCGCGATCATCCTGGCGGCGATTGTGTCTGATGTTGTTTTCGCGCGCGCGCGCCAACGACAGGAGGCGCAGGTCGCATGACGCCATCAATCTCATTCGCCACCGAAGAGCCGCTGAGCCGCCGCCTGTTTCCGAACTACGAGTGGGCGCTGCTGGTGTTGTTGGCTTTCGAGTTCGTGATCTTCGCCTTCATCGGCGACAACTTCCTGACTCGCGCCAACGGGTTCGAGGTCATCCGGCTGAGTGTCGAAATCGGCCTGCTCGCGCTTGCGATCACACCCGTGATCATCACCGGAGGCATTGATCTATCGGCCGGTTCGATGATGGGGTTGTCGGCGATTGTCTGCGGCTGGCTGTGGCGCGACGCAGGATTGCCGATTTGGGAGAGCGCGGCGTTGACTTTGCTGCTTGGTTTGCTCGGCGGCGGATTGAACGCCTTGCTGATCGCGCGATTCAACCTGCCGCCATTGATCGTCACGCTCGGCTCGTTTTCGCTCTTTCGCGGATTGGCCGAAGGCATCACGGGCGGAGTGGACAACTACACCAATTTCCCGCAGCAGTTCCTGTTTCTGGGCCAGGGTTACTGGTTCGGCGTTTTGCCGCCGCAGACTTTGATCCTGATCGCGGCGATTGTCTTCTACTACCTGCTGCTTCATCGAACGATCATCGGCCGCAGCCTTTACGCCATCGGTTTTTCTTCGGAGGGCGCACGGTACGCCGGCGTGCCTGTTGCGCGGCGCGTCGGGCTTGTTTACCTGCTCTCGGGATTCGCCGCCAGCCTGGCCGCAGTAATCTACGTCGCGCATCTCGGCCAGGCTAAATCGGACGCAGGCACAGGTTACGAATTGATGGCGATTACGGCGGTCGTGCTCGGCGGGACTTCGATCTTCGGCGGGCGCGGCACGGTCTGGGGAACAATGCTGGGGCTATTCGCCATCGTGATTTTGCAGAACGGACTGAGGCTGGCGGCGCTGCCCGCCGAGTTGGCAGGCATTCTGACGGGCGCGCTGCTGGTGGTCACAATTTGCGTTGATCGTTTGGTGTCACGCAATGTGGGGCAATTTGGCAAATTGCGCCACGATCTGCCAGAGGAGCTGGAAGTGAAAAATTCTCAAGTCGCAACTCTCAGCGCAGTGATTCTTGTCGCTGCGCTGATCGTCGCGGGCAGCAACTGGCTGCTCGTCCGCTCGCTCAAGCAGGATTTGAGCGTCAAAGCCACGTCTTCATCCGCGCCAACCAAACGCGCGACCGTCGCGATGATGCCGAAGGCGAAAGGCGACCCATATTTCGTCAGTTGCCGCAAAGGCGCCGAAGAAGCCGCCCGCGAACTCGGCGTCGAATTGATCTGGGATGGCCCAACCGATCTCGATCCCGCTAAACAGAACGAAGTGGTCGAGGGCTGGATCACGCGCGGCGTTGACGTGATCGCCGTGAGCGTCGAAAACGAAGCGGGCATCTCCACCGTGCTGCGCAAAGCGCGCGAGCGGGGGATCAAAGTGTTGACCTGGGACGCCGACGCTCAAAAAGACGCGCGCGATTTCTTCATCAACCAGGCCACGCCGCAAGGCATCGGCCACACGCTCACCGACGAAGCCGCGCGGATTTTGAACAACAAAGGCGAATTCGCCATCATTACCGCGTCTTTGAGCGCGGCCAACCAGAACGAGTGGATCAAACACATCAAGGCCCGCTTGGCCGAAAAATATCCCGACCTGAAACTCGTCGCCATTCAACCGAGCGACGGCGACCGCGACCGCGCCTTTACCGAAACGCAGAACGTGTTGAAAGTCTATCCGAACGTCAAGCTGATTATGGGCATCGCCGCGCCCGCAGTCCCCGGCGCAGCGGAAGCCGTCAAACAATCAAGTCGCAAGGACGTGAAAGTCATCGGATTGTCATTGCCGAACCTGTGCAAGCCTTATGTTCACGACGGAGTGATCGAAAGCGTCGTGCTGTGGAACACGCTCGACCTGGGCTACCTGACGGTTTACGCGGCGAATGAATTGGAAGCGGGAAAATTGAAACGCGGAGATCGTGAATTGAAGGCGGGCAAGTTGGGCGCGATCGAAGTGCGCGCGGACGATGTGTTGCTGGGCGCGCCGTTTATTTTCAACAAGGGGAATATTGATCGGTTTGATTTTTAGCCGCAGTCAGAAAGAAGGATTCCATATTTCGCTCAGGTCAAGCACAAAACCTGGGAGTTCAGGATCGGCTGATACTTCGGCCACGTCTTTCAATTCCTCAACAGCAGCATTGGGGCGATAGACGTAGACCGCGCGTGTTTCGGGATCAATCAACCATCCGAGCCGCGAGCCGCAAGAAACATACTCCGCCATCTTCTTGTGAAAGTAGCTCAAGTCCGCCGAGTCTGAAACCAGTTCAACGACGAAGTCAGGGCTAAGCGGTAAAAAACCTTTTTTCTGTTCAGCCGTCAACGACGCAATCCGCGAGCGCAAAACCCAGGCGGCGTATGGCCCACGAACGGCGCCGTTCGGTAAAGCGAATCCCGTCAAAGCGCCAAAGCCCAGGCCAGAACCGTCTCGCTTTATCCAATCGCCGAGTTGGCGAGTGACCTCGACACTGCGAAGACTCGTCTGCCATCCGGCCAACGGCCTTTCGATAATTTCCCCATTCGGTTCCCGCTCAAACAGCACAGTCTCGTTCGACTGGCACAGAGCAAAAAATTCCTTGTCAGTCATATTCGCAACCCCAATGAAAAATCCTCTATTGCCGAGCCGCTTGCCACCGCACAACACGCGAGGCAGCAACCTTGTAAATTTGGCAGACGCGAATCGGCAAGGTAAAATGCCGCCCGCCCCAGCGCAAGCAATCCAGCGCAATCCATAACTGATCGCTTCACGTCAGCGATCCGATACCAGAGTAAAGCAACCGGTCTGCCCCGCAAACGTGTTCAGACCGCAGACCGTGTGTAGCAAACATGGCCAAACGAAAACCAAAGACGCCACCAACCGAACCACTACCATCATTGCTGTCGCCCCAGGAAGCGGCCGAAGCCGTCGCCGAGGCGAGGCCGCGCGCGCGCCAATGGCGTGTTTACGCCGTCTTGCTGGCCGTTGTGACCCTGCTGATTTATTGGCTGCGGCTCGACCGCGTAGTCGGACTGTATGTGGATGACGCGTGGTACGTCCTGCTGGGACAGGCGCTGGCTACGGGGCAGGGCTACCGATTGACCAACTCGCCTTCGCCCGGAATTTTGCCGTTCTATCCGCCGGGCTATCCATTCCTGCTCTCCCTGGTTTTTCGTCTGGCGCCGCAGTTCCCGCAGAATTTTCTCTTCCTCAAAGCGGTCTCCTGTCTGGCGATGTTCGGCCTGGGCTGCGCAGTGTACATCTATTTTCGGCGCGTGCGAACGCTCACGCCGCCAATTGCGCTGGGTCTGGCGGGCGCTGTGGCGTTGAATCCGGCGCTGGTTTTTTTGGCGACTTCGACGACGATGTCGGAGTGCGTGTTCATGCTTTGGCAGATGCTGACCGTGTTAGCCGTTGAACGCTGCGTCAGCGCCAAACCGGGCGCGAGTGAATTGCGCTGGGCCGCGGGCGCGGCGGCGTTGGGAGCGGCGATGTTTTTGACGCGCTCGGTGTCGGTCTCGGTCTTGCTGGCGATCGTGATCTATCTGGCCAAAGAGCGCAGATGGCGTCCATTGGCGGTTTTCGCGCTCGGTGTGGCGATCCTCGTCGGACCGTGGCTGGTCTACGCGCGGCTCAACGCCGTCACGCCGGAGCAGCAGGCCGAGCAGAATAACTACATTGTCTACAGCTACGGCGAGCAGTTCTGGCATCGCCGCGCGGGTTATCCGAACCAGGGCATCCTCTCGCTCGAAGATATTCCAGGGCGGATGATCGAGAATGGGGCGCACATTCTGGATTACGACGTGGCGGCGATGTTCGTTGACCCGCTTTTCCGCGCGCTGGTGATCGGGGATTGGCGGCTCAAGAGCACGTTCTTCACGTCCGCCTTGTCGTACATCTTGAGCCTGCTGGTCGTTCTGGGATTCATCAGGGCCTGCCGGGCGCGCTTGACCCTGGCCGAACTGGCGGTTCCGTTGACGCTGCTGGTCACGCTGACCTGGCCATTCCCGCCGATCCGCTTTTTGTTGCCGCTATTGCCGTGGTTTGCCTTTTATCTTTTGCTGGGGTGTGAGAGCGTCTGGCAAAAAGTGGCGCGGCTCAGGCCATCGGCGCCGAAACTGGCCTACGGCGTGTTGGCCGCGCTGTTGGCGATCAATCTGTACGGCACGGTGACGCACATCATCGCCATTCGCAGCGCCGGTCCCAACCGCGCGAATTGGCTGCGCGTTTTTGAAGAGAACGAGGCCTTGATCAAATGGGCGGGCGCCAATTTGCCAGCGGACGCCGTGATCGTGACGCAAAATCCCGGTTTGGTTTACCTCTACACCGGACGCAAGACCGCCGGCTCGCTCGAACCGGCGCGCAACTGGGAGAACTGGAAGCGCCTCGGCGTTCGCTACTGGTTGCAGACTTCGTATTACAAACAGGAGCCGCTCAATCACGCTGAGAAACGCTACGGCGTGTTGCACACGACACCTGAACTCAATCTGCGCGCGCTCGATTTTGGTCCCGCCGAGACGCGGGCGCCGTGGCAGGAAAATCCCTAAGGGCTGAGGTTATGTCCAAAATTCTCAAAGCCATTCTCCCGTGCCTCCTTTTCGCCGCCTTGCTGTTGCTGATAGCGACGACCAGCATGCGTCGCAAATCACTCACCGCCGACGAACTGTCGCACCTGTCGTCCGGCTACACCTACGTCGCCCTGAAGGATTTTCAACTCAACCCGGAACACCCGCCGTTGCTCAAATACCTGAGCGGTTTGTCGGTCGCCACGGCGCATCCGAAGATCGAGACCGACAACTGGAGCAAAGAAAACCAGTGGCTCTTCGGCGAAAAATTCCTGTACAAGTGGAACGACGCCGACCGGATGCTCTTTTTAGGGCGACTGGCCATTGTCTTCGTTTCGATCTTGCTGGGGATTTCGCTCTACTGTTGCGCGTGGGAACTCTACGGGTGGAAAGCGGGCTGTTTGGCTTTGTTGCTCTATCTCATCAATCCGGACTTCCTGGCGCACGGGCAACTGGTGACGACCGATTTGGGATTGTCGTGTTTTATCTTCCTGGCCGTCTATACTTTCTGGCGCGCGCTCAACCGGCTGTCTGTCGGACGTGTCCTGGTGGCGGGGTTGGCGACCGGTTTGGCGCTGGCGAGCAAGTTTTCCGGCGTGCTGGTCTTTCCGATGTTTGTGTTGGTCGGCGCGGTCTTCATTTTCACGAAACAGCCGTTAGAGCTGGCGCCGCTCAAGCGGCTAATTGCTGGGCGGACCTTCAATTCCTACTTCCAGAAAACCTGCGCTGTGCTGGGGTTGATCGTGGTGGTTGGTTTGATGAGTTGGCTGATGATTTGGGCAAGTTATGGGTTTCGGTATCAGGTCTCGCCTGATCCCGCCATCTCGCAGAACCTGGCTTGGAAAGAGTTTCAGTTGCGTCCCGGACTGTCGATGGACCTGGCGATCTGGGCCAGGAATTATCGCCTCGTGCCGGAAGCCTATGCCTATGGCTTCGCCTATGTGGCGCGGCACACCGAGGGGCGGTGGGCGTTTTTGTTGGGCGAATTTTCTCCGACTGGTTATTGGTATTACTTTCTGGCGACCTTTTTGGTCAAGACGCCCGTGGCCTTGATCATTCTCATCGGGCTGGGCATTTATTTCATCCGGCGCTACGGCGCTGGTTGGCGCAGCGAAGCCATGCTGCTCTTGCCGGCCTTGTTCTACCTGCTGTTCGCTTTGGCGACGCCTTTGAACATTGGGCACCGCCACATTCTGCCGATCTACCCGTTTCTGATCGTCTTCGCCGCCAAAGTGGCGCGAGCTTTTGACGAAGCCGGGGCGCGCCGGCTGCAATGGGCCATCGGACTTTTGCTGGCCTGGAACATTGGCGCGACGACTTACATCTATCCGCACTTCCTCTCCTATTTCAATGAAATCGCCGGAGGGCCCGCGCGCGGTTATCGCTGGCTGGTGGATTCCAATCTCGATTGGGGGCAGGACCTGAAGGGACTGGGAGAATGGCGGCGGCGGCATCCGGAAGGCAAGTTCTACGTTTCCTATTTCGGCAATGGTGATCCCAGTTATTACCTGCCCGACGGCGTGCTCTTGCCCTCCTGGCCGAAAAAAGTTCCGCGCTTCGCCAGCTTCGATAATCTGCCCTCAGGCTCGTTGGTAGCCATCAGCGCAACGAACCTGCAATGCCTGATGTTGGGGAATCAAGCGTATCCGGGGATTGAAGAGTTTATGGCCCGGATGCGGGAGATGACGCCGATTGATCACATCGGCTATTCGATTTTTATCTATCGCATGCCTTGAGACGCGGCGTTTCGGTTGCTTGCGTAATCATTTTCCTGTATTGACAACCTGCTTACCACACTCAACTGGAGGAACCATGAATCACACAAGCATTCGCCGTTTGTCGCTGGCCTTTCTGTCTCTGTTCGCCATTTGCTTTTCGTTATTTTTACTGGCTTCGTCCGCCGGAGGACAACGTTTATCGGTTTACTACCCCGGCTCCGGCGACAAGTGGGAGCGAAGAAAACCGGAAGAAGTAGGGATGGACGCCGCGCTGCTCGCCGAAGCGATGGAGTTCGCCAAACGACAGGTCGAACCCAAAAGCGTGGCCGAAGTGATCTCCGCGCGCCAACGCCAGGAGAGCCATCCGGAAATTATCGGCCCGACCAAAGATCGCGGCCCAATCAACGGTCTGGTATTGCGCCACGGCTACATCGTGGCCGAGTTCGGCGATACCGAGCGCGTGGACATGACCTTCAGCGTCACCAAGAGCTTCCTCTCCGCCGTCGCCGGTTTGACCTTTGATCGCGGCCTGATCAAAGACGTGAACGACCCGGTCAAAAAGTACGTGAGCGACGGCGGCTTCGATTCGCCGCACAACGCGAAGATCACCTGGCATCACCTGCTGCAACAAACCAATCAGTGGGAAGGCTGGCTGTGGGACAAGCCGAGCACGATTGACGAACCGAAAGGTCACACGCTGCGCGAGCCGGGCACGTTCTGGAACTACAACGACGTGCGCGTCAACCGGTTGTCGCTGGCGCTGCTGCGCCTCTGGAAAAAACCGCTGCCGCAAGTGCTCAAAGAAGAGATTATGAATCCCATCGGCGCTTCCGATACGTGGCAGTGGAACGGCTACCGCAACTCTGAGGTCGTGATTGATGGAAAGAAGATCAATTCGGTGAGCGGCGGCGGTCATTGGGGCGGCGGGATGTTCATCAACTCACGCGACATGGCGCGCTTCGGCTATCTGTTTTTGCGACGAGGGAAATGGAAAGACAAACAGCTCGTTTCCGAGAAGTGGGTCGAGATGATGACGAAGCCGTGCGACATCAAGGCGGATTACGGTTATCTCTGGTGGCTGAAGAAATGGCCGGGGGCGACGCAGACGACTTTCGCTGCGCGCGGCGCAGGCGGCAACGTCATCTGGGTTGACCCGGATCACGAGCTGGTCGTCGTCTTGCGCTGGGCGACCAGTCACGATGAGATATTCAAGCGGGTGATGGCCGCCGTCGTCTCAACCGGCAAGTGATGGCAAGAAAAGAAAAGATGAAAAAGCGATTTGGTAAGCTCTCGAAAGCAGAGCAAGAAAAAATAGAGGCGGAATATCATCAGATGAAGCCTGAAGAATTCGATGAACTGATGGCTAAGGATGAAATAGAGACGAATGACGAGCTTCGGCCGGAATATGATCTGGCCAGCTTGCGTGTAAGAAAGCCAGGCATTGGGCGAAGAAGCTTCGGAGGGACAATCGTTCGTTTAGAACCGGACGTGGCGGAAGTCTTCCCCGACGCAGAATCGGTAAATGAGGTATTGCGCTTCCTGATCAGAATCGCCAGGGAAAATAAACTGAATCTCTTTTGAAGCGGCAAATTACCAAGAAGTCGCCAGCGCAGGCGTAGTCCCATGACTTGAAGTGAGGAGAGAAGCCCGTGGCGTGGAATGATGTTGAAATTGACTGGGACGAAGACAAAAACGACCGGAACAAGCGAGGGCGTCAGATATCGTTTGAAGAAGCTGCGACTGTATTCAACGACCCGCTGGCTTTGATTTCACCCGACGATGCGCATTCGTTCGGCGAACGGCGTTACCACATCATCGGCGAATCCACCTTGGGACAAATTCTGGTGGTGACATACACCGAGCGCGGAGATACAATTCGCATCATCAGCGCGAGGATTCCAACACGCAGAAATTACGAAACTATGAAGAAGGCAATTAGAGAGATTGATTTCAGCAAAGGGATGCGCAATAAGTTTTATGGCCGCCGCCTTGTCATCGTTGGCGGAAAGCAGGCCAAACGCCAGCAGAATGCCACAGACCGGCTCTTTCATTTCGTCAATAACCGGACGAAAAGGTTCGTTGAAATCCGAGCCGCGAACAAGAAAGAGGCGCGGCTGGCTTTTCTCGACCAATTCGCGTTGAAGCGAATGCCGGCTGGGTTCGAGATATTCGAGGTTGAGCTTGCGGCGTGATCTTTTTCATGCTGCCTCCAACTGAAGCCACATCGTGAACTCTGTCGTTGACCAGTCGCGCCACTACTCGTACCTCAAACATTCAATCGGATCAAGATTGGCCGCCTTCTTCGCCGGCCACACTCCGAAGACCAATCCCACAAAGATCGAAACCGCCATCCCGCTCGCCACAGCCCAGAGCGGGATCGAAGCTGGAAGCTCAGGCAGGAAGAACATAATCACATAGCTGACCACAACTGCCACAATCACTCCAAGCACGCCGCCCAGGAAAGTCAGCGTCATCGCCTCGAACAAAAACTGGCGGACGATGTCGCGTTTGCGCGCGCCGATGGCTTTGCGGACGCCGATTTCGCGCGTGCGCTCGGTCACGCTCACCAGCATGATGTTCATCACGCCGATGCCGCCGACCAGCAAGCCTACGGCTGAAATCGCAATGGCGAACAAGCCGACGTACATCGTGATGCCGTCGAACTGCTCGATGATCTTGTCCGCCGTGGTCAGGTGAAAATTGTTCGGCTCGTTGTATTTCACCCCGCGCAGGCGGCGCAGAATCTGTTCGACCTGATCCAGCCCGTCGCTCATCATTCCCGATTTGGCGCGGATGTGCAGGTTGAGTTCCCGGCTCATCGGCGAGAGTTTGCGGCCCGTCTCGAACGGGATGAAGATCGCATTGTCTTCTTCGTTCTCGCCGAAGAATGTGGACTTGCGCTTCTCCAGCACGCCGATGATCTCGAACGGGCGTCCCATCAATTCGACCTGTTCGCCAGCGATGCTGGCCTGGTTGGGGAACAAGGATTCGACGACGTTGACTCCGACGACCATCACGTCGCGGCGATGCTGGTCGTCAACCTCTGAAAAGAAGCGACCTTGCTGAAGCGAGACGTTGGTGACTTTGGCATAACCCGGCGAGACGCCTTGCAGAAAGCCCTCTTTGTAATTCCGCCCGCGACTTTTGATGGTGCGATCAATGCGCCAGAGGAAGAGCACATTGGCCACTTCATCGATTGCGCTCGCCTGCTGGCGGATGGCGTCGGCGTCTTCGGGCTTGAGCGGTTTACGCATGTACTCGCTGCGGTCGCGATCACCGATCCTGGGGCCGGTCGTCAGGTGGAAAGCGTAGATATTGTTCGTGCCGTAATCTTCGACCATTGAGACGATGCGGCCGCGCAGGCCCGTCAGGATCGAAGCGACCGCGATTACGACCGTCACGCCGATGACGATGCCAAGCACGGTGAGGAAGCTGCGCAGCTTGTTAGCGCGAATCATACCCATCGCCATCGCGATAGTCTCAGTTGGAATGATTGATCGAAGTTTCATATTGCGCCATCGGTTCGGTACAGGGAGCGGTAGCGACCTGGCGCTCCCGAAGCGTGCGCCTAACGAGTCCGCCAGGTCGCTACCGCTCCCTGTACCGAACCTTTGCTCTTCAACTCTTGTTCAAAGCCACAATCGGATCGAGCCGCGCCGCCTTGAACGCCGGATAGATGCCAGCGATCAGTCCGATGCCGCCCGACACCAGCAATGACAGCAGAACGTAACCGATCGTGATCGTCATCGGAATCGGAGTCGTCACTCGCACGATCCACGACAGTCCCGACGCCAGCAACAATCCCAGCGTGCCACCAACCGCGGCGAGCAGCGACGATTCGATCAGAAACTGGACGAGGATCTGTCTGCTTCGGGCGCCGACCGCTTTGCGAAGCCCGATCTCGAAAGTCCGTTCCGTCACGCTGACCAGCATAATGTTCATCACTACGATGCCGCCGACGATCAGCGACAGCAGCGTGATCGGCGTGACCACGAGCGCGATCGTGCCGGTGAACTGGTTGACATTCGCGGTGAGGTCGCCGGTATTGACCAACCCGAAAGTGTCTTCCTCTTCGCCGATCAGCTTGTGGCGGTTGCGCATCACCATGCGCGCCTCTTCGATGGTCGAAGTGAACAATTCAACGTCTTTGGCTTTTCCGTGCAATTCCAGACTCTGGCGGCGACCGAACAGAGAGCCGAAAGTCAGTATCGGGATGTAGAGGTGATTGTCGAGCGATGACCCCATGAACGTTCCGCGCTTCTCTTCGACGCCGATGATGGTCATCGGCGTATTCCTGATCTTGAGCGTCTGGCCTATCGGATCGCGGCCTTCGAAGAGCTTCTCTTTCACCTCGGCTCCGATCACGCAGACCAGCGCGGCGCGGTCAACTTCGTGCGGAGCGATGAAGCGGCCTTCCGCAATCGTCTTATCCTCGATTTCGTCTATGTTAGCTGTCACGCCCTGGATGCGAGTGAAGAATGTTTCGCGGCCATCGTGTTTGAGGTTGACCGAGTTGTTGGCCATCGCGCCAACTTCCGCGCAGGAATTGCAGCGGTCACGCAACCATTCGTAATCTTCGATATAGAGCCGCTTGTTGCGCTTCATCGCGCGCTCCCACTGCTCCGGGGTGCGGCGGCCCTGGTGCGCGAAGCGCGAGATCATGAAATGGTTGACGCCCAGCATCTTGGAAACGGTCGTCAGCACGTAGCTGTTGAAGCCGTTGATCGAAGCGCCGACGATCACGACCGACGCGACGCCGATGATGATCCCGATCAAAGTGAGAAAGGTGCGCAGCTTGTGCGCGAAGATTGATTGCAGGGCGATGCGAGCGGCGTCAGCGTAAAACGAATACAGGTATCTCATAAGCGTGGAATCTCCACCGGGTACAACGATTCGAGCGAAAAAGTATAAACAGTCAGAACGATTTTTATTCGGAGTGCGATTGGTACGGTACAGGGAGCGGTAGCGACCTGGTTGCCTCCGATGTATCCGCCGTACAAATGCGCCAGGTCGCTACCGCTCCCTGTAACGTACCGTCTCGTTTAACGACGCGGTCTTCAGCAAGGTTGCAACGCATTCGCTTCCGATTGCGCCTCGGCCTCTTTTTTCGCGGGATGTTTTCCGAAACCGGACAGGACTGTCTCAAGAACGGGCAACATGCTCCCAGCGCGCTTGGCGCGGATCACCCAATCCCACAGCGGCTCAAACTTCTTCCATCCGCCCGCGTAACCGATGTGGCGCAAACGTCCCAGCCAATCCTCCTTCGCCCACGCGCCTTTGAAGATCGAACTCCAACGATAGAAGTCTCGATAGGCGCGCCAGTAGCCCGCTTCCAACGCTTCGGCTGAAAGCTTGGCGGGACGAAAGACCACGTGGCGAGTGTCGAATAAATCCCAGTCATCGCTCGTCATTCGCCCTTGCGCGACCATTCGTTGATAGAGCGCAGTGCCCGGATAGGGCGTGAGGATGTGGAACGTGGCGGTCTCGATTCCCTGCTCGACCGCCCATTCAACCGTGCGCTCAAAGACCGATTCGTCGTCGTCATCCATTCCGAAAACGAAGCTGCCGTTGATCATCACACCCAAACCCTGCAACCGCCGGATCGCCGCGGAATAATCGCGGTTGAGATTCTGATACTTGTGTTGCTCGCGCAGGTTGGTAGGGTTGAGCGTCTCGAATCCGACGAACAGGCTGCGCAATCCGCACTCGACCGCCTTCTCCAACAACTCCGGCGCGAGCACTGACTTGACCGTGCCTGCCGCCTGCCACAACCGGCCCATCCCTTTCATCCCGTCAAACAGCGCCGCCGCGAAGCGCGGATTGCCGAAGAGGTGGTCGTCGAGGAAGTAGAGGTGGCGTCCCGGCAACCGTTCGATCTCCACCAGCGCGTCGTCCACCGTCTGCGTGTAAAAAGATTTGCCGCCTTCGAAGAACGCTTCCTTGTAGCAGAAGTCGCAGGTGTGCGGGCAGCCGCGCGAAACGACGATTGAATTCGGCACGAGGTAGAGATGGCGCTTGATCAGGTCGCGGCGGATCTTCGGCAATCCGGCCAGCGTGCGAATTTGCGAGCGATAGATTTTTCCCGGAATACCAGCGCGGAAGTCTTGAAGAAACTCCGGCCAGATGTCTTCGCCCGGGCCGAGGAAGATAGCGTCGGCGTGCTGTGCGGCCTCGTCAGGCAGCGACGTGACGTGCAAACCACCCAGTGCGACGTATGCGCCCTTGCGGCGGTAATGATCGGCGATTTCGTAAGCTCGTTTTGCGGAAGTGATGTAAACCTGGATGACCACCAGCTCTGGCTCGTCGTCGAGATCGAGCGTCTCGACGTGTTCATCTTGCAGGACGACCTCGTCGTCGTCGCGCAAATATCCGGCGAGCGTGGCCAGACCGAGTGGCGGAAACAGCGAGTATTTGATCGGACGCCAGAATGGGCTTTTGGCTTCGGTCAGCGCCGGCAGAATCATTTTGACTTTCATGCGCACTTCTCCCAGGCCCAGACCGCAACCATCTTGCGGTCTGAGCGGATAGCGTTACTTTGTGTCTTTGGTTGCGGCTATGGCCGCGCTGTGAAAACCGCTTGAATCATCCGATCACCATCACTGAGACGCTGCGCTCGCGCGCCTCGTCAAGCTCGACCAGAAAGATTCGCTGCCACCGCCCCAGTTGCAATTGGCCGTCGGCGACATTGATGCAGGCCGACACGGGAAGGAAAAGGGCTTTGCAGTGCGAGTGGCCGTTGGCCGGCTCGTCGGGCGGGATGTCAACGCGACGGCTGAAATCGTTGTGCTGGTACTCAGCAGAACAAGGGGCCAGCCGTTCGAGCAGTTGTTTCAGGTCTTCGTGCAGCAGTGGCTCGTTTTCATTGACGATGATGGCGGTAGTTGTATGTTTGGTCTGCACGTTGACCAGGCCGTTGCGGACGCCGGCGCGGAAGACGATCTCTTTCACCTCACTGGTGATGTCTATGAACTGCAAACACTCTCTGCTGTGCAACCGGATCAGACTGTGGCTGGTTCTCATCACCGCCTGACCGACTTCTTCAATGCGTGCCATTTTGTACATAGTTCCTCCTGCGACAGAGGTGAGACAAGATGCCATCTTGTCCCACCATCAGAAAGCGCGAATTGATCTCAACGTTCGCGGGCGGCGCGGATCAGGGCCTCCATGTGATCCAGGTATTTTTCCAAAGCGCGCCGTCCTTTGTCCGTCAGACGATATTCCGTTTTCGGCACCCGTCCCTCGAATGATTTGGTACAGGCGATGTATTCGGCCTCTTCGAGCTTCCGCGCGTGGACGCTGATGTTGCCGTCCGTGGTCTTGAGCAGGTCTTTCAACTCGCTGAACGTGAGCGATTCGTTCGCCGCCAGCGCGCTGACGATGCCCAGCCGCATCCGTTCGTGGATCAGGTTGTCAAGCTCAGGGGCCTTTTCGACGGCGCGCAGCGCCTGCGCTGCGCGCGCCGTCGCGCGCGCCTTCGCCTCGTGCGTCTTATTCTGTTGCGCGGTTGATCTGGCAGTCTGTTTAGCCACCGTGCCTCCTTGCGATGATAGTTCCAAAGATGATGTGTAAGGCGCCGAATCCCGCCGCCATCAGAAAGTTCCCCCACGCGATGGGAGCGAACAGCGCCAGCGCGCCCAGAGCCATAAAACACAATCCCATCACCGGCACCACCCTGACCGAAAACGCCCCGCCGGTCACTACGCCCGCGCCGTAAAGCAGCAACCACATTCCGGGCAGCGCGTCGAAAGCTCCGTGGCGCGTCATCGCCACCGATAACAACGCCCCGGCGACGAGCGGCGGCGTCAAACTCAGCGTGAATTTGCGGCCCGGCGCCGAGAGCAGTTTCAGTTGCGCGACCCCCGCCTTGCGCTTCATCGTCCAACCGCCGATCAGCAGCGCCAGCGGCAATTCGTAAGCCCAGACCCACATCCATTCGTGTTCGTCCGGGATGCGCGCAGCCACTAAAGCGGCGACGAGCGCCGTCACGCCGATGGCGACGCCGCCCCAGCCGGGCACCGCAGTGAAGGACGAAGCCCGCTCCATCGTCTCGCGGATGAAGCGCAGGTTGTCCATCGCCCGTCCGTGCAATGAAGGCGGCTCGGTTTCTGGCTCTGACTCCTCAGAGCGAAGCGGGTGAATTGAGCTCATAATGCGGGGATGATAGTCGCAGGCTGGGAATTTGACAAGTACTTTGTGGCGAAAAGTACTCTACCAGGCAAATATTTTTTTGATATGCGCCTTTCGGCGCAAGACGGAGAGCGTCAGTCTCCGTCTTGCGCCGAAGGAGGCGCGTGTTCCCAGGATTGTGATTGAGCGGCCTAGAACTCGAACCGGAGCCCAAGCTGGATCTGCCGCGGGTTGGCGAACTGCGCCGTGATCACCCCGAACGCGCCGCGATTGCGCAGATCCATGCCCGGATCGGCGAATTCCACGCGGTTGAGGGCATTGATCATGTCGAAGGTGAAGACGGTCTTCACCCGCTCGGTGATGTTGGTCTTCTTGCCGATCGAGAGGTCCAGGTTCCAGCGCGGGAAGCCACGCAACACGCCGCGCCCGTGCCGCGTGTCCTGGCTGAGCAGGATGTGGCGGAAGCTGTTGTAGGCCGCCTCCGGGTCGGAGAAGTAGTTCAAGCCCGAACCTCGCCCAGCGGCGTTGGCGCCAACGCCATTGACGCCGGCGGAGGAGTTGATCGAATTGCTGAAACCGGGCTTGCTCTTCGGAATCGCACCCGCCGTGATGGCGAAATCGAGCGGGTCGCCGCCGAAGGCTTGCGGGTGCTGCCCGACGGTGATCGGCAGGCCGCTGTTGGCGGTGTAGATGCCGTTGAAATACCAGCCGCCCACGACGCGATTCAGAACCGGATTGCTCGTGCCCCAACGCTTCCCTTGCCCGAACGGCAACTCGTAGTTGAAGAAGGCGCTGAAGACGTGCGTCCGGTCGAAGAGCGTCGGCCCGTAGTCGGCGTTCAGGTCATAACTGTAAGAACTGACGCCGGTGTTCTCCTGGTTCAAGCCGTATTGATCGAGCGCCCGCGAGAGCGTGTAGTTCGCGGTGAAGGTCAATCCGGCCGACATCCGCTTGGTCACGCTGACGAACAGGGCGTGATAGTTCGACAACCCGCCGTTGGTGCGCACGAAGAGGTCGGTCACCTGCCGGTTGATGATCGGCCCGCCCGGACGATTAACGTTGATGGCCGTGAAGATCGTGTTGACCGCGCCGATCTGGAAGTTGGCGCCCTGCCGCGAAATCAGCGCCGCCGTGCAATTGGCGAAGGTGTTGCAATACGCGCTGCCCCGCAGTTGGTTCTCGAACCAGGGCTGCGCGGCGATGTTGGCGGCGGGCGTGCCGGCGCGCAACGCCGTCGCCACCGCGTCGTAAGCCTGCGCGAAGGTCTGGCCCGACGCCGTGTCCTTCATGAATATCGGCACGGCGCTGAGTTGGACGTTCTGTTGCAGATTGCGGCTCATCCGTCCGGCGTAGCCGACCTCGACCAGGAGGTTGCCTGGCAGTTCGCGCTGGATGGTGAGATCAACGTTGTGCGAATAGCCGATGGTCAAATCCGGATCAATCGAGAATTGCAGGGTCTCCGCCGCCGTGTTTGAACCCGTCACCGCAGCCCCGCCGGGAATGACGGGCGAGACGCCTCTGCCCACGGTCGGCAGCGGCACGGTCGAACCGTCCACGCCGATGCGGAAGGCATTGGCCGGATCGCTGCCCGGCAGGCAGGAGCCGTCCCGGCGGGGGCCTTCGCAGGCGATGGTCTGCGAGAAGCCGACGCCGAGGATCGGCACCATGATGATCGCCACGGCGTTGGTCCGGTCGTAGGTCAGCGAATAGCCGCCGCGAATCACTGTCTTCTGGTCGCCGGTGAGCTTATGCAGCCAACCGTCACGGAAGTTCGGCGTCCAGGCCGCCGAGATGCGCGGGCCGAAGTTGTTCGCATCGGTCGGGTAGATGCGATCGCGGCTCGACTCATTGATCGGCAGCCAGCCCAAGGTCGGGTTGAAGACATTGCCGGACAAAGCGGCCTGGCGGCGCGCTTCCAGGTAGTCTTTTGAGTTCACGATCTGTTTCGACGCCGCGTCAATGATGAAGGTCTGCTTGCCTTTCTTGTCGGTCGGCGCGGTTTGCAACGAATAGGTCAATCCGGCAGTGATGGTCAGGTTGTTGCGCAATCGCCACACGTCGTTGGCGTAGAACTCGTAGGCGTGGAACTGGCCGTCTATCTGAAGCGGCGTGCCCAGCGGCAGCAGATTCAACTCGCCGTCGCGCGCCGCCAGAATGCCGGCTTTGTCAACGATGCCAAGCATGCCGGTGTAAAGGTCGTTCCAACGAGCGACATCGCCCGTTTGCAGGCAGTTGGCCGTCACGCCGGCCCCGCAGGTCGCGGGGCGATTCGCCCCCGGAACCGCCGTGGAGGTGCGCGCGTTCAGCTCGTAGACCAACGAAGCCAGCGAGCCGACCACCTTGTCGTCGCGTTCGTGGAAGACGGGCATGCGCCGCCACGTGCCGCCGAATTGCAGGTTATGGTTGCTCTTGACCCAGGTCAGATTATCGCCGTACTGCCAGATGTGGTCGCGCCAAGTGCGGCTGCGCGCGCGTTGCGTGTCCACTTCAAACCCCTGATCGAGCGTGCCGAGCGCGATCATCAACGCGCCGGTCGTGCCCGCAATCTGCGGGATCGGCTTCTGCCGTTTGTAAGCCCACCAATTGCGCGCGTAGCCGAAGACGAATTCGTTGACCAGCGTGGGCGAGAGCTGCCCGGTGAGCCGTGTGCTCAGGAACCGCGGCTCGACGGGCACGGCGGCCAGCGACGTCGCCTGGCCTGACGTGTTTCCGGGAATGATGCCCGCGATGTCCACCTGTCCGACGTCTAACACGTTCTGCGTCGCGTAACGATAGGTCGCGTTGAGATTCCACTTCTCGTTGAAGATGTGGTCCAGCCGGGCCACACCGAAATCCATCCGCACCGTGTTCTTCACCGGGCCGACGAAGCCCACGGTATTGAGGCCGTCACCGACGGTCGGATCGTTGCCGGTCGGGAACTTGTTCCAGAAGTTGCGGATCACCGGGCTGATGCCAAGATTGCGCGGATCGAAAGTCTTAACGTCGAAACTGTTGACCGTCCCCCCCGCATCGCGGAAGCGCAGGATGCCCTGCTTGAGCGTCTCGGAAGGCACGAACCGCGTGATGATCGCCGATTGCGGCAATCGCCGTCCTTCGTAATGACCGAAGAGGAAGGTCTTGTCCTTCCAGATCGGCCCACCCAGGCTGCCGCCGAAGCGGTTGTCTTTCAACTCGGGCCGCTTGATGCCGAGCCGGTTCGATTCCCACCGGTTGGCGTTCAGGTTGTCGTTCTGGTGATACCAGTAAGCGGAGCCGTGAACTTGATTGGAGCCGCGCTTGGTCACGAGCGAGACCTGGCCGCCAGCCGAGCGTCCGAAGGTGGCGTTGGGATTGGTCGTGCCGACGCGAAACTCTTCGACGCTTTCCGCCGGGACAGGAATCATCGGCGTCGGCCCCTGGAAATCAATGGCTGCGGCGGTATAGGTGCTCGTGCCCGCCACCTGGTCGGTCGCATCGGCGCCGTCGAGGTTGAACGTGCTCTGGTCGCTGCGCGCGCCCGCCACCTGGCCGCCGTTGTTGACTCCGACGCCGCGCGCCGGTTGGACCATCGGCTGGAACGTCAGCAGAGCCGCCGCGCTCCGATTGATGCTGGGCAGGCGCAGCAACTGCTCGCCGCCGATCACCGCGCCGACAGTCGAATCGTTCTTCTGCAATTCCACCGCGACGCCGGCTGCGACCTCCACCACCTCATCCACGCGGCCAATCTCCAGCGTCAGGTTGACGGTGTAGGATTTGGCGACCTCGACTTTCAACGAAGTCACGACCGCTTGGCGGAAGCCTCTGGCCGTCACAGCGATTTTGTAAGTTCCGGGCAAGACCCTCAGAAACGAGTATTGCCCTTCGTTGTTGGTGCTTAGTTTCTGTGATTGATTGGTTGACAGATCGGAAAGCTCGACCTCGGCGCCGGAGAGCACTGCGCCGTTGGCGTCGGCGACGGTCCCGGTGACGGTCCCGGTCGCCGAAGTTTGCGAGAGCGCCGTGAGCGACAGGCACAACAGCGCGGCGACGACCGCAAAAGAACATTTCAGCCTACGCATAAGCGGAATCCTCCTGTTGGTTGAGATGAACGTTCTGACGAGAGATTGACGATGATAACGTTGAACAACCGCAGCGACGGTGAAGGCTTCGACCGTCTACTGCCACGAATTCCCAGCCGCTTAGCCTGTTCGATTGGTGATTACAGCATTTTTTGTAGGCGCCGGACCTCGTGAACTACCGAGCGATGATGCTCTACGATCCGGCAATTATTTTGGATGGGCAGCTTATACGCCTGTTCTCGCAGACAGTCAATATCAACTCCGATTGCAGAACTATCCCCAGTTGGGAATGGAATAACGCAGACTTCAATTTCCTTTGATTGCCGAGGGGGAAAAATGGAAAAAGCTCCGGCTTATGTTGGTTTCGGGACAACCGCTTCCAACAGGCCGAAGCATTTTCCGCTCTTTCGTTCGACTGGCGCTGGCTCTTCAATGCTCGAAGCGCCCCCGCAATTGCGCCGGAACCAACGGACAGGCCGAGGACGGCGCAGGAAACAACTGGCGGCGGAGGCGCGCCACGCAGTCATAACCGCGATCAAGCCACGCGGAGGGAAGACTGCCGGCGGCCGCGCCGGCGATTCGCCACCCACCGCCCAGCCGCTTCAACAGATGCAACACGGCAGCCGAGCGGCTCAACAACTCGCCGTCCGCTCTCATCACGATCAGGCTATCGGGCAATGCCCTGCGCCGCTCTTCAGGCAGAGCGGCGCGGAAAGCCTCGCCCTCCAGCGGCGCAAAGCGGAAAGCCCGGCCATCGCCGTCTTCCGCCAGCGCGAAACGCACGAAGCGATGGCACAACCCGCACTGCCCGTCATAGAAGATCATCTCAGCGGCTTTCGCTTTGATCGGCTTCACCCAGCCCGGATCGAACGTGAACAGGCTCAACATCACCATCCACAGGCTCAGGTCGGCGAAATCAATCAGCGCGATCAGCCCCAGGTGCATCACCAACATCGCGCCCCAGATGAACGGGCGGAGGCGACGCAAGAGCGCCAGCGGAGCGAACAACAGCTCGAACGCGAGCGCGCCCCAGGTCGCCGCCTGCAACAAAACCGGCGGCGAGGAGAGCAGCCAGTCGCGCAACACGCCCGGACGCGCCAGCGGGTTGTTCAAGACGTGCTCGAGCGCGGTTCCGTCAACCCACGACGGGCTGACCAGCTTGGTGTAGCCGCTGAAGCTGTAACCGGCGGCCATCAGAATCCACACCACGACGTAAATCTCCTGCGGCACGCGCCACTCGCCGCCCGGATCGGCCGCGACGCACCGCTCCCACGAGCCGTACGGCGCGCGCGGCAAGCAGGCATGCGCCAGCAGCAGCAAGCCAACATACGGCAGGCTCGGATTGGCGATCAGCGGGTTGCGCCCGAACAGACAGGCCAGCGCGTACCACAACGCCACAGCCGCCACTCGATCATGCCAGCCAACGATCAACAGCAGGCTCAGTCCGGCAGCCACGACCAGCAGAGCTGTGACGAAGACCGGCGCGTCGCACAACGCCAACACATTGGGAAAAAGATAGAGCAGCGGGCTGGCTTTCCCGTTCGGCAAAACGCCTCGGTTTGAGAACAACTCCGCGCCCCAGGGAATGAGTTGCGCAAAGTGAACCAGGAGGTATGCGCCGAAGATCACGCGAAAGAGGCTGTACTGCCCGCCAGTCCATTGATTGCGGATTGTGGATTGCGGATTGCGGATTGTGTTGCTGATTGCATTGCTGATTGCATTGCTGATTGCATTGCTGATTGCTTTGATCATTGAGTTGATGGTCGTTCTCATTGGCATTTCACCTCCAGCACGCGGGGCAAACCGCCCATGCTCTTTCCGGGCGCGGGTTCGTAGCGCACACGCGCCGCGACGACTTGCGCTGGGTCAATTCCAAGCTCACCGAGGAGCAGCGCGTCGCCGCACAGCGCGAAGTCGCTCACGCTGCGGAACATCGGCGCGAGCCTGTCGTCGGTCGCCAGAACCGGCCCTGCCGCCAACACCGCGCCGTAAACGTTGCGGCGGTTGTATGGCCCGGCCACGCGCGCATAGATTTCCGGCGTCAATTGCCGCTCGTGCGTGACGCCCTGGCGGTCAATCCAGGGGTCTTCACGTTCCAGTGGTAGAACAGCTCGGCCAACCCTGTGATCAGCACCGTCACCGCCGCCGCCGCCGGGCCGAGTCCGACCAGCAAATACAAAATCGCGCTCGACAGCAGGCTGTTGGCCAGCAGCTCGAATGGGTGTTTGTAGAAGCTGGTCACGATTTCGATCCGCTGGGGGCTGTGGTGCAGTTGATGAAACCAGCGCCAGAGAAAAGAGACTTCGTGCCGCCAGCGATGCCACCAGTAATAAACGAAAGTGAGCGCCAGATAACCCAGCGCCGCTCCGCCCGCGACGCCCAGGCCGTCAGCCGGCCACGGACGTTGTTCGATCATCCATCCGTCCCAGGCCACGCCCGCCAGCCAGACCATCGCGGCCTGGACGCCGTTGAAGAGCGCCACGCGCCAGAACCACCCGGCCACTGCTGGCCACGAACGTCCGGGCGAGGCGATTTCAAACGCGATCATCACGATCGCCACGCACAATACGATCAATGGAATTGTCATCGTTAAACCTCCGTTCGACTCTTCGCGCATCTCGCGCGAGGGGTTTGCTTGCGGGGGCGAATGGTACGGATGGAACGGCTGTGGGGCGAGACGAGGTGTGACGCTTTCTCAAGCGCCACAGGAGTCATTAACGTGTTCGCTGAACTCGCCCGGAAACGATGAAAATTTGTGGGGCAGGTTGGAAACCTGCCCCACAAATTTTCGGAGGAGCGCAGGAGGGCCATCAGGACTTGCGGCCACGATTGTTGTTGAGCTTGACGCGGTAGTCGTCGCCTTTGATCGGAACGATTTTGCACATTTCGTGGAGGCGCGAACGCAGGCGGACGCCAACGCGGTCGGTCAGCGTCTCTTCGTTGGGATTCTGCGGTTCGTCCAGGTAGTTGGAAGTGAAGATGATGAGTTTGCGGTCGTTGTAGCGGGTGTTGATGATCTGGGTCATCGTGTCGCGCACCCAATCGGTCGGCTTCGACGCGCCGAGTTCGTCGAGCACCAGGACTTCGGCTTCATAGACCGGCTCCAGCACCCTCAGCTCCGTCATCTGCGAAATCGAGTTGTAGCTGTCCTGAATCTCTTTGAGCAGATCGCGGAAATCATAGAAGAGGCAGGAGACGCCTTTTTGCAGAGTCAGCGCTCTGATAATCGCCGCCGCCAGATGCGTCTTGCCTACACCGCACGGCCCCAGAAACAGCAACCCGACGTCCAGATTCGGGAATTCGTCAATGACGTGTTTGGAATCGCGCATCGCGTAAGCCTGTGACCGCCAGGCTTCGGTCGTGTGGGAGCCTTGAGGGTGGTAATTTTCGAATGAGCAGTTGGCGTAACGTTTGGGGATGCGGGCGGCGGCCAGCATCAGGTTGCGCCGCTGGGCAATGCGGCATCGGCACGGGCGGACGCCATTGCCTTCCGCCTGTTCCCACCCTGTGCCGCTGCAATATTCGCAGACTGCTAATTGAAGATTGCGTGAATCCGGGGCCATCCTAAGCTCTCTGGTGAACGAAGTTGAGCGATTATAAGCCGTGTGACGTTTGTTACTGTCGCCTCGAGCGGAGGCGCATTATAGGTAAGTGATCAGGTCTGTTCAAGAAGTTGATTTCAGAAAATTCGTTTTTAATTCCCCAGCCGTTTCACAAACACCGGCGCCCATCAAATACCCACTTTTTCAAAACCGCGATTGAGATGTACAATCCGCTTCGTTGCGAATCCGAGGATGATCATTCACTGGCTCGCAACTTTCAGGAATTCAAAAAAGCAGGTGATTTATGGTGATTCGGAAATTACGGAATGCGCTGCGGGCAATCTTCCTCGGCGTTCTCCTGTCTACCTTGTGTCAGATAGTCAGCGCGCAGAATCAATCACAATCTGCGGGAAAAGCAGCGGCGAAGAAGAGTAAAGCCAGCGCCGAATCCTGCGACGGAGCTTTGGACATTGTCCCGGTCAAAGCCATGACCTTCGTGCGCAAACGCCGCCCGGCGAATTCCGAACCGGCGCCGCCCGCCGGCTCAAAATCGGAAAAGCGGCGCCCGGACGGGAACAAACAAAGCAAATAATCGAATTGGATGAAGCAATTTGTCCATCCCGCGCCCCGTCGCATCTCCTTTCCTCACTTATGAAATCGAAAACCTATCCGCAGACACAGAAGACCGGCGTCAGCCTGTTTGAACTCGCTTTTCTGGCGCTCCCTTTCCTGGCGCTCATTCCCAACACCTATGTCTCGCCGCCGCTCGGTCACGAAGGGCTGGCGACGCAGGAATTCGTTTTCGCCTGCGTGGCGACGGTTTTTGCCGGGCTGGGGCTGGCGCAAATCTTCCGCGCGCGGCCGCCGCGCTTCAAACTCAGCCGTGAGAACCTGTTGATGTTCGCCGCGCTCGCCGTTTTCATCCTGTGGCAAACGATTTCTCTCGGCTGGGCGCCGGCGGTTTATGACGGCGCTCGAGTCGCGGGCGTCTGGCTGGGCTTTGCGATCTTTTTCGCCGCCGGAGTCTTCTGCCTCCGCAGACGTTCAGCCGAATGGCTGAATTACGCGCTGACGGTCGTGGCGGCGGCGCTGGCGATTTCCGTTATCCAGGAGCGCTTGGCCTATGGAAATGACATGCGCGGGACCTTCTTCAACCACGGCATTGCGGCGGAATTGATGGTCACGATTCTGCCGATGCAGGTTCTCGCTTACCTGACGGCCCGGAAGAAATGGCTGGCCGTCTTTTCGTTCGCGGTCGCGGGGCTTTGCGCCATTGCTTTGCTGATGGGATTGCGCCGCGGCCCGATCATCGGCGCGGTAGTCACCCTGGTCGTCATCGGATTGGCGCTGGCGTTTAAACTGATCAAGACGCGAGGCCAGGTTCGAATCTGGATCGCGGCGGTCTTGCTGGCGCTGGCCGTCGCGGCGGTCAGTGTCCCTTATCGCAAAGAGATCGAGTTGCGCATCGAAGGCGCGACCCAGATTCAATCAGAGGAAGGGGGATTGACCACCCGGCTGCGCACCTGGATTACGGCCTGGGAGATGGGAAAGAGCAACGCCTGGATCGGAGTCGGCGCCGCCGGCTACCCGAGCTTGTACGGCGCCTACCGCCAGCGATTCGTTTCCAACCCTCAATACGCCAAGATAGCCGAATCCGCCGGCCCCGAAGATTTCAATGAAATCCGCAGCCCGCTGGTGCATAACGAGTACCTGGAGATATTCGTCGAGTTGGGGATCGTTGGGTTGCTGCTCTTCTTCGCGTTCTGGGCCTGGGTGGCGCGGGCGTTGGGGCGGCGCATCCGCGGCCCGGACAACGTTCCGGTGGTGAGCGCGTTGCTGGGTTTGCTGGCCTTCGGCATCAGTTCGGTCGTCAGCGGTTTCTCGTTGCGTTACACGCCGGAGGCTTTCATCCTCCCCTGTGTGCTGGGCGTGGGGTTCGCGTTCGCCCGAACCGATCAGGACACAAACCATGAGCCGGAGTCTTCGTTCTCCCTGCCAAAAATGGCGCCGGTGGCGGTTGTGATCGTGGCGCTCGTCGCCTGCGTGATGTTCGCCGTCCGCGCCTTCAATGTCCTGGCCAGCCAGCGAACGCAAGGCAGCCTGAATCTGTCTGTGGCGCCGGTTGATTTCCAATTCTTCCCCAACAATCCGGCGGGCAATGAGATGTTGCAACGCCGGTATGAGCGGGCGCTGGACTTCGATCCGCAAAACGCCGGAGCGCATCTTGGCTACGGTCTGCTGCTCTTTCAGATGAAACAACCCGACCAGGCGATCCCACACGTGGAATTCGCCTCGAAGCATGGTTACAGCCGTCCGTTCTCCAACGTGCTACTGGCTTTCGCCTACGAGCAGACGGGCCAGGTGGCGCGCGCCGCGGAAATACTAGGCCCGTTAGCGGCTTCGTTTCCACAATCATTCTTCGTCCGCGCGGCCTACGTCGAGATGCTGCGGAAAGCGGGAAAGATCGAACAGGCGCGCGAGCAACAGACGGCGATGCATAACTTGAACCTGCACGAAGCGCTGAGTTGGGAGTTGGTCATGAGGAGGAACCTGGAGGAAGCTACGGCTGAAGCCCGGCAGAGGGATCTGATTCCGCCGGATAAACTCCGGCCCATACTGGCGGCGACGCTGGTCAGGGCGCGGGCCTATCACTATTTGAAATGATCACCGCGTGGTCTCGAAGCCGGATTCGAGCGTCTCCAGGACGATGCGCCGCGCCAGCGCCGGCTCGAAGCCAGGCGTGGCGCCGTTGACCAGCAGGTCTTCAAACTGCCGCGCCATGTTCGTCCAGTTGTAGAGCCGCTCGACCATCGCGCGCCCGGCTTCGCCCGCTCGTTCGGCGGCCCGTTGATCGGACAGAAAAGTTTCGATGGCGCCGGTGAAAGTATCGATCTCGTCGGCGAAGGAGATCCAGCCATGGCCGATGCGCATCACTTCCTGAGCGCAGGTGCTGACAATCGGTTTTCTCAGCCCGGCGTACTCGAAGATCTTGAGCGGGCACGATCCATTCGAGACCGCGTCGTGAGTGAAAGGCAGGATGCAAACGTCCATCCCCGCGACATAATTCATGGCGTCCTGATAAGAGACCGCGCCCGTCAAATGGAAGTTCTTCAGACCATATTGCGCAATCTGACACTGCAGGTATTTCATCTGGCGCCCACCGCCGACCAGCAGAAAATTGACGAGCGGAAGCCTTCGGGCAGTCTGCAGAACGAGATCGAAATCAACCCAGTACTCGAACGCGCCGACAAACCCCACGGTTGGGCCCTTGACGCGAGCGCGCCAGGCGCGGCCATCGGCCCGGTCGAGTTCCGCCACATCGGCGCCGTTCGGTAGCAGCGCCACGGGCCGTTTGATCTTCTCCTGCAGCACACTCGAAGCGACGGTCACAGTGGAGGCGCGTGAAATCATGCCTTCCTGCACCGCGCGGGCGACCGTCATCAAACCCACTTTGGCGGCGAACTTGTCTTCGACCTGCATCATCGCCACCAGATCGTCGGCCAGGTCGAAATGCGTGCGGCACTCAGCCCGCAGCGCCAAACGCAGCAGCGGCGCCTGTGGCAGGTTGTAAACGAGCAGGAGATCAATCTTCTCTTTTTCGATGAAGCGGCGAATCTGGGGGATGGAGGTCAGGGCGACCAGGCCCTTCTTGAGCATCTTCGTTCTGGGGAGCGGCGTGCGCAGAAACGAATGCAGTTTTTCGGGGAGGTACAATTCACTGACAGTCAATTCGGGCGGAAGCGGTTCGCCGCCGTTTAAGATGTCGTTCGCGCTGATGTCGCTGATGGCCATGGGCGGCGCCGTCAGCGCATAAACCCGATGGCCCAAGCGACAGAGATGGGCGAGGAGTTGGTGGTAACGGCTACGATTGGCCGAATGCCAGCGCGCCAGATATGGGAAAAGAATCTTCATCTGCTTTAAGTTGGGGGAGCATTCGAGACGCCGAAGCCGCCGATTTACCTCCCGACACGCAACCAGTCGCGCTGGCCGCGCCGGACCAGGGCGATTCCTAAACTGTATGACCAGATCGCCGCGTACCGCGGAGCGGCGAACAGATCGAGCAGGTAACGGCGCGGATTATCAACCAGCGCCGCTCCGGCCAGGTAATAAATTGCGTCTATTGCGAGTCCCGCCACCGCATACCAGAACCACGCGGGGTACAAGATCGAAATGAGCAGCATCAGGACTCTCAGCCCGATGAAAAGAATTTTGGGCCGCAGGAACAAGGGCGGCAGCAATAACCAGGCGCCGGGTCCGCCCTTCATCAACGCCACGATGATTTCACGCCAGTAATCGCCGAGCGTCTGCAATTGCCCGCGCAACCATCTGGCTCTTTGCCGGGAAGCTCCCGCGGGCTGTTGCGGCTTTGGGTCGAACACGATGGCTTCCGGCACAAACACGACCCGCTTTCGCCGCGCCGCCAGCAGGACATCCAGTTCCAGGTCCTCTGCCAGCGTATGCAACCGGGGGGCGAGCTCGGAAAGAATCTCGCCGCGAAAAACCATTCCGGTTCCGCGCAACGGAGCTGACCACCCGCAG
>Ga0187892_10000533_pt1 | contig 98866 bp, 84 predicted proteins | sample MA1701073metaG_FD_139345 | JGI IMG/M metagenome (GOLD analysis project Ga0187892, IMG submission 139345) | Bio-ooze microbial communities from a basaltic lava cave in the Kipuka Kanohina Cave System on the Island of Hawaii, USA - MA170107-3 metaG ... | reverse complement strand
TGCGGCTACTACGATCCGGGGAGCGCAGGCTGAAGACCTGCGGCTACTACGATCCGGGGAGCGCAGGCTGAAGACCTGCGGCTACTACGATCCGGGGAGCGCAGGCTGAAGACCTGCGGCTACGGGATTCTGCACGGTATTCGCAGCCTAGCAAACCGGTAGAATTCGGCTCGCATGAGCGAGCCGATCCGGCTAACCGAAGCGATTCCCCGCGCGCGCCCTCCCAAGCCCGAGGAGGTCCAGCTTCGCTTCTCCAAAAACGCGGTCCTAGAGCTCGAAGCGCTCAAGCCCCACTACCCGGACCTGAAGTCGCTCATCCTGCCCGCGCTTTGGATCGCGCAGCGCGAGTACGGCTGGCTGCCGCCCGAGGCGATCGCGGAGGTCGCACTGCGGCTGAAGAGAAGCTACGCCGAGGTGGAGGGCGTCGCCACCTTCTACACGATGTACGACACCGAGCACAAACCGGGCCGGCACAAGATCGAAGTCTGCACGTGCTTGACGTGCCAGGTCTGCGGAGCGTACCGGCTCGCGGAGTATCTGAAAGCGAAGCTCGGAGTGGAGTTCGGGGGAACCACGCCCGACGGAGAGTTCACGCTGGAGGAGGTCGAGTGCCTGGACGCCTGCGACCGAGCGCCGGTGCTGCAGGTGGGCGATCAGTACCACGGCCCGGTGGATGAAGCCTTTGTGGACCGAATGCTGGAAAAGCTCCGTTCCGAGCCCGAGTCCACCGCCCTCCGGCTGGCCGACGAGGTCGTTGGCGCGCATTTTTCCTCATCCGAGCGCCCAACCTAGTGTTTCGCAAGTGCGCCCTCCAGGGTCGAAACCCCGCAGGAATCCCGAAAAGAAGCAAAAAAAGGTTGCATGGCGGCACGAATTCCGCTACAATGAGGGCATCCTGAACCCAGGAGGTACAGGTATGTTTCGTCGTCGCGCATTCACGCTCATCGAGTTGCTGGTGGTGATCGCCATCATCGCAATTCTTGCGGCGATCCTCTTCCCGGTCTTCGCTCAGGCGAAGGAAGCCGCGAAGAAGACCAGCACGCTCAGCAATTACAAGCAGATGGGCACTGCCTTCATCATGTACACGACCGACAACGACGACCTCTTCCCGCTAGCCTTCAGTACCCGCGCATCGGGCGTTCCGCGGTGGAACTACAGCCACCCGGTTCCGCACGACTGGGCGGTGGAGACTCGGGGAGACACGAACTTTGGCGACCCCATCGTTCGCGTCGAGACGGCCGTTCACTGGGGCTCCTCGGTGGCGCCCTACGTGAAGAATATCGACCTCTGGCAGGAGACGGGCATGCCCGTCGTCGACAGAGCCGGATCGAACTACGCTGGCGCGCAGCGCACGCCCGCCAAGGTGGGCATGTTCTACAACGGCATGCTCCACGCTTGGAGCGCGACCGCTGTGAACCGGCCGTCCTTCGTGCCGATCCTGTCCTATGCCAGCATCTTCAAGAAGAACTGGAACGGTTGGGCCATTTCCAGCCCGCAGCTTTACTGCCCTGGAACCGGTCCCTGCCGCTTCAACCCGTCCGGAATCCCGCAGCCCGGCGTGGCCGGCAACTACGGCTACGTCTGGTGGTTCGTCGGCCCGGCCAGCACGTTCACCACGTGGACGTACGGCCGCGGCGGACACTTCGTCTACACGGACACATCGGCCCGATGGGTGCCGATCAATGCTCCGAACTGGACGGCCTGGGCGCCCAACGTAAACGTGAACCCGTGGAGCGCATTCGATCCGCTGGGTCCCAACTACGTGCCCGGCTCGCCGTACTGGATGACGGACTGCGTCGCTCCCGGCGCGGGCCCGGCGACAACCGCGAGCTTCTACTATCCGGGCTACTATCGTCCGGATAAAGACCAGTGGGCCGACTCCGAGTGCGACTTCGGTCAAATCCTCGGCTAAGCTCACCCTTGGAGGGGTCTCGGCCGATCCGGCCGGGACCTCCCCATAGGCCCCCGAACTACAGGGATGAAAGCGATATGAAAATGGGAATCATCGTTCTGCTTCTCGGCGTGCTGGCCTTCGTTCTCCTGGGCTGCGGTGAGCAGCACATCCAGGGCGACCCCGAAGGCGGCGCGGGCCCGGCCCCGCAAAAGAAAGGCGAAGGCCCGGGCGGCAACAAGATGGAACCGAACTAAAGCCCGCCCCGAGAATCGGGGCAACCGAGGCCGCCGCAGGGGGGGCGGCCTTTTTGTTTGCCTGCTTCTCTCGCGCAACCGGCAGCCCCGAACCCTAGAGTAGACTCACCCGACTCCATGCCCGAGCTCAAGCTTCTCCTCAAACACGCGTCCGACCCGGCCTATCGCACCCTCGACGGGTATCGCAAGGCGGGAGGCTACGAGGCGCTCGCCAAGGCCCTGAAGGGCAGCCGCGAGGCGGTGATCGAGGAGGTCAAGGCGAGCGGCCTTCGCGGCCGGGGCGGCGCGGGGTTTCCGACCTGGATCAAATGGAACGGGCTCCCCAAAGAGAGGACCAAGCCGCATTACGTGCTCTGCAACGCGGACGAAGGCGAGCCGGGGACCTTCAAGGACAAGCAGCTCATGGAGGAGTGCCCGCACCTGCTGCTGGAGGGCATGCTGCTTGCCGGGTTTGCGACTCAGTCGGAGGTCGGATACATCTACATCCGGGCCGAATTCATGGACGCGGCGCGCGCGATGCGCAAGGCCATCGACGAGGCGATCGCCGCAGGGCTGCTCGGCAGAAACATTCTGGGTTCGGGCTTTAGCCACGAGATCTACATCCACCTCGGCGCGGGGAGCTACGAGTGCGGCGAGGAGTCCGCGATGATGAGCTCGCTCATGGGAGAGCGGGGCATGCCGCGCCTGAAGTTCCCGCACGCGCCGCTGCCGACGATCGCCGGCCTCTGGGATTGCCCCACGCTCATCAACAACGTGGAGACGCTTTGCTGCGCGCCGCTCATCGTCCAAAACGGAGGCGCATGGTACGCGACGATGGGCGCCTCGACGAAGAACTCGCGGGGAACGAAGGTGTTCTCCGTTTCCGGGCACGTCGAGCGGCCCGGCAATTACGAGGTCGAGTTCGGCACGCCCCTGATGGAGCTGCTGGAGTTCGCAGGGGGAATGAAGGGTGGGAAGCTGAAGGCGTGCGTCCCGGGCGGCAGCTCCGTGCCAATGATCGGGGCGGAGGACTGCGAGAAGGCGATCCTGGGCTACGAGGAGTTGGCGGATCTGAAGACGATGGTGGGCTCGGGGGGCTGCATCTTCCTGAACGAGCACACGTGCATCGTGACGTTTATCTGGCGAACGGCTCAGTTCTATGCCCGGGAGAGCTGCGGCAAGTGCACCCCATGCCGCGAGGGCACGCGCTGGCTCGAGCAGATCCTGGAGCGGATACGGAAGGGCGCGGGCCAGCCAGGCGACATCGAGCTGCTGCTGGACATCTGCTCCCAGGTGGACGGGCGCTCGTTCTGCGGTTTGGGTGACGCTGCTGCGTGGCCCGTCCAGGGCGCGATCCGCGTGTTTCGCGAGGAGTTCGAGCACTTCATTCGCGAGGGCCGCTCGATCGTGGACTCGCCGGAGTCCCTAGTTATGCTCCCCGATCGCCCGCGCCAGCCTGCGGCCACCTAGCCCCCGCCGCCCGCGCCCGACTTGATTGCCTCAGGCGCACTACTGGTCCTACACGTCCTACCGGTCCCAACCCGCCCCACCTCCCAAATTCCCAGGTACCCTCTCGGCAAGCGCGGCTGTAGCTCAGTGGATAGAGCGCCTCCCTCCGGAGGAGGAAGTCGAAGGTTCGAATCCTTTCAGCCGCGCCACCCTCCCGATTGCTTATTTGAGCTCGAGCGCCGTGTAGGCGGCGGTCGAAGACCCGCCCGACGAGTTCACGATGCAAACGTCGATTCCCGCTCCCGCGGCGATCGCCAGCGTCGCGCCCGGCGAAACCTTGTAGTCGTGGTCCGTCGGCGAGATCGTCGGCAGAGCCGCATTCGCGGCCACCAGCTTCGCGAAGATGAAGAGGCTCGAGTCGTGGTTGCAGAGCAGCACTCCGGTCCTTTGGGCGCTGTTGCCGGACGCAGACGACGTTCCGAGCGCCCTCTTTACCGTCAGGCCCGTGACCGTCGAAGTTTCGCGAGCTCCGAGATTCTGAAAGGTTGCGTTTAAGGCCATTGTCCGTTCTCCAGAACCTGCGCCGGCGGGAAGGCGATTCGTCAACCGGCCGGCTGCGGGGACCGGCCGCCCAGAGACAGTCCGGGCCGCGCGCTCGTTGTACTGAATGTGGGCCGGCTCGCCTCAAACGTGGGCGCCGCGCTGCGATCCCTTCGAGAGCAGGGGCAGCGCGCGGTGCTCAGCGCGGTCGGGATCGCGGTCGCCTCGCTGGCGATCGTGCTGCTCGTCAGTATCGCTCGGGGCGTGCAGGAGGACCTTCAGCGCGAGATCGGGGACATCGGAGTCAACCTCCTCATCGTGCTTCCTGGGCGGATCGACGAGGACTCGCTCTTCAACCCCGGCTTGCTCGGAATCAGCGGCCTGCGATATGAGGACGTGGAGCGAATCCGCCGGCTGGACGGCGTGCTGCGGGCCTCGCCGATGACGTTCGTCGGCGCAGGTCCCAGCTGGAACGGACAAAAGTCTTCGTCCACCCTCGTGCTGGCGGCCGAGCCCGATTGGTTTCGGATGCGGGCGATCGACCGCGCGGAGGGCCGCTTCCTGGAGCAGGGGGACGACGATCGCCGCGTGTGCGTGCTAGGGGAGGTTGCGAAGAAGAAGCTGTTCGGCGACGGCGGCGCGGTAGGGAGCTTTATCGAATACAACGGCCAGGAGTACGAGGTCGTGGGCGTGAGCCGTCCGAGGACGGAAAGCCCCGCGCTCTTTTCTCAAGGCGGCTTCGAGAACGCCGTTTACCTGCCGTTCGCGCTCGTCGCGGGCACGCAGCCCGGCGCGCAGATCAACCGAATCGTCATCCAGACACGCCCGGACCGCGAGCCGAAGGCATTGGTCGCGTCCGTCGAGCGCACGCTCGGCGAGCGCCTGGAGCACGAGGCCTACTCCGTCCTCACCCAAGAAGACCTGTTGCGGCTCGTGTTCAAGCTCATGGGCATCCTGACGTGGCTGCTCGTGGGGCTGACTTCGATCGCGCTGTTCGTGGGCGGCGTCGGAATCATGACCGTGATGCTGATGTCCGTACAGGAACGGACCAAGGAGATCGGCATCCGCAAGACCGTGGGCGCCAAGCGCGCCGACATCTTCGCCCAGTTCTTCACCGAGGCGCTTTTGCTCTCGCTCGCGGGCGGGCTCGCCGGTCTTGGCGTCAGCTACGGCGTGTGCTACGCGCTCGCCAAATGGACTCTCCTGAAGCCTCTGATCACAGCCGGGATCGTGGGCCTGGCGATCGGCGTGAGCGTGGGCGTGGGGGCGGTGTTCGGATTGATTCCCGCTATGCGCGCGGCGGCAAGGGACCCGGTGCGGAGCCTGCGGTACGAATAGGGTGCACTCTAAAGGACGTGCGGATAGATTCCCGCGGCGTACGAGCACGTCGGGTCCGTTCCGATCACTTCGACGGTGTACACGCCGCTCGACGGACACGATGGCGCGGCGGCGCCCTTGATGTATGCGGGCCACAGGTCCGCCATCGCGCATGGCGCGCCGGTCGCGAGGCGCAGCTCCATCGCCATCTGGTCCTTCGCGTCCCGAATCAAGCGAAGGTTGGACACGCACGACCGAAACTGCGCGTATTGGCGTGTGCGAATCCACTGGGGAACGGCGATGCCCAGGAGAATGCCGATGATCAGGACTACGATCAGCACCTCGATTAGGGTGAAGCCGGATTTGCGCATCGAATGCTCCCGCAGCTGGTTGCGGCTGTTCCTATGGATTCCCCAAGGGGTCTCCTCTAAGTGCATTCCATACTTCGAGCGCAAACACACTCTCCGCGGAACCGAAACCCGCGCGAATCGCCCCTGTATGCTCCTTGACGGTTTGCGGCCGCGCCGGCCTCGAAGCGGTGAAACGGCCCGCAAATGTCCGACGAAGCCAAATCGGACCGGCGATCAGTTCGCGAGCTCGTCGCGCACGCGCTCGATGAACGCGCTCAAATGCATCGCCCCGAGGTCGCCCTCTTGGCGGCTGCGAACGCCGGCCGTGCCCGCCTCGATGTCCCGGTCGCCCAGGACCAGCATATACGGCACCTTCTGAAGTTGATGGTCCCGAATCTTCTTCCCGAGCGACTCGCGCCGGTCGTCCACTTCCACGCGGAGGGACACGCCAACGCTTTCTACAGTGGAAGGATCTCCCTCCCCCTTGGAGGGGGAGGGTCCGTGAGCGGAGCGAACGGGGGTGGGGGGGCGCCCGCCAAAAGCACTGGACCCGCGACCCCCCTCCTGTTCAAGCTGCGCTTGAACTTCCTCCCCCTCAAGGGGGGAGGAGGATGGTGGGGGAGTGAGGGGCGAGGAGAGGCCGGGGAGCACGTACGAGAACCCCCGCAACCGCGCCGCGAGCTCATTTGCGGCGTCCACGTGACGGTCCGCGATCGGCAGGATCGCCACCTGCACGGGCGCCATCCAGAGCGGGAACGCGCCCGCGTAGTGCTCGGTCAGGAACCCGATCATGCGCTCAAGGGAGCCGAACGGCGCGCGGTGGATCATGATCGGCCGGTGGGGCTTGCCGTCCTCGCCAATGTACTCCAGCTCGAACCGTTCGGGGAGGCTGTAGTCCACCTGGACCGTGCCCATCTGCCACTCGCGCCCTAAGGCGTCTCGCGCCATGACGTCGAGCTTGGGGCCGTAAAACGCGGCGTCGCCCTTGGAAACGTAGTAGTCCAGCTTCATCTCGTCGCATGCCCGCGCGATCGTCTCCTCCGCGAGTTTCCAGTCATCCGGGTGGCCGACGTACTTGCCTGTGGAGTCGTCGCGCGTGCCGAGCCGGTAGCTCAGGTCCCCGAGGCCGAGCTTGTCGCGCGTCACCTGAATCAGGTCAACGACGCCCTTGAACTCGTCCAGAAGTTGGTCGTCCCGCAGGAACAGGTGCGCGTCGTCCTGCGTGAAGCCCCGCACCCGGAGCATCCCCGCGAGCTCGCCGCTCTGCTCGTATCGGTACACCGTTCCGAACTCGGCCAGCCGGATGGGCAGCTCCCGGTAGCTTCGAAGCTGCGAAGCGTAGATCTCGATGTGGAATGGGCAGTTCATGGGCTTCAGGATGAAGGTCTCCTTCTCCTCGTCGTCCATGAACGGGAACATCTTCTCGCGAAAGGTCAGGATGTGCCCGGACTTCTCGTACAGCCGCTTCGAGCCGATGTGCGGGGTCACGACCGGCAGGTAGCCGCGCCGAAGCTGCTCAGCCTTCATGAAGTCGTGAAGGACCTCGCGCAGAACCGTGCCCTTCGGCAGCCAAAGGGGAAGCCCCGGGCCGACCGTAGGCGAGAAGAGAAACAGACCTAGTTCCCGCCCGAGCACCCTGTGGTCGCGCTTCTTCGCCTCCTCCAGATTGTGAAGATAGGTCTCGAGCTCCTCTTTCGATTCGAATGCGGTGCCGTAAACCCGCGTGAGCTGCTTGTTGCGCACGTCGCCGCGCCAGTAGGCGCCGGCGAGGCTCATCAGCTTGAAGTGCCGGATCTCCTTGGTGGAGTCCACGTGCGGGCCGCGGCACAAGTCGATGAAGCGGCGTACCTTGCCGTTCTTCTCCGCCTGCTGGTCGTAGAACGTGACTTCCTCGCCTTCGGGAACGGCCTCCAGCAGCTCGAGCTTGTATTCGGCGACTTCCTTACCCTGCCCGAGAGTGCAGTCCTCCAACACGATCCGCTCGGCGTCCTTCCGGTCCTTCGCGGCCACGCGCACGATCGGCTGGTCTAGCGCCGCGAGCTCGCGCATGCGCTCCTCGATCCTCGGGAGGTCCTCCTCCTTGAGCGGTTTGGGAGGATCGACGTCGTAGTAGAACCCGTTCTCGATCGGGGGGCCGATGGCCAGCTTGATTCCGGGATAGATCTCGGTGAGCGCCTGCGCCATCAGGTGCGCGGCGGAATGTCTCAACCGGTAAAGATAGCTGTGTTCGTAGGATTCTTTCGTTCTCATAGCGCCCTCCCTTACCAAGGGAATGAATTGTCGGAGGAAAGATTCTACCCTTCCGCCGATTGGGCCCACACCCAAAAACCTCGGGAACCTCGGCGGCGGTTCGGGCAGTCTAACTCACCGTGAGAGCGATGCTGGTCGCCGCCTGTTCCGTTGCATGCGCCGCGGTTTCTGCCGCGCAGAGTACGGCCGTCTCGCTCGTGCAAGCGGCCTTCCAGAACCTGCGCGCCGAACCTTCCATCTGGATGCGCATGACGGGAACCGACGCGATCAACGGCAACGGCGTCGCGCTCATCGCGGATACCTTTTGGTACACCACGTACAGTCCGACCGGCCAGCCGATCTCCAAGCTCGAGATGACGGAGTTCCGAAACGGCGTGCTCTCCACTCGAATCGTCGGGGACGGCACGACCCTTTGGGCCTACAACGTGGCCAAGAACGAGTACGCCGCCTCGAACTACGGGGCGATCAACGCTCCCTCCCAGCCGCCGACCTACCAGCAGGCGCTGCTTCAGGGCTTTGGGAGCCACGCGAAGGGCCAGATCGTGCACCCGGCGCGGCTTCTTCGCGAGGTTTATTCGGGCGGATTCGCGCTGTACCGTCCTTGGCTGATCGCAGCGCAGGAACGAGTCGTTCAGGGCACGCAATCCTTCGACGACCCGGTTCTCGGGGCGGCCCGGCGATACCAGGCGACGCCCACGCAGACTTTCCTCGTGTTCTGGACCGGCAGCCCGGCCACTCGCTCGCTCGCGTTCGGCACGTTCCTGGACCAAAACACGAACACCTGGAAGCTGGGATCGGTGTATTACGCGGATTCGAGCGCGGTCGGCTCGAACTCGCGACTCGTGGAGTGGGGCATGTCCATTCAGCCCGTGCAGCCTTCCGTCGGGAATTTCTTATTCGTCCCGCCGAACGGAGCGCGAGCGATCGTCCGTCCCGGCGGTTAAGCCGTCAGGACTTCAGCGCGCTCTCCACTGCCCTTTCGAGCTCGTCGAAGTGCAACGGGTTGCCTTGCCACACGATCCTGCCCTTGCGGTTCACGAGCACGGAGTGCGGCAGCTTCATCACGTCCAGCTTGCGCATCGCGCGCGCGTCCGGGTCCAGGTAGATGCTGAGCGTCAGCGGGCTTTCCCGGATGAAGCTCTCGACGCGCTTGGCGTCCTCATCGGTAACCGCGAGCACCTCCAGACCGTCGCCGATGTGCTTGTCGCGAAGGCGCTGAACCATCGGCATGGACTCGTGGCAGGGCGAGCACCAGGTCGCCCAGAAGTCGATCAGCACGACCTTTCCCTCGAACTCCTTGAGGGAGGTCTTCTTGCCCGGGTCGTTGAGCGGCACGAAGGAGACGTCCGGCGCGGGCGAGCCGGACTCGCAGCCGAGCAGGGCCAAGGCGGCTGCAAGGGCGGCGAGCAGAATGCGCATCGGTCTCATTTCTCTTAATTACGCCCAGGGATGAACTGGCCGAGCCAAGGTCCGAACGACTGAGGAGCTCGTGTCTGCACGTACAGTATCCCGGGGCCCGTGAATTGTGCCACAAACCCCTCCCCGGAGGTGAACGAGCCCCATAGGCTGCGCGTCGCGGTTCGAACGTCGTAGCTCATCGTGTCCTGGAACGCCACGATGTGGCCGCTATCCACCACATACGGCTGTCCCGGAACGAGCTGCACAGCATGGATCGCGCCAAAAGCGCTCACATACAGCGGCCCCGTGCCCGAAACCCGCATGATGAACAGCCCCTCGCCGCCGAACAGCGCCTTGCCGCTGATCTTGGTCTCGATGTTCAGGCTCGCGTCGCCCGCCAGGTAGCAGCCGCTGGTCACCATGTAGCCGTTTCCGCCCAGCTGAAGCGGCAGGATGTCTCCGAGGGAAGCCGGGGCGAGGAGCAGCTCTCCGGGTCCCGCGCTGGCCGTGTAGGTCGTCTGAAAGAAGCTCTCGCCTCCGATCAGCCTGCCGAGAGCCTTTCCCAGCCCGCCCTGCATTTTGGACTCCATGGTGATGGTGGGGGACATGCTCACCATCGCGCCGCTCTCGGCTCGCACGCTGTCCCCGGGGTCCATCAGGAGCTTGAGCGCGGTGAAGGTTGGGGAGTACAGAAGCTCGTGTCTCATCTTCTTGGTGCCGCAACTCTTACCTGGAACGCTGGCATTGTTTCCTGTGTTCCCACACGCCCAATCGGACTCGCGCCCGCATCTTCCGGAACCCCCACACCTTGCCCGTCCCCCTCCCGCTTGCTCCGCTCGCGCAGGGGGAGGGGGATACAAATTGGGGTTTAGCCTCGCTGCTCGCACGTTGGGGTGCCGCGCCTCCCCCGAACCCGGAGGGTTCGAAGGGGGTAGCCAGGGATCGAGCGAAGCGACACCCCTGGGACCGAGCGCATCGCCGTCGCCCGACCCCGAAGGGGTCGGACTCGCGTCGGACGCCCGCCCTTGGGTCCCGTCCGTGGCGCGAAGTTCGCGTGGGGACGCCATCCCTTCGAGGGGTAGCGGCCCGGACCGGAACCCCCACCCCTTGCCCCTCCCCCTGTCCTCGACGGACTCGGACGTGGGGATGGGAATCCCGGGCCACACGCCCCTCGCTCCCCTGCCCGCTCGCCCATACGTCCCTTCGCCCACACGCCCAAACGCGCCTTGCAGGCAAGTTTGCTTGCGTTCCGCCTACACGATCCGTTTGGCCGAGAACCGCCAGGTACGCTCGCGGCTTGTCCGCCACGACACAGGCCACTCCCGTCCCGGCAGAAGACGAAAGCGCCTTGCGCGTCGTGTGGGCGCTCGCCTGGCCTGCCGTCGCGCTGAACTCGCTGCAGGTCGTGAACTCGCTCCTCGACAGCGGCTTTATCGGGCACCTCGACAAGGCCGCGCTGGCGGCTTACGGAGCGGTCACCGCGGTCATCTTCCTGTTGTTTTCGCTCGCGATGTCGCTCGCCACCGGGCCGACCGCGCTCGTGAGCAGGGCCTTCGGAGCCGGAAAGCCGGAGGAGTACCGCGAGGCTTGCCGTCAGTCCGTTTCGCTCGCACTCCTTTGCGGGCTCATGTTCGCTGCGATCGGCTACGTGGGAGCGCCGTACGCGGTCGTGCTGCTGCTTCCCGCGGAGGCAGCGCGCGCAGCCGAGCTCGGAACCGCGTACTTGCGGATATTCTGCGCGGGGCTTCCCGCGATCTATCTGATCCAGGCGCTCGCCGGCTCGATGCGCGGCATCGGCGACACGCGAAGCCCGATGGTCATCTCGGGACTGCAGATCCTCCTGCACATCGCGCTCAACTTCCTGTTCATCTTTCCTCCGCGCACCCTCGGCGGCGCGGAGATTCCCGGTTTGGGACTGGGGCTGCCGGGCGGGGCTCTCGCGCTGACCGCCAGCGCGTGGGTGGCCGCGATCGCCTACATCGTGTATGCGGGCTTCACGCCCCTCGGCCCGAACGGCCGCTTTACCTGGCCGAAGCCCGATTGGGCGACCCGCATTATGCGAATCGCCGTTCCCGCGAGCGTAATGGCTGTGCTTCGCGTGCTTTCGTTGATGGTTTTTACGTACATCCTTGCCTTAACCGCAAACGGGGAAACCGCGCTCGCGGCGATGCGCCCGGGGTTCGCGATCGAATCCCTGATGTTCATGCCTTCCTTCGGACTCTCGATGGCTGCGGCGGCCCTCGTAGGGCAAAGCCTCGGCATGCAGCGGCCGGACCGCGCCGAAAAGCTCGGCTGGGTCGCGGGGCACTCCGCCGCCACGGTTACGCTCGCCGTTTCCGTTCCGGTGTTTCTGTTCGCCGAGAGCATCGCGAGCGTGATGATCGTGGACAAGCCCGCCATCGTGGCGGAGGCGACCATGCTCATCCGGTTCCTATGCGTAACCGAGATCGGCTTCGCGTACGCGATGGTGATGATCGGCGCAATGCAGGGCGCCGGGGACACGGTTCGGCCGCTCTGGATCACGATCGTCGCGCTGTGGGCGATTCGCGTTCCGCTCACTTGGGCGCTTGTGCTGCCCGCGGGGATGGGGTCCGCGGGCGCGTGGATTGCAATGAGCGCTACGCAGTTTCTTCAGGGCCTTATGGCAGTGATCGCGTTTCGACAGGGCGGCTGGAAGACGAAGGAAGTCTGATCGGGGAGCGGATGTAGGATGTCGAAAGTCGAATGTTGGAAAAAAAGGGGTTGCCCTTTGGAGGCTTCGATTCGAGGAGTGGGCTACTGCGCCCGAATCGCCGCCAACGTATCGATGACCCTGCGGGAGTCGCGGACGTCGTGCGCTCGGATCACGCTCACGCCCCGAATCTGCGCCCAGGCCTGGCAGGCGAGCGTTCCTTCCAGCCGCTCCTCGACCGGCAAAGGCTTTTCCTCCGAGCCGAGGAGCTTGCCCAAGAAGGACTTCCTGCTGACTCCGATTAAGACCGGGTATCCAACGCGAACGAACTCGGACAGCCGCCCGAGAATCTCAAGGTTGTGCCGGACGGTCTTGCCGAATCCGATTCCCGGATCGATCCAGATGCGTTCGCGGGCAACGCCGTCCCGCTCCGCCATTCGCGCTTGCTCCAGCAGAAACGCCAGCACCTCGCCCACGACGTCGCCATAGCAGGGATTCGATTGCATGGTGCGCGGATCGCCCCGCATGTGCATCACGCAGACCGAGCAGTTCGACTCGGCGCAAATCCTGCGCATCTCCGGGTTCCGAAGCCCTGTGACGTCGTTCAGCACGTCCGCCCCCGCGGCCAGCGCCCGGACGGCAACTTCCGGTTTGCTGGTGTCGATTGAAACCGGCACGTCGCGCGCGCGAAGCCCCTCGACGACGGGCAGGACACGACGAAGCTCTTCCTCGTGAGCGACGCCCTCCGAGCCGGGACGTGTGGACTCGCCGCCAACGTCCACCAGGTCCGCGCCCTCGTCCATCATTCGCACGCCGTGCGCGATCGCCGACTTCGCGTCGAGGAACTTCCCCCCGTCCGAGAAGCTGTCAGGCGTTACGTTGAGCACGCCCATGAGCGCGGGCCTGCCGGCGGGCAGTGAGAACATGGGACTGGGATACTACCTTCGCCGCCCTCGCCTATCGATCACCGCTGGCCGCAGCATGCCGGCCGGTCTATTCCGCCTCCTGGCCGGGGCGAGGACGCCCCGGCCGCAAGCGGGCGAGACGCCCGCGCTCCGACTTCCGGAGGCTCCTGCTGCCCCTTCTGCAAGCCGCAAACTGAAAACTACTAACTGCCTTCTCTGAGCCGCGCGCACTATTTCGCTTCGCTCAGCCCAAACCGAATGTGCAAGAGACGCACCGCGCGCTCCGTATCCACCTCCGGCACAAGGCAGCTTAGCGAGAACTCCGAGTCGCTCGTCTGCAAGACCGAAATCTGGTTTTCGTGGAGGGTTTCGAGCACGTCCAGATAGACGCCCGGCTGCTGCAGGTACTCATGGCCGACCAGCGAAACGATCGAGCAGTTCTCCGTAAGCTCGATTCGAACGGTCGCGGCCGGGCCGAGCTCTTGCAGGAGGTCCGCTTGCGTCTCCGCTTCCTTGGAGGGCTTCTCGCCGATCTGCAACAGGAAGACCGACGGCGGCTCGCCCTTCACCGGAAGGACGAGCCCGTCGAAAAGGTTCTCCGCGGCAGGATAATGCTCCTTGGGCAGCGCGAAACCGAAGCCTCGCCGGCTGTGGTTCATCATGTACGCGTTCAGGCCGTACCGCGCGAGCAGCCCGTAAACGCGCGCCTGGATCGCGTAACCCCGCTCTTCGGGGATGTCTGCTAGGTCGAATTGCAGGTAGACGAGCTTGCCCGTGTGCGCGACGCCGGTGACCCGCCGACCCGGGAAATCTTCTCGACGAACGACCTCGGTTCCCGGCTCGTCCGAGAACGTGTTCTTGACCCAAAGCGGGATTCCGAATTTCATTGCGATCTCCGCTGCGCGCGGGTGCACGACTTTGGCGCCGAGGTGCGCGATCTCCGCGACCTCGTCGTAGGTGACCTTTCGAAGCGTCGGAGCGTCGGGCACGAAGTCGGGGTCCGCGGTCTTCACGCCGTCCACGTCCGTATAGATCTCGACCATGTCCGCGCCCACCGCGGCGGCGATCGCCGATGCGGTCGTGTCGCTGCCGCCGCGCCCGAGCGTCGTCAGCTCTCCCCCGGGGATGCCGGGACGTGAAACGTGTGTTCCCTGAAAGCCGCAGACTACGGGGATCGAACCCGCTTCCATGCACTCCAGGAGCAGCTGAGGGTTGATGCTGACGATACGCGCGTTGCCATAGACGCCGTCGGTCCGGATGCCGGCCTGGCCGCCCCGAAAAGCCTGCGAGGCATGGCCCAAAGTCTTTAAGGTTTGAGCGAAAACCGCGGCCGACAGGATCTCGCCGCATGCGATCATCAGGTCCTCTTCCCTCGGGTCCGGCGCAACGTCCGCGTCGATGTCCCGAAGCATTCCGAGCAGCGTATCGGTCGCGTAAGGATCTCCCCTTCGCCCGATCGCGCTGACGACCACGACGGGCCGCCAACCCTGCTCCTTCGCGGAAATCACGAGCGACGCCGCGCGGTTCCGGGAGGCGTCGTCGGCGACGCTGGTTCCCCCGAACTTCATCACCTTCGCCTTCACTTCCGCGCCCCCAAAAACTCGCGCTCATAGGCGGCCGCGAGGCGCCTGGCGCTCGCGTCGTCCGTGACCAGGAGCATTCGGTCGTGCATGTCCGCCACGTGCTCGACGGGCACCCCCTCGCCGATTGCGATGGACACTAGCCGGGCCAACAGGCCCTCCTCCTCGCGGATGTTCACGGCGTGAACGAGCACGATGCTGCGTCCGCAGGCGACGCTCACCTCCGCTCCGCTCTGTTGCAAGCACTCTTGCGCCGTGTCGGCGAGCGCCTCCGGCACCAAAAAGGACAGCCCCTTATGCGTCAGCTTCAAGAAATCGAGGCTGATGTCCGCATTCGATACAAGCTTCAAGGCGTCGAGTCGGTTTCCCGCGACCGGTTCTGACAGGTTTTGAACGTGAACCTGAGCGTATCCTTCCCGCACCTCCACGCCGCTGACGCCGCGCGGCTTTTCGAACTCCGTCCCGGCGATCGTTCCTTTGGACATCTCAGACCAGTATCGCCTCCGCGCGTTCCCATACGGATGAGTTAAGAGAAAGGCCGCTGGCCTGTACGTTTTCCTCGATCTGCTCGGGCCGCGTCGCCCCTACGATCACTGAGGACAGGCTCGGCCGGCGCAGGCACCATGCGAGCGCCATCTGCCCGAGCGTGCATCCCTGTTCGTTCGCTAGCTCCGCAAGCTTTTGCACCTTCGACAGGCAATCGTCTGTAAGCATGTTTCTCATAAACACATTGGACGATTCGTCCGCGCCGCGGCTGTCCTTGGGAGGCGCGCGGCCTGGCCGGTATTTGCCCGTGAGGATCCCTTGCGCAAGCGGAGAGAACACTACCAGGCCGATCCCGAGCTGCTCGCAGCAGGGGATCACCGAGGTCTCGATTCCCCGAGTGAGCATGTTGTAAACCGGCTGGTTGCTCGCGGGAGGCAGGCAGCCCATCTGCCGCGCGAGCCGGTCCGCGTCCATGATCTGATGCGACCTCCACTCGCTGACTCCCCAATAGAGAATCTTTCCCTGCCTCGCCAGGTCGTCCATAGCGCGGATCGTCTCTTCGAGCGTGGTCTGCGTATCGTAGCGATGGCATTGGTATAGGTCTATGTATTCGACGCCTAATCGTTTCAGCGAGCCGTGGACCGACTCGAATAGGTGCTTTCTGCTCAGTCCTTGGTCGTTCGGACGCTCCGACATGGGAAAGAAACACTTGCTCGCGATCACGAGGTCTTCGCGCCGCAAGTCCCGGACCGCCCGTCCCAGGGCCTCTTCGGCTGCGCCGCTGTGGTACACGTCGGCGGTATCGAAGAAGTTCACCCCGAGGTCGAAAGCGCGGCGCACGATCGCGCCCGTGGCGGCGTCGTCGATCGTGCGCCCATGCGTAAGCCAGCCGCCGACTGCGACTTCGCTGACCTTCAGGCCGCTGCGGCCGAGCTTACGGTAGTTCATCCGATCCTGCCCCGCGCCCTTTCATGGCGTCGGAGAGGATACCTGCGGGCCTTGGTCGGAGCCTCGTGCGGAGCCCGGCTACACCTTGAACCAGGCTTTCGCCAGCCCGGACGTGAGCGGCGGCTCGTACACGGTTCCGTTGTTTGCCGCCATCGCACCCATAATAGCCACGACCAGGTTGACAATGAACGGGATCAAGTACAGCACGAATCCGATGCCGCATGTAATGACTCCGAAGACGCCCACGGCAAACCAGACGATCGCAATGAGAATCTGGAATGTCAAGCATTGCATGGAGTTCTTATATACAAACTCTTTGTCTTTTCCGACAACCATAAAGATGACAGGCGAGATGATGTATAGAAAGATGCTCAGCAGCCAGCAGAGCATGGCGTGGGTTTTTTCTTCCTGAGTGGGCATGGGATGAACTCTCCGGTCCGTCGAATTGCGGCTCCTTTCGACAGGACGGTTCAACCGTCCTTCTCGCCGCGCACATCGTGCTCCGTCTGGCAAGTCTGGAGACAAGCGCTTTAGAGAGAGGCGAGGAGGCCCGAGCGGAACACCGCGAGCGGCCGCGCATCGCCCGACTCGAGCGCCTCCGCCAAGAGGACCTTCCACTTCTGCTCGGGGTCGGCGTAGGCCGCCTCGCGATCGTCGAATCCGAATCGGCCTTCTCGGGGGTCCCAGCGACGGAACGGACTGCCCCGATCGACCGCCCAACTCACGTAAACGTGCGTGAAGCCCTGCCGCCGCAATTCCGCTGCGAACTGACCGCCCGTGTCAAGCCTGTCGTAGGGAATGAGCGTGCTGTGGCCCGGATTGGCCCAAACGTACGGCGCGTCCAGGAACCAGCCGAAGACCTCGTCATATAGCGCGACCTTGCCGCCCGCCGCGGTCTCGTTTATTGCCTTGCTCGCCTCATAAAACGGAACCGCCCGGCTCAGGTAATCGTCCTCGGACACCTGCCCCAGCGCAACGGGCAGTTTGGGCCTCACGGTCGCGCCGTGCACGAGCCACAAGGCGTAGACAGCCTGGAGTGCGGCAAGCCCGGCGAGCATGGGCCCTGCCCGGAGCCGCACGACCCCGCCTCCGAGCAGCACGCATAGCGGCACGCCCATGTTCATCGCGTAGCGGCTCTGCTGGCTGAGGCCGAACCACAAAACGAAGCACAGACCGACGATCAGCAGCGCGGAGCCCTCGAAGAGACGCGCGCGTCCCGAAACGAGCCAAAGCAGGCCCGCAGCAAGGACGGCGGCGCCCAACGCGCCCGTCGGCATGCCCAATCCCTCGCTTTGGCCGGGGTTGACGTAGCGTCCCGGTTGGTACGCGAGGCCGAGCACGGCGTGAGGAAACTGAAGCCAGTCGAGCCTGGAATCGGTTCGCACGACGCCGAAGGTTTGTTGCTCGTTTCGATAGATGCGAGCGTGGAACTCGCTCCAGCTCTTGCCTCCGAATGTCTCGTAAAAGAAGGGATACACGGGGTTCCCGGTCCAGACCGCGTTCTTTATCAGCCACGGGGCACAGATCGCGAGCGCGGCCGAGCCGGCAACGACGGCGGCCTTGAGGCCCGAGCCGAATCTTCGTGAGGCCGCTCCGATCAAAGCGATACCGAGCCCAGCGGCGGCGACGGCCTGCAGCCCCGTGTACTTGCTCGCGGCCGCGAAGCCGAGGCAGATTGCCGCCAGCCACAGCCTATTTCTCCTGTCCGGCTCCGAGATCGCTCCCGCCGCGAACAAGATTCCCAGCCCCGCCCACAGGCCGTGCGCGGCGTCTATGTACGCCGTGCCCGATTCCCAAAGCGCCGCCGGCATGGCCAGGAACGCGAGCGCCGCCCACCAACCCGCGCTCGCGCCGTAGCGCGCGCGAGCGAGCCCGAAAAGCGCCGCGGCGCCGAACGCCGAATACGCGAGCGAGAACGCCTTCGCCCCGGACTGGCCCCCCCAAGAGAGCCCCCAAACGTAGAGGTTGTCGATCGCGAACGGAAAGTTGCTGTGATGGATGTACGGAATCCAGGTGATACGTCCTTCGGCCAGCCACAGCTTGGGCACCGCCAGGTGATAGGCAAGGCTGTCCCAGTCTTGCGCGTCGCTGGGGCCCAACACGCCGACGAGCGCGAACAGAAACGCCAGCGCGAGCGCGCCAGCAAAGGCCCAATGCAAGCCTTCCGGCTTGGCGATCCGAAGCTCTCCGGCGCGCAACCGCAACACCGCAAGCGCGATTCCGGCGACGCCCGCAGCCGCGACAACCCAGAATCCCCATCGCAACCCGCCCGGAAGCAGGCCGATCGGGAGCGTCGCCCACCCGACAAGACCGAGGCCGAGCATGCCGGACAAGCCCCACGCGGCCGCCTTGTCGAGATCGCGAAGCAGGCGCCCGAATACCGCTCCCCCGAGACCCGCTGCTCCAAGGCAGAACAGAAACGTCAGCCCCGCGCCCAGCATCGCTGGAGTATGGCGCGTCGCGCCCAGCGGTTCCCCTCCCGGGCGAACCTTCGACATGGGAGCAATCCGGGCGACGCTGCCGAGACAGCCCGCCTGCTCGGGTACCTTCCCTTCGATGCGCCGCTACGGGCGGGTATATCGCACGTTCTTCGTCACCTCGCTCACCCGCGAGATGGAGTTTCGCGCAAACTTCTTCGCCAAGGTCCTGCAGAACTGCACGTGGGTGTTTTTCTTCGTGATGGTGCTGCTCGTGGTGTACCGCAACACGGACAGCGTCGCCGGGTGGCTTAGAGGTCACGCGTTCGTGCTCGGAGCGACCGTTTTCTTGCTGACTTCGCTCGTCGGCGGGCTGTTCTTCTCGCTGATGGAGATTCCCCAACACGTGCGGATGGGCACGCTGGACTTCGTGCTGACCAAGCCGATCGACAGCCAGTTTTGGGTTTCCCTTAGGCGTTTCAACTTCGACCGAGTGGGCGCGCTGCTGTCGGGCGTGGCGCTGCTCGCCGTAGGCTTGGCGATCTCCGGGCTCCAGCCTTCCTTGCTGCAGCTGGCCGGGTACTTCGGGCTCGTGTTCGCGTCTCTCGCGATCTTCTATTCGGTCACCCTGATGATGATGACCCTCGGAATCTGGTTCGTGCGCGTGGACAACCTGTGGGTGTTGACGGAGACGGTTCTGGACGTCGCGCGCTTTCCGACGGACATCTTTCCGCGGCTGCTGCAGAGGATCTTCGTTTTCGGCGTGCCGCTCGCGTTCCTGGCTACGATGCCGTCCCGGCAGCTTATACACGGGTTCGACGGGGCGATGCTGGGGTTAGGGCTGTTTTGGGGCATCGTGCTGCTGGCCTGCTCGCGGTGGTTCTGGCGCTTCGCGACGCGCCACTACACGAGCGCGAGCAGCTAGGCGTCGGAACGCGAGCTTGCAGTTCGCTTGAGCCGCGGCATAGAGTCGGAACGCGAACTTTCAGTTCGCTTGAGCCGCGGCAAAGAGTCGGAACGCGAACGTCTCGTTCGCTTGAGGCGCGGGCTTTTAGCCCGCGTCATGCAGGCCCCCGGACACCGAAAGCCTGCCAGGTCGCGGGGGAGGACCCCCGCGACGCAAGCGGGCTGAAAGCCCGCGCTCCGACTTCGGCCCGCGCTCCGACTTCGGCCCGCGCTCCGACTTCGGCCCGCGCTCCGACTTCGGCCCGCGCTCCGACTATTGCCCGCGGTCCGATGGAGTCGGCTTAGTGCCCTCGTCCGACCGCCGTCCCGAACGGCTGGCCCCTCGTGCCGAGCCCGAACGGGCCGTCCACCGGCAACGCCTTCAGTCGCAAGAAGAAGTACACCTGGGTGCCCGGACGAAAACCGGTCTGGTAATCCACGTACTGCAATACCGCTTCCCAGCAATGGAGGTCGTAGATGAGCGATACCTGCGTGGTTTCGAACTTCTTAATGTAGCCGTTGTAGGCCCCGAATGCCGTCACCTTAAACCGTCCCAATCGCAATCCCTCGACGAACGCGTTCACGTTGCCCCAAGTGGACCGCAGGCCGTCGTATCGCGCGCCGATATTCACGAAGGTCTCGCCCGCCTGGTATTGAAGGTCCAGGCGAGTGTTGGACCACTTCCCGAGCGTGGGATCGTAAACCGGCCAGGCGCGAAGCTCGAAGTCGTCCCTCGGCAGCCATTCGATTCGAACCCCAACGGGCTGCCAGTTGCTAAGGTCGCCCGGACGGTCGCCCGCGAGGAAGTCGTAGCCCGTCTGCACTCCGAGCGACAGCCTCGGAGCGGCTCGAAAGCTTACGTCGGCGGTCGCGAGCTGGTACTCGCCCACACGGTCGATAGCTAGCGGAGTAAAACCGCGCGGCTTCAGGTAGCTGTATTGGAGGCGAATCCCTTTGTCGCCCTCGATCCGGTACCGCAGGGTCGTGCCTAGCTGCAGCGAATACTGCGCGGTGTCGTCGCTATAGATGCCCTGGCGAAACCGTCCGAGAAACGCCACTCCAAACCGTTCGCTCGGGCGATCGGGCTTGTTCACGTTCAGGTCGAAAAACGTGCGCGTCACGTGGCCGCCACCTTGGGCAAGGCCGAACTCGCCTACCGAAAGCTCCGTGGAGAAAGGGATGGCAAAGGACGACCTCTCGCCGAAAAGCCGCCGAGAGTCCGATTTGATGCTGATCACGGGCGTCCGGTCCGCGGCGCTGGCGAAGTTGTTGGTTTCGCCGACCGGGATCGCGCGCTGGTACTCGGTTTCGATGACCGCCTGTTTCACGTCGTGCTGCGCCCGGAATCGAACGTCCACGGTCTGTCGCTCCGTGCTCCCTCCGCCGCCTGTGCGCGAGTCGCTTCGCGTCCACTTGAGATCGAGGCTGGTGCGAGTCCTCAACCCAAACCTCCTCTGGTCGATCAGGCCCCAGGTCTCGTTCGTCGTACGGAACGCTCCGGCCTCGTTGTCGTACCTCGCGTAGGTCAGCCTGGTGACGTCCGCTCCTCGCGGAATGAGAAGCTGCGCCCTGGTCGTCCACGAGGTGTTTTCGGGAGCGTTGAACACGTTGCTCCGCTGGTAGTTGTTCTGCAGGGAGAGCTCCATCGGGCCGAGCCGCTGGCGATGGTCGGAAACGATCTCCAGCGTGTTTGTCTGTCCCGCAAGGGCAAACGCTCGGAGGTATCCCTCGGCGTTCGAAAACGAGTATCCGTAGCGCGCGCCGTATCCCGTGCCTAGCCTCGAGTAGTAGTCGAGGTAGGTGTCCAGGATCTGCGGCCCGGAGACCGGAATCCCCCAGCGCGTCTTCACGAAGTAGCCCTCCAACTCGCTGTGGCCGACCTCCGGCGTGTAGCGTTCTCGTCGCTGGTCGAGCGGAATCGAAATGTACGGCAGCCGAAGCAGGGTCCTTCCGAGCGCCTTGACGGCTACTTTTCGAAGGATCAGCCGCTTTTCCGGACGAATCGTGAGGTTCTTGGAATCTAGGAGCCAATGCGGCTCGGCGAGATTGCAGGTCGTCAGACCGCCGTCGTGCGAGTGGATTTCGCGGCGCGTACCGTCGGACTCCTTGCCCCAAACGTACACGTCGTCTTCGACGCGCCCTTTGAGAAACCCCGGGCGAAGCTGCGCGTTCGCCTGGCCGGAGCGGAACGAGTCGTCCTTGAAGTCCACGGTCACCCAGTCGCCGGTGATCACCGCGTCCAGGCCGACGACGCTCGCCTTGCCAGTCAGCGAGAAGACGTCCGTCGCCAGATCGCCTTCAATGTGGTTTGCGAAGAGGTCGTAGCCCCTGTAGCGCGCGTGCACGTTTCCGTCCATCGAAACCTGGTCGCGCGTGCGGCTGATCCGGTCCGCGCGCAGTATTCGAAGGACTCGCTCGTCGGTCGCTTGTGGCGCGGGAAGCCTCGGGTCTTTCTCCTCGAGGCCCGGAAAGGGTGTGGGCCGCAAGGCCGCGCCTGGCTCCGTTCGCGGCAACCGGCCGTGCAGAGTCTTCGCAGCGCCCCCGATCGCCACGGAGAATCCCCCCTGTCCGAAGGCGGCGCATGCGAGAACTGAGCAGAAGGCCGCCGCAAGCGGCCTCATTCCAGCCTCCGAAGGCCGATCGCGCCCAAAACCAGGAACGCAAAGTTCGGAAGCCATGCGGCGAGAAACGGGCTCACGATTCCGTTCTTTCCCAGAACCTCCATCGATATGACGAACCCGTTGTAATACAGGAACACGATGATGATGCTAACCAGCACGCCGACGAATCCGCCACCGCGAGCGAACGCCGCCGCGAACACCGCTCCGGCAAGCGCGAAGACCACGCACGCGGCGGGAACGCTGAACCTCGAGTGGTAGACCTCCTGCAGCCATGTGGTATCGAAGCCGGCCCTCGCGCCCTCCCGAATCGCCTGCTTCAGCTCTTCCGTGGTCTTCTCCTCCGGCAGCGGAGGAGCGAAGATGCTTTCGAAGGAGATCTTCTCGTTGATGACGACGTCCTTTCCCGGCTGCGCGCGGATGAGGTTCAGCCCCTCGAAGCGCCAGTGGAACGTATCGCGCAGTCGCCAGATTCCGTCGCGATACTCCCCGCTTTCCGCCTGGATGAAAACCGTGACGTCCGGGTCCGGTCGCTCATACAGCAGGATCCTATTAAGGAGCAGCGTGCGGCTATCGATGCGGGTGACGGAGCCCACGTTCACCGAGTATTTGGGCAGGTTGACGGTGATGTTGTTCTTGAACTCGGGAAGCGCGCCCAAGAGCCCGACTTGCATCATCAGCTTTCGCGCTTCCAACTGGGCCTTGGGCATCACGCGCTCGGCGATCAGGTAGTTGCCCACCCCGACGATCGCCCCGAACGCGGTGATCGGCAGGATGACGCGGAGAATGCTTGCTCCCGCAGATCGCATCGCGGTCAGCTCGCTCTCCCTGGTCAGCCGCGAGATCGCCAAAGATGCGGCGAGAGCGGTTCCCACCGGGAGGGTCATGTTCAGGTATTGCGGCGTGTTGTAGAGGATAAGTTGAAGCGTCGCCGCGATCGGAACTGCCGAAATCGAGAAGGTTTTTAGCTGAAATATGAGCAGATTGGCCTGGAACATGAGCACGACGGCGATCGTGCCGATCAGGAACGGCACCGTCAGCTCTCGAAGCACGTACAGGTCGAGCTTCTTCAATGTTTGGCTTCGCTTGTCTCGCGGAAGCCGCTAGTGAGCATGAACAGCCCCGCGGCAACCAACACCAGGATCACGACGATGCTCACTACGGGCGGCAGGCTGACCGCCGCGGTCGGGATTCCCACGAGCGCAAGCATCGCCGCGAGCCAGCCCGCGATCACCCGGCGAACCGTCGAAGACTTCACCCAGCGGCCTTGCGCGAAGTCGAGCAGGTAGGGAGCGCCGCACTTTGTGCAAAACACGGTTCCCGGGTAGTTGGGGATGCCGCACTCGAAGCATCGAATCCGCACCTGGGCGTCATGGCCCGCTTCGCTTTCCTTCCACTGGTTCAGCATCCGGTGCTCTTCCGGAAACATGCGCTCCGGCACGTCGGCGAGAGCCTCGTCCGCGATCGCCAGGGCGTGCGCCCTGATGCCCTTGTTGTAGAGGGACCTCGCCAGGCGCAGCTTCGCGCCAAAGTTGTCCGGCTTGGCGGCAAGAAGCTCGTACGCCCGTCCGATCGCTTCCACTTCGAGCGCGCTCAGCGCAGACCGGTTCACCGCGATCCTGGTCACGGGCGCAAGAACGAGCATTGCTACCGCAGCGATGAAGAATAGCGGCGGCAGGAGCGGGTCGGGCGGGTTGATTGCGAAGAACCCGATCAGAAGCGACACGGTGATCCCGATGAGCCCCGAGCCCACGTCGATGTCGCTCATGATCATCCAATTGACGAGCGAGATCACCATGACGGCGACCGGAACCCACACCAGGCATCCGCTGGCGAAGGACTCCGGGTTCATTCCGATTCTTTCGAGCATGGCGTTCGCGGTTTCTACTTCGAGCCTGAGCGATTGGAACCTTCCTAGTGATAGGGCGGCTTAAGGAGGGGTTTCTGTTTGCGCTTCCCGGGTTGAAACGATGGCATCTTCGTCCACTCCCGCCGAGACTGCCGGAACGCGTGCTCCGCCGGGGTCGTGGACTGAGCGCGTCTCGGGCTCGCTTTCCGCCTCTTCTAAGGCCGGTTCGACCGCTCGTTCGTTCGTACCCGATTCCTTTTTTATCGGACCCGAGGCCCGGAACTTGGGTTCCGTGCCCTTCCACAAGCGCTCGATGTTCGCGCGATGCCGGAACAGCACGAAGGCGAGCAAGGCGCCGTACGTCGTCACGACCGCGCCAGAATCCCCCCAAACAATCCCGAAGGGAATCAAGCTCGCGGCGGCGACGAGCGAGGACAAGCTCACGACACGCGTGGGAACGAATAGCAAAGCGAACACGCCCAGCGCGCAAAGCCCGACCAAGGGAGAGCTTCCGAGAATAGCTCCCAGTCCGGTTGCGATTCCCTTCCCTCCGCGAAATCGAAGCCATGGCGAGGCGCAGTGGCCGACCACCGCCGCGATGCCTGCGACAAGGGTCCAGAACCCTGCGTCCGCGACAGCGGGCGGGTCTATGACCCCTGGCGACGCAAAGAGCAAGCGCGCGCATAGCGCAGGCGCGAGCCCCTTCGCGACGTCGAGAGCGAATACCGCCAGCCCCCACCGAATTCCGAGCGCTCTGTGAACGTTCGTTGCGCCAACGTTGCCGCTACCAACGGTTGCCAAGTCGACGCCCTTGGCACGAGCCGCAAGCACGCCGAATGGAATCGATCCGAGCAAATACGCCCCGGCAAGCAGCAGCGCGACCTCCATCGTCAGGACCTTAGGCGCTCGATGCCTTCGTCGTACAGGGATCGAACCCCGTGGCGAACCGCGTCGAGCGCGCCGAGGAATGCGTTGCCGTCCTCGAATCCGGCAGCGCGGGCGAGTCGATCGAGCTTGTCCGGATTCTCGGGCACGACGTCCGTAGTAAACCCTAACAAGACCAAAAGGAAGCGCACGCAAGTCAGTGCGCTGTGCGACGAAAGAAGGGAATCGCGCTCCAGCGAATTGATCAGTCCGGTACGAGCGATTGCGGAGATGCGTGAAGGAATCCGCCGGTCGCTTTCGAGCTCGATTGCGGTCGGATAGCGCATCTCGTGCAGCCGCACGAGCCACTCGATGTCCGCAAGCCCTCCCCTCCCCAGCTTCACTTGACGGTTTCGGTACCGAAGCGGCACGCGCTCGGTCTCGATGCGCTTCTTCATTCGAAGCATCTCTTCGAACCGGTTCGGCGTGAGAGGCAAGGCCTTCGACACCGCGAGAGCGGATCGCTCCGCTTCCGGATCGCCGTAAACGAGACGCGCTTCCCCGAGCGCGAACCTCTCCCACATCTCCATTCCGGCCATGCCGTAAGACTCCAGTCCGGCGTACGTACGGACGAGCAATCCCTTCTTGCCCTCCGGGCGCAGCCTGAGGTCGACCGCGAGGGGCGCACCGTGCCGTTTAAGCGAGTCCAGAAAGAGCAGCATGTGCTCCCCTTGCGTTTCGGCTTCCGGCTGCCTGTCCGAATCGCCGATGAGCCACAGCATGTCCAAGTCGGAGGACAGCCCGAGCTCCGACGTCGCGAAGCTTCCAAGGGCAAGCACGTCGAAATCGCAGTAGAGCCTCGCGGCGGCGTGACGGATCGTAGCATCGAAAAGCTCCCGCAGGTCGCTTCCTAGATGGTCCGTTTCCGTGCTCGCAAGCGTGGCGGCTTCTCCGGCTTCCAAGGATAGGAGCCGTCGCGCGGCGATCCGCGTCCATGCGATTCGAACGGTTGCCGCCACACGCTCGACCGGTGTGTCGGGAGCCAGGTCCGCGAGCGCGGCTCCCGGGTCGAGCTCTTCTTCGATTTCGCCGCTCAGCAGGGCTTCCGTAAGGCTGATGTGGCGTCGAAAGTGGCTAACGATCGCGGGCCCCGCATCGAGAACTCTCCGCACGCGACGGAGGCTGTCCCGGTTTTCGACAAGGCTCCTGTAGAAGGAAGCTCCATCGGGCATGCCGTCGAACCAAGACGCCGCTTCCGGCGAATCGCCGAGCTCAGCGAGCGCGGCCTTGCGTGGATCGACGACCGCGCGAAATGCAATCCCGATCGTCGACCGCAGCAGATCCTCGCACGCTTGTCGAATCGCCCGCGTTTGGGAGTCGAGGCGACGAGAAAGCGCCGCGCCGGACTTCAGGCCCGTCAGGACGGCGAGCCTATCCATCGCCTCCGGCAGTTTCGGCAGCGTGTGGGTCTGTGCGTCCGCCGCCATCTGGGCTCGATGTTCGAGCTTCCGGAGAAACTCGTATCCCTCGCACAACGTGTCGGCAAACGAATGGCCTACGATTCCGAATTCGGCAAGCGCTCGCAGAGTGGGCAGCGTGGCCGGATCGCGGGCGCCAACGACGTCCCGGCCATGGACAAGCTGCAGCATCTGAACGGCAAACTCCACGTCCCTGATTCCGCCCGCGCCGCGCTTGAGGTCGGCGGCATGCGCCTGGCCCTCCATTCGAAACCGCATCTCGACGATCTCTTCGAGCGCTGCCGAACTCCAGCTCGGGCGAAAGCAGTGCTCGTTTCGAAGCGCCTCCCAGCGCTCCGACAGTCCAGGCGGACCGACGATGACCCTCGAGCGCACGAGCGCCTGCGATTCCCAAACCTGCGAATGCGAACGGTAGTAGGCCTCGATCGATCGCATGGTTGGGGCGATCGGGCCGGCAGAGCCGAAAGGCCGCAGGCGAAGGTCCACACGGTACAGCGAGCCCCTTCCCATCCGGTCCGAAAGCGCGCGCCCTGCCCGCTCCGCGATCCGCATCGCGTGCCGCTCGCCCTCTTCCTCCAGGCCGTCCTCGCAAATGAACACAAGGTCCACGTCCGAGCTGTAGTTAAGCTCTCGCCCTCCCAGCTTGCCGAACGCGGCCACTCCGAGCTTCGGCTTCGCCGCAAGCCCCTTTTGCGCGGCGTACTCCGCTGCTGCCGTCTCCATCGCAAGCTCAATCAAGGCGTCCGCCAGATCGGAAAGGGCGCGCCAAACCTTTTCCTGCTCCCAGATTCCCGCCAGGTCACAGACGGCGATTGGCAAAAGCCATCGCTGCTTTAGGAACCGAAGCCGGTCCAGCGAGTGGGTGTAGCCGGAAGCCACTTCCAAGAGCCGTCGCCCTTCCTCCTCGATGGACTCGCGGCTCGGCTCGGCCTCGAGCGACGCAGGGTCGGTGAGGAGCGCGGCCATCTCCGGGTTCTGTATGAGGGCATCCGCCAGCGGCTGGCTCGCCGCGAAAATCAGAAGCACCCACTTTGCCATTCCGGGCGCTCCTAGGAGATGGTCCAGTTGAGACGCCGGGTTCGCCGCTGCCGCGAGCCAACGCTCAGCGTTCGCCAAGGCACTGTCCGGATCCGGACAGTCTTGAAAGAGCGCGTCGAACCTGGCGTCCAAGTCCGAGCCGAGAAGGCCCTCGATTCGCCTTCGCGCTCTTTCCGCGCTTCCCGTGTTTCGGAACGGCGTCACACGCGTCGCTTAGTACGCCCCCCGCCGTCGTATACGAATCCTAACCTCATCGCCGTCGGCAATACCTGCGCTTCCCATGTCTTAATCCGATCCGCGCTTCGCCCGAAGCTCCTTTCGACGCTTGGCCGGCCCATCCCTGCGGAACCATCGGCATACGTCCGAAGCCAAGCAGCGCTCGCAAAGCGGCAGCGGCGCCTTGCAGACCTCCCGGCCATGCTGAATGAGCGCCATGTGCAGCCGAAAGCCGAGCCCTTTCGGAACGCGCTCCAGTAGAAGGTCGTGCGCCTTCGCTTCGCCCACGCCCTCCGGGATCAGGCCAATGCGCCAGGCGACTCGGTAAACGTGCGTGTCCACCGGAATCGCCTCCATTCCGAACGCGAAGGAGAGCACTATGGATGCCGTCTTCGGTCCTACGCCGGGAAGGCTCGTCAGCCATTCTCGCGCCTCGAGGAAGGGCATGGCGCGCAGGTTCTCGATGTCGTAGCCTCCGTTGCGGTCGCGAATCTCACGGAGGCACGCTTGAATGTTACGGGCCTTTTGATTGGCGAGTCCCGCGGCGCGAATGACGTCCGCAAGCTCGCCGGCCGGCGCCGCAGCCACCTTGTCCCAAGTCGGATACGCGCCTTTCAACCTGTAAAAGGCGGGAAAGGAGTTCGCGTCGGAGGTGTGCTGGGACAGGATGCACGAAACGAGCTCGTCCATCGGCTCGAAACGCTGCTCCCAGTCCGCGCGTCCGTAGTTCCTTTCCAGCCGATGCAGCAGCGACTCGATTGCAGGCGGATCCCATGTTCTCGGTGTGCGGGAGGGCCGAGCGCCCCGCGTCGCGCCGGGGCCCGGCCGAGGCTTGGACATGGCGCATCCAGAATACTCTTCCCGGGCTTCCCGACAGGCCCGCCGGCATTCGCGCGCACCGTGCCAAACTCGCCGGAGAACGAATCGGAGGTCGAAGGCTGAGGCTACTCGTTACCGGAGCCGCGGGTTACATCGGAAGCGTGGTGACAGAGCGGCTATTGGAACGCCGGCACGAGGTGCTGGCTCTCGACAGCCTCAAGTACGGCCACAGAGCAGCGGTGCACCCGGACGCGGAGTTCTTGCGCGCGGACATCCTCGACTCCGGGGCGCTCGACGAAGCGCTACGCGATCGCGCCGTCGATGCCGTAATCCACCTCGCCGCCGAGTCGAGAGTGGACCTCTCGGCTCAAGACCCGGGGCTCTTCTTCAAGGTCAATGTGGCCGGCGGCATCGAGCTCCTCGAGGCGATGCACCGCGCGGGCATTTCGACTCTCGTGTTCTCGTCGACGGCCGCGGTTTATGGCGAGCCAGACACAGTGCCCATCCCGGACGACGCTCCTTGTAATCCTGTCAACGCCTACGGGGAGTCCAAGCTGCAGTTCGAACGAGTCCTCCATTGGTACCGGCTTTGCCACGGGCTGCGATTCGTGAGCTTGCGCTACTTCAACGCCTGCGGGGCGAGCGCTCGGTTCGGGGAGTGGCGCAAGCACGAGACGCACATTTTGCCAATCCTGTTCGAGGCCGCCCTGGGAAACTCCGCGGTCTTCCGCCTGTTCGGCGAGGACTATCCGACTCCAGACGGGACGTGCGTCCGGGACTACGTGCACGTGCTGGACGTTGCCGACGCCCACGTCCTCGCCCTCGAGCGGATCGACGAAGCCGACGGGCGAGCCTACAACGTCGGAACGGGCCGTGGTTACAGCAACTTAGAGGTGATCCGTGCGGTGGAGGCCGTCACGGGCAAGTCCCTGAACGTGGAGGCCGCACCGCGCCGCCCGGGCGACCCCGCGCGGCTAGTCGCGGCGAACGCGCGGATCCGGGACGAGCTCGGCTGGAGCCCAACCTACGCCGACCTCGAATCCATGGTTCATTCCGCGTGGAGTTGGCGGCTCGAAAACCCGCGCGGCTACGAAGAGTAGCTGCCTCGGCCATGCCGAACCGCCGACACCCCATAATGGTCCCGAATGAAGCGGCTCGCGGTGATCATGGCGGGAGGTTCCGGGGAGCGGTTTTGGCCTCTTTCTAGCTCGGACCGCCCCAAGCAGCTCCTTCGCTTGACGAATCCAAGGCAAACCCTCCTCGAGGAGGCGGTCTCCAGAATCGTTACCCTCGTGGGCTCGGAAAACGTGCTGATCGCGACCGGCCGGCTTTTGGCCGAGCCCATCCTGCGAGCAGGCCTCGTGCGCTCGGAGAACGTCCTGGCGGAGCCCGACCGCCGAAACACGCTGGGCTGCCTATGCTGGGTCACGGCTAACCTTTTGGCAAGGGGCGACGCCGACGTCACGCTCGCCGTACTTACCGCGGACCACGCGATCGGCGATCCCGATCGCTTTCGAAAGGACATCGCGCTGGCACTGGATGCGGCGGAAGCCACCGGCGGGCTCGTGACGGTCGGCGTGCCGCCTTCACGGCCCGAAATCGGCTACGGCTACATCGAGGTCGATCGGGCCGGCCCCGTGGAGCCAGGCGCTTTCGCGGCGAAGTCGTTTCGGGAAAAACCCAGCTCGGACCTTGCCGCAAAGTTCCTGGAGAGCGGCGACTTTCTTTGGAACAGCGGCATGTTCTTTTGGACTCTTAGCTCGTTCCAGCGCGAGCTTGCGGCTGCGGAACCCGAGGCGGCGAAGCTGGCACGGTCCATGGCCGACGCGATTCGCGCGGGCCGAAGCGAGGAGGCGGAGAAGCTATTCTCGGACCTTCCCAACCTCTCCATCGACTACGCGCTGATGGAGCGGGCGACAACGGTGTACGTCGTGGAGGCCAGGTTCCCTTGGGACGACGTCGGCGCTTGGGACGCGCTGGAGCGCACGCTTCCCGGCGATCCGCGTGGCAACGTGGCTTCGGGCGACGTGGTTCTCGTGGACTGCGAGGGGACGATCGTGTACAACGACAGCCCGCTGTCCGTGGCCGGCGTGCTCGGCGCGCGGGACATGATCGTCGTGCTCACCCAGGACGCCCTGCTCGTATGCCCGAAGTCCGAGGCGCAGCGAGTTCGCGAGCTCGTGGAGCAGCTTCGCCAGAGGGGCGGCAAGCTGTGATCCGCAAGCGCAGCGAGGCCGACTACACGCGGTAGTACTCGCGATACCACTCGACGAACTTCGGAATGCCGGCTTCGATGGGGGTATCCGGGCGAAAGCCGACGTCTCTTATTAGATCATCAACGTTCGCGCAGGTCTCCGGCACGTCTCCCGGCTGCATCGGGAGGAGTCTCTTCTTTGCTTTCACGCCGAGCGCTCCCTCCAGGACTTCGATGAAGCGCAGCAGTTCCACGGGCTTGTTGTTTCCGATGTTGTAAAGGCGATAGGGCGCCTTGCTCGACCCGGGATCGGGCGCGTCTCCGTTCCAACCGGGATCTGCCGCGGGGATTCGGTCCAATACGCGGACGACGCCCTCAACCACGTCGTCTATGTACGTGAAGTCTCGCCGCATATCTCCGTTGTTGTAAACGTTTATCTCTTTTCCTTCCAGCATCGCCTTCGTAAACAAAAAGAGAGCCATGTCGGGCCGTCCCCAAGGACCATACACCGTAAAAAAGCGCAAACCTGTGGTTGGCAAATCGAATAAGTGGCTGTACGCGTGCGCCATCAGCTCGTCGGCCTTTTTCGTCGCGGCGTACAGGCTCACAGGATGGTCCACGTTGTCGTGAACGGAGAAGGGCATCTTCGTGTTCGCGCCGTACACGGAGCTCGATGAGGCGAAAACCAAGTGTTTGACGGAGTCCCTGCGGCAACTTTCGAGAACGTTTAGAAAACCGACGATATTGGAATCGATATAAGCACGAGGGTTCTCGAGAGAGTAGCGCACGCCGGCCTGCGCAGCCAAATGAATTACCCCATCAATCGCATGATCGGAAAACGCGCCTGCAACGCACTGTTCGCTTTCTAAGGAAGCGCGATGAAAAGAGAAGCCTTGGTACTCGCCCAGTATCGCGAGCCGCGCTTCCTTGAGGGTTGGATCGTAGTAATCGTTTACGCAGTCGAATCCGACAACCGCGCGTCCGTCCTCTAAGAGCTTCCTGGAGACGTGAAACCCAATGAAGCCTGCCGCGCCGGTTACGAGGATCGATTCGAGTCGCTCGCGGCCGCTCATGGGTTGCCCTTGGCTACAGGCTCCAGTATTCGATGTCCGCCCTGAGCTCGCAAGGATCGATCGCCGACTTCACGTCCACGAGCGCGCCGCCGGGCCGCAGGTTTTCCGTCAGCTTCTCGAGCGGCAGTTTCCGGTAGTCCTCGTGCGGCACGGCGAGCACAATCCCGTCCAGGTCTGTGAGCTCCTTCGCGGGGCAAAGCTCGATGCCGTATTCATCCCGAACGCCCTCGGGATCGGCGTACGGGTCGTGTACGAACGGCTCCATCCCAAAGCGCTTCAGCTCTCCAACGATGTCCGGCACTCGGCTGTTGCGCGTGTCGGGCACGTCCTCCTTGAACGTGATACCGAGCACCGCAACCCTCGCGCGCTTCAGGGGAAGTCCCGCCCGCGCGATCATCTCGATCATCTGATGCGCGACGTACTTGCCCATGCCGTCGTTGATGCGCCTTCCCGCCAGGATCACCTCGGGCCGGTAGCCTAGCTCCTCGGCCTTCGTAGTCAGGTAGTAGGGGTCCACGCCGATGCAATGCCCTCCCACCAGTCCCGGCGAGAACTTGAGGAAGTTCCACTTCGTGCACGCTGCCTCGAGCACGTCCTTCGTCCGGATGTCCATGCGATCGAAAATCATCGCCAGCTCATTCATAAGGGCGATGTTCAGGTCGCGCTGCGTGTTCTCGATGACCTTCGCGGCCTCGGCTACCTTGATGGACGGAGCGACGTGCAGTCCCGCCTCGATGATGCTTCCGTAGACTGCGGCCATCCTCTTTAGAGACTCGGCGTCTTCGGCGGCGACGACCTTCACGATCTTTTCCAAGGAGTGCTCGGTGTCGCCCGGATTGACCCTCTCCGGCGAGTATCCAAGCCGGAAGCCCTCCCCCCGCCGAAGTCCGGACGCCCGCTCCAGAATCGGCCCGCAATGGTCCTCGGTGACCCCGGGATAGACGGTCGACTCGTACACGACGAGCGATCCCGGCGAGAGACGCGCCCCGATCACGTTCGATGCTTCGGTCAGCGCGCTCAAGTCGGGCCGCTTTTGACGGTCTACCGGCGTGGGCACAGCAACGATGAAGAAGCTGCTCCCCCGCAGGTCGTCGGGCGACGAGGTCCACCGAACGGAAGCCGCACGTAGCCGCTCGCGAGACACCTCGCGCGTGCGGTCCTTTCCGTTCTTTAGCTCGGCAACGCGCGACTCGTCGGGGTCGAAGCCCAGCACGTCGTACCCCTTCTCGTTCAGCAAGACCGCCAAGGGAAGGCCCACGTAGCCGAGGCCGACCACCGCGATCTTCTCCTTTCGAGGTTCCTTGCTCATCGCTCTGTCGAATCCGGCGCAAGCTCGAATGTACCCGGGCGGCCCACTTGGCCCCATTTAAGGTTCGGCTGGGGCCTTCCCGGTTTTCAGGCTCATTGGGTACGCCAGAGCAGCGCGTTCTTCAGAAAGCTCGCCCAATACGCGAAGTTCGCGGGATCGGCCGCGATCGAGCCCCAGTGGTGGCGCATGGCAAGTCGATAGTCCTGCTTCTCCACCCTTGCAAAATGCGCCATGGCGCGTTTCGTTTTCGCGATATATCGAAGCAGGCAGCGACGATAGTAGGCTCGCTTGTCGGATGGCGCGTTTGCGAATAGCTCCTCAAAACGTTTCAGCACGTGGTCTTCGAATAGATGCCGGTCCGCCTCGTACGCCTTGTAGCTGGCTTCCGTGTTTTGGCCCGCGCGTTGATAGTAACGCACGAGCGGATGGGCGACATATGCGAAATCGCCGCGCCCCGCGAGCAGATACCAACCATACAGATCGCTGCCCACGCGCACATCCGCGCTGAAGTTTCCCGCGGCCAGCATCTGCTCGCGGCCGAAAAGCGCGGAGATGCCGATCACGAGGTTCCTCGGCAACAGGTGGTCGTAGGAGCAGCTTCCGGGCGGCGCGGTGTCGTCTCGAATCACGACGCGGCTGTCCGCCAGCACCCATTCGCCGCCCGTATAGCTGAGAATCGCGCCCGCTTCCTCATGGACCGGCACCTGTTTCTCGAGCTTGTCGGGCATCCAAACGTCGTCATGGTCGTTAAAGCCGATAAGCTCGCCGTCCGCCTCTTCGACCATGCGCCTTCGCGCAGCTCCAAGCCCCTGGTTTTCCTGGCGGATAACTTTGCAGTCATATCGCGAAGCAATCTCGGCACTGTTGTCTGTAGAACCGTCGTCTAGCACCAAGACATTAAAGTCTTTGTAGGTTTGTGCAAACACGGAATCCAGCGCAAGAGAAAGCGTTTCCGCGCCATTGTATACCGCTATACAAACCGTTACTTTAGGCATAAGAACGCATTGCAAAACTTGAACACAGGCGATTGGCGAATAATATACCCTCAGTTCGGTCCGCCAGGTATTCTTACCTGGCTTTTTGAGCGCTGCCTTGCGGAAAGACCCTGGTATGCGCCTCCAATGGCTTGCTTCTTGCTTCGTGCTGCTTGGGGTACTCGCTCCGCGCGCTCATTCCGATTCGATCGTCGACCAGAGGCAGCTCGTCGACGCCGTGACGGCGATGAATCCGAACGCGTTCCTTTACGACCGCAGCTTCCTCGAGAACGTGACTCTTACCAACGGCGACCCCACTTTCAAGGTGCTTTTCAACGGAATGTGGTCCGTTTTTGGCCTGCGCGCGAGCGTGCCCTGGAACTGGTCCCAGTACAACGGCCTCTCGCTGATCGTGGAGAACATGCAGAACCGGCCAGTGTCCATAGGCATCCGCGCCGACTTCACACCGGATATTCGCGACCCTTCCCTGCGCCAAGCCGGCAAGTACATCATTCCGCCCTATGCGGTCCGGCGCATCGTGCTCGAGCTGGATCCTGCGCACCCCGACCCGCACGACGTGCGCGCCCTTCCGGCGCCCTATTCGGCCCCTCACGTTCGGCTCTTCGGAGCGAACGTGGTGGACAGAAGCAAAGCGTACCAGTGGCTCGTAAGCTTGAACGAAAACACCTCCTCCAGGCTCCTTCTGCGTGAGATAAGGCTTATTCGGAACGAACCCGTGATGGCGGGCAGCGTGGATGACTTCGGACAGACGACGGGCCGAACGTGGCCGGGCAAAGTGGCCTCGGTCGCAGACATGCAGGGCCAGCTCACGCAGGAAAACCTGGATCTGGACGCCAACCCAGGCCCGACCGACATCTACGGCCCACCGGCGCCTCCTTCTAGCATTCGGCCGGGAAAGTGGAGCGTCGCCCGTCTCGGGTCCGGCAAATGGTATCTCGTGACGCCAGCGGGGAAACTGTTCTGGACGTTTGGAATCACAACGGCCACCTACGACGTGGGCACTCCTCAAGTCGGGCGCGAGTACCTGTTCCAGGACCTCCCGCCGCAGTCCGGCCCGGCTGCCGCTCACTACGGCTCCGTCTTCATTCCAGGCCAAGGTTACGTGGATACGTTTAACTACTACTCGTACAACCTGGAGCGAAAGTACGGACCGACCTGGCAGTCGAGCTTCCTTAGCCACACCCTCAAGCGGGTGAAGTCATGGGGCTTCAATACGCTCAGCGACTGGGCGCACAGGGATTTGCGCGCGATGAGCGACATCCCCTATCTCATGGGAGTCAACACGAACGACTATCCGAGGAGGCTGATCGCGCCTTATCGGGACGGGCGCCTCCTGCCGGACGCGTTCGCGAGCGACTTCAAAACGTGGCTTACTACCAAGATTTCCACGACCATCGCCGGCCACAACGGAAGGCCTCAGTTCCTCGGCGTGTACGTGGACGGCGAGCTCAAATGGGCCAATCCGTTCGACGAGAGCACCAGGTACCAGGTTGCGGTCGCGGCGCTGAACGCCTCATCCTCGCAAGCCGCGAAGACGGTTTTGATCCAAAAGCTAAAGTCAAGGTATCGAACGGTATCGAGACTGAATGCCAGCTGGGGAACGAACTTCGGCTCTTGGACCACGCTCAACAACACGAACGTCCTGCCCAACCCGAGCATGGGCGCGACCATGAAGCGCGACTTCGCAGAGTTCGCGACTGCGTTCGCTGCGGCCTATTACTCGAAGGTGCGGGCGGCTCTGCAGGCAGTGAACTTCACGGGCCTCTACCTAGGCGGACGCGACTCGTTTGCCTCGCCCGAGTTCATCGCACAGGCAAATCGGTATGTGGACGTGTTCTCAGTGGGCTACTACACGCAGCCCGAGTTCATCGACTGGACGTTTCCAGGGATCACGAGGCCGGTTCTGATTTACGAGTTCAGCTTCGGCGCGGTGGATCGCGGATGTTGGCATCCGGGCCCCGCTCAAGTCTACGATCAGGCCGAGCGGGCGGCGAGAATGGTGGACTACTATCGAGCGGCGCTTGCCGCCCCGAAGGTCGTGGGGGCGCATTGGTTCCAGTACGCGGACCAGCCGGTCTCCGGCCGCTTCGATGGAGAGAACTTCAATGCAGGCTTCGTGTCGCAGGCGGACACGCCGTTCCCGGAGATGGTGGCCGGCGCGCGCCTTGTCGGCAACAACCTTTATGACTGGCGGGGCTTTTAGGGAGGCGGCTTGATGCCCAGCAGTCGCCGTATTCGGTTGAACACGAATCGGCCGAGCCAAGCCGCCACATAGACCGTCAGGCTCGGCCTGGCGAGCAGCAGCCGAATCGCGGCCACCAAGCGGTTCGTCCCCGACCGTTCCCTGCGAAGCCGAAAGAAGATCATTCCGACGACTTGTCGAAACAGCGCGCGGTGGCCCGCCCAAAAGTACCGCCAGCCGCTGTCGGCGTAGATTCGGTTCTTACGGAGCATTCTCCGGCCGTCGTCGTACAGCCGCAGCGGGATTCGAGAAAGGGAGCCGGAGACTTGGCGCGCTTCCGCGAGCGGCCGCGGGTCGAAGACGATCGCGAACTTGCGCGCGATTCGGATCTGAAGGTCCCAATCTTCGCAGGTCAACAGGAAGGGATCCATCAGCCCGCACTCTTCGAGCGCGCTTCTCCTAATCACGGTCCCGCATGTCGCGCCCCAGCAGCGCGAAACAGCCCCATAGAAGCCGACTCGAACGGGCCCGGGGTGCGGCTCCGGCGGGATATCGAGCTTTTCGCCTCTCTCGTCGATGAAGGCCACGTTGCCCGATACCAACCCGACAGATTCGTCCCCAAGCAACAGCTCCAGCCGCCTTTCGATGCAATCCGGACGCAGGCGATCGTCCCCGTCGCACCATGCAAGGACGTCCCCCCCGGCGGCGAGCACGCCGGCCGTCCGGGCCGACGCGGGACCGGAGTTCGGCTGAGCGAGAAACACGATCCGGTCCCCAAAGCTCTGCGCGACCTCCGCGGAGTCGTCCGTCGAGCCGTCGTCCACGACGACTATCTCCACGCGCGGGTGCGTCTGTGTCAGCAGGCTCTCGATGCATTCGCCCAAGAAGCGAGCCTGGTTGTAACACGGTACGACGACGGAAACCAGCAGGTCGCGCGGGTTCGAAGACGGAGCGGCCGAGCTCACAAGCAGCCACCGCCGGCGGATGCACTCGAGCGTGCGACTCGAAACAGCCTATTCCGCACGACGCGCCCGGCCCATGCTGCGAACAGCACGAGAATGATGGGCCGGCGAAGCGCGATGCGAGCCGTCGTCCGAAGAACCTCTGCGATCCCGCGCTCCCTCGCCTGACGCCCGAACACCCCGCCGCTGCTCTGGGCGATCAGAGCAAGGAAGCTATGCCACCTGAATTGGAGCCTGCCATCCGCGAACGCGGCGTTCTTGCGGAGCGCGTCGCAAACCGAATCGAAGACCTCCGAGTAGTTGCGTGAAATCGAGGACCCAATCTGCCTGTAGCTCGAGCGCGGCACGGGATCGTAGACGTGCCGGAATTTGCGGGTGACCCGAATCTGGAAATCGTAGTCCTCCGCGCGCCAGAGAAAGGGATCGAATAAGCCGCATGCGCATACCGCCCTTCTCGAGACGAGAAGGCCGCAGGTCGGCGACCACGGCTCGCGAATGTAGAGGCCGGGCATTCTGAGGTTCGGTGTCCCCGTGCGCTGTCTCTCGCCCGGAAGAGGCTCCAGCTGTTCGTCGACGGCCCGAAAGGCGCCCGCTACCATGCCCACTTCGGGGTCCTCGAGGAAGGGCTTGATCCGCTCGAGCACGCAGTCCGAATCCATCGTGTCGTCTGCGTCCAGGAAACAAAAGAAGTCGCCCTCGGCGAGCATGATTCCGACGTTTCGCCCCCCGGAAGGGCCGAGGTTGGCGCGAGGCGCGCATCGAACCCTCCCGGCGTAACTCGCGGCGACCTCCAGCGAATCGTCCTTGGAACCGCAGTCTACGTACAGCACTTCGACGGGCGAGTACTCCTGCGCGAGGGCCGAGTCCAGCGCATCTCGAAGGAAGCGCCCCTGGTTGTGACCGGCGACGATGATCGAAACGAGCGGAGCGCGCGGGCTCACAGCGACTGGATCCGCTTGGGCAGCCATTCTCGTTATTGGGGACGATTCCGCTCCGGCGTTCGGCGGAGGCCGCGACTTCGGCGGCCGCCCTGGGACATCGCTGCCAACTAGTCTTTCTTCACCCGTTTCTTGATGATGGGCGCCTTCCACTTGGCCAGGCCGACGTCCGCAAGGCCCATGCCCTTCGCCATGCGAACCCATCCGTAGCCGAACATGAGACCCACAATGCAGTTCACGATGGTCATCTGCTGGGGAAGAAACAAGGTGTTTTCGGAAACCCCGCCCGTCAGCAGGCATACTCCTAGCATAAAGAGGGACGCGTCGAGAAACAGAATCTTCGTCTCCAGTACCGCGGTCCTAAAAAGCGCCAAGAACAGACCGAAGGCGAACAGCAGGCCCACGATTCCATGAGTCGCAAACGTGTACGGCAGCAGGCTGTTTAACACGATGTCGAAGGAATAGGCGTTCGCGGATATGACGCGCAGCTCGTTTACGGCTCCGCCGACCGCTGCAACCCCGAAAATGGGATACTTGGAGCCCACGTCGATCGCAGCCATGCTGGCCTTCCACCGAAGGTCGTAGGAAATGATGTTCGCCCTCGAGCCTCGGACCACTCCCTCGCCTTGCAGCGGAACCTTATATCTTTGCACGTCCATCGAGAATACGAGCACGACGAATATCGTCGCGAGCGCGCCCACCGTGCCGAGCACCGCGAATCCGGCGCGAACGCTGCGGCGCACCAAGAGGAACAAGCCCGCTCCCGTAATGCACGTAAAGATCGCAAGCATTCCCATGCGTGAGTAAGTCGAGTATGCGCCGATGATGAAAATCACCATCAAGGGCACGATGTACTTTCGGTACTTGGGCCAGTGTCCGAGGACCGGAGCTACGCAAAAGCCGAGCACCATGTAAAGAGCGTGGGCATTCGCGTGCGCGGTCGTGCCCCTAGCTTGGTAGTACGCGGAAGGACCCTGAAGGAGCGCGTCGTGGAATTGCCAGTTCCACACGAAAGCGGACCAAATCCGCAGCCCGAATAGGTCGAGCGCTTGGCACAACCCTAGAAGGGCGCAAAACACCAGCGTGCCGAGAATCCACCAAATCATGACGTCCGCGCGGAAGCCCCGGCGCAAGCACGCCTCGCGCACCACGACAAAGAACAGGAATGGCGACAGCGTGCCCAGCACCCAGTCCACGTAGTTCAAAAACCCGGTCTGACGCCACATCATGACGTCGGCATAGATGACGCCGAGCCCGTATAGGGCTACGAACGACATGTACGAATAGTCCCAGAGCCCGAAGCGAGTGCGTCGCTCCCGCCCGAACAAGTCGAGCAGCAGCCAGATCGCGACGAGACGGATCGGGATCTCGATCACCGCCGTGAACGGCAGGTTCGCGCTCAGCTTCAAGACGCGGTCGGCGGCCAAGTAGAACGCAGCCGACATGCCGATCGCATGGCCGAGGATCAGACCTTTGCGGCCAGTGGAGATCGAGGCGAGCGCGCGGAAGGGGCGCGCGGTAGATCGCGCTTGATCTACCGCGCCTATCTCCGCCGCGCCGGCACTCATGTACTTGCCTCCAAAGGAACCTTTACGAGCATCAGGACGGGAGCGCGCGAAGCTCTTCCGGATAGGTGATTTGATCCGTCACGACCGCCGTCGCCGGGGTACGTGCAAACACCACCGTCACGCGCGGGCAGCCGGCGTCCGTGAGCGCCTGCTGCGCCGTCAGGTACTCGACCGTCTTGACCCTGTCCGCGCGAACGAGCAAGATCACTTCGTCCACGTGCTGAGCGAGGATCACATAGTCCGCGCTCACGAGGGTCGGCTCCAGATCGAACAGGGTGACGTCCTGTTCGGCCTCGGCAATCGAAGACGCGATGCGCGTCGTGCCCTTTTCTCCCGACACGATGATCTGGTCCACGAAGTTCATGAACTCGAACGTGTCCTGGATCGTCGTCTTTCCACCCGGATCGGGCGGCGGGCCGCTCATCATGCGCCGGATCGAGGACCTGGGGTCTGAGCTCACGACCACGCACTTCAAGCCGCGTCTATGGGCAGATACCGCGTAGTTCAGCACCGTCGTCGAAGCGCCCGTCTCGCGCGTGACGCCCACCACGGCGACCCGGTAGGGCCTCTTATCTGTTTTCAAGCAGTTGACGATAAGGGTCTCGTACGCCTCCGGTGGGGTTTTCGCCAATCCGCGGAACGGAGCGCGCAGCTCGGGGATGATCCTGTAAACGGGCTCCAACGCCAGAGCGTTGAGTTGGTTGATCGAGCGGATCGGCAGGTTCTTGGCCTCGCTTCGAAGCATCCAGACGAAGCCCACGATGAAGCCAACGATCACGCCGATCAGCGTGTTGATCAACGGCTTCGGCGTAACGGGGTCTTGCAGGGCAGACGGCTCCGTTATCATCCGCGTGGGATTCGTACGTCCGGTGGGCAGCACGCGGAGCGACTCGTACTGATCGGATAGGGCCAGGAACAGCCGCTCTTTCGCGGCCTGCTCGCGCTGGAGCTCGAGCAGCTTGCGTTGGAGCATCGGAAACTCGAGCAGACGGGACTCCGCCCGGTCCAGCTCCTGCTGCGACCTGGACAGTCGCGCCTCGAGGCCCGGCAGCGAACCCCTCAAGTCCGTCGCGTTGGTCGTAAGGGTCTGAAACGTCGGATTCTGCGCGCGCGTGACCTGTCCCTGATACATCGCTTTGATCTGGCGCATCTCTTTCTGAAGCTGGGTGATGCGCAAGTCGATCCCCCGAACGATCTCGTGGTCGTCCTCGTATCTCGTCATCGCCTGGGCGCGGTCGGCCCGGGCGACGGCGATCGCGCTTTCGATGGCCAAGATGTTCGAGTTGAACTGGTCCGTCGTACTCGCAATGAACTCCTTTGGGGTCTTGCGCAGCTCGCGCTCCAGGCCCGCTAGGCGCTCCGTCGCGGTATTGAGGTCGATCAACGCGACGTCGCGGTAGTCGCGAAGCTTTCCAATCTGAAGGATTTCGGCCTGGATCTGCCTGTCGAGGTCCGGCACCGCGTACTTCTCGCGAAGCGCGCGCGTCGCCGTGTCGATCGAGTCCAGCTCCTTCTTCACGGAGTTCATCTGCATCTCGAGCACGTTTGTCGCGCGGCCTGCCAGCTCTCGGGTGGTCCGCTCGTTCTGCTTCACGAACTGGTCGTAAGCTTGTCCGGCGAACTCCTTCGCGTACTCAGGTTCGGACATCCGAACGCGCAGCGTGATCACGTCCGAACCCACCTCCGCGTCCACGGAGACGTTCTCGCGCATGTTTTCAGGACCGAACTCGTCCCGCTTGTCCTCCGGGACACCCAAGGCGTCCGCCGTCGCCTTGCCGGCATCTCCGAGAACTTGAAAGCCCGTCAGCTGCTGCACCTGAGTGACGATGGCCCGCGGGCGCATGAACTCTACGTAGTCCGTAGTCTGCGACTGCGACGGGTTCTGCGGCGGCGAAGCCTGGAGGGGCTTCTGGTCGATGAGGATCTGAATGAATCCCTCATATTTCTTCGGAGCGATCAGAGAGCCGACCAGCGCGAGCACCCCGAACACCACTGCCGTCAGAATTATTTTCCAAAAGTGCGACTTTAACACGGATTACCTCGCTTCTTCTTTCCCATATCGGGCATTTGAGCCCATTCCCTATTTTGACGTTGATTCAATCCTCGTTCGTTTGGACGGCGAATTCCGCTAAAAGTAGCCGCCGCTCGATTCGGAGGCCGCGTCCAGATACTTGCCGACCCAGTCCAACAGCTCTTCCGACGACACATCGCTCTGGGGAATGATCCGATAGAACACCGAGTCGAACTCGTCGTCGCTGCTCCAAGTAAAGATCATCTTCACGATCGCCGAGAGCTGCGACCGAAACAGCGCCAGCGTAAGGTCGCGGGGATTCCGATAGAAGCCTCCCGGGCCCTTGTAGAACAGCACCGCGCTCTTCTTGCCTTGCTGTTGGTCCACTAGCTCGAGCAAGGACACCGGAACGCGCCCTCGCGCCTTTGACTCGACGAACGCCTCCTTGTCCGCCGCGATGTTCCAGCCTTGCGACGTGAAGCAAACCCGCTGGTCGTGGAAGCTCTCTTTCTTGTTGCTGACGATGAGCGCCACGTCGAACATCTTCCTGTCCGACCTGTAGACGCGGACAACGATGCCGAACGGCTTCAATTCCTTGTATGCGATTCCGGCCATCTTGTACGTCTGGCCCGGATCCTCTTTGCCGCGCATCATCTCGAATGCGCCGACGCGCATCGGAGCTTTCGCCTCGAGCCAATCCTCGGTCTTGTCCTTTCCGAAGCTCGGCTTGGGCGCGATCTGTAGGAACAGCCCGAAGGCCAGGATCAGCCCGCCGGCGATATACGAGCGCTTGACTACTCCTTCCATCCCAAAAGCCTCGCTATCTTAAAAACCACGAAGAAGCAGATGATGAGCGTGATATAGCCGCTGTAGTCGTGAAAGGCGTGCCCCGCCTGCGGGCCATAGTGGTCGCCCACCATGCCGATCAGCGCCACGCGCAGGCCGTTGATCAGGAGACTCAAAGGCACGATCAGGGCCGCCATCACCAAGTTGCCAACCCAGTTCAGCCTAGCGATCAAAATGAAAAAGACCGTAAACGCCGTCAGAGCCAGCAGAAGTTTCAGACCGCTGCACGGCACGCCCACGTCGAGCGTGAAGTGGTTGAGCTGGATGATCGTGGGATCGGACTGATACGGATCGAACCCGAGCAGCCGAAGCACGTGGTACGCGACCGTCGTGCTGGCGACTTGGAGCGGGTTGGTCGTGTTGTTGATGAACGTCGTCCAGAGCGGCAACGCGAACGCCAAATACAGAACCGGCAGGCTCAGCGCGACCATCCAGCGGCCGCCCGCGACGAACCAGATGCCGACCAGAAGCAGCGCCAGCAACCCGACCGACTGAAAGCCTTCGATCTTCAGCAGCGTAGACGCGTAATTGAAGAGCAGCACGGCGGGCAATAGAAGCAGCGCCGGCCAAAACGGTTTCGCTTTCAGGCCCTGAAGCTTGGGATTCTTCTCGTACAGCCGCTTCGCGAAGCCCCCGAGGAACCAAAGCCAATCGCCGGCCTTCAGAAGCGGCCAGCATCGGTACACGATAAACGCGGCGATGAGCGGCACGAGGAAGCCGTGCGAATAGTAGCCGTCCGGACTCTGGAAGAGGTCGTAAAGAGCGGGCCAGAAGCTCCAGTAGGCGACGGCCACTCCGAGCAGAATGAGCAGGGCGGGACGTGCCGCCTCGGACGCGAGCCACTCGCGCCAGTCCAGCGGAAACCTCGCCGCCTTCGCCCCTCCTTTATCGGTCTGCGTATCGATCGATGCCATCCTTCCCAAACAACCCAATCCGCCAATCCACGTTCGAGACGGCAAGCGGCGGGTTCGCTTTGCTTCGAGTCATTATACTTTTCAGTTGAACTTGCGCGGCGCGGCCGCTAGATTCATGCTCGCCGCAAGGGCGAGCGCGCACCCCGTTCCGCAAGAGTCGTGCCGAAAGCCCCTTCCGCTCGCCGAAGGCGATCGTCGCCCGCTGTCGCCGCTGTAGGGCTTTCAACACGTCCAGCGCATTCGCCGGTTCCGAAACCGGTACCTGCTTTTCTCGGCGCCTAGTGCTAGAGTCGATTCCAAAGCTTCCTTAGACCGGACGGCGAGAAGCAGTCGAACCAGCCCGTTCCGAAGGTCCGGCCCACCAAAGTCAAGTGCGCGGCAATGCCAGCCGTCAGCGCGATCGCGAGTGCGAGCAGATCGGGCACGGACAACATCGAACACGCGTAAAGAAGGCCGGTCGTCGCCGAGCCCACGGCGATCGCCTTCCCGACGCGCGCCATGTCCTCCGCTTTGGGCTTCAGGAGCCAAATCGCGAGCCCCGTGTTGATCGCGTAGACCGTGACCGCGCCCAATACGATCCAAGCGGTCGCTCCCAAGAGGTCGAGGCTTCCCCTGCCAGCCCACAGACCGGCGCCCGCGATCGCGTATCCGGGGATCCAGCAGACCACGTTCAAAACCGGCCGCCCGAGCGCGAAGATCGCGTTTCCGGCGAGGTTCCCGCACGAGCGAAAGAAGAAGTACGCGGACAGAAGCGCGAACGGCGCCACAGCTCCCGCGAACTTCTCCGAGTACAGTCCCACCACGATCGGGCGCGCGTAAATGGCGAGCGCCGCGTATAGCGGCAGAGACAGGAGCAGAACAGCGGATAGCGAACGGGCGAAGATGTTGCGAAACCGATCGCGATCCTCGGTCGACTTGCTGAATGCCACAAGCAGCGTCCGCCCAAGGGGAAACGTCAGGAAGTCCAGCGGCTTGATCGCCAGGTTGTACGCGACTCCGTAAAGCCCTACGGCGTGCTCCCCGAACATCTTGCCGAGCACGGCCTTGTCGCCGAGCGTGTAGAAGGTGTAGGCGATGTTGTTGAGCATCGCCGCAACGGACTTGGCAAGGATTCCGCGAACGGCCTTCCCAGACCATGCGGGAAGCGCGGGCCGGGCAAGCCACACGTTGAAAAGCAAGAACAGTCCGCTGCGCGACAGAAGCTGCCACACAAGGCCCACGAAGCCATAGCCCGAGAAGACCAGCGGCAGAGCGACCCCGTACGACAACAACGAAGACGCGGTGTCCGCGAACCCGGCATCGCGGAACCGCGCCTGCTTCTGCAGCTTGTTCGCAGGAATCGTCGCCAAGCCGTTCAAGCCGACCGCCGCAGATGCCATCGCGAGGCCCCACGAGAGCCCGGCGATGTCGTAGAAGCCGGCGATGGGTGCGCTTGCGAGTAGCAACAGCACGCCCATCGCCAGCCCGAACGCGATGGAGAGGGTCGTGTAAACGCCTTCGCGGCGCTCGCCCTCCGGGTCGGCGATGAACGTCACGCCCAGCCCCGCGTCGCGGAAGATTTCAGCGACGTTCACCACCGCGAGAATCAGCACGTAGATGCCCATCTCCGCCGGACCGAGAATTCGGGCGATCACGATGCCGATCAGTGGGAACAGCGCCTTGTTAATGAAGCTGAAGGAAGCGTTCCAAGCGAAGCCGGCCGCGACCTCTTTTCGGTTCACGGTCCGACCGCCTGCCGCGAGGATGCGGCCGTCTCGTACAGCTCGAGATGCGCCGCCAGGCAGCGATCCCAGGTGAACCTTTCCCGGACCCAGGTTGGGCCCAAGCTTGCCATCGCTTCCCGAGTCTGCTCCGAGTCCCGTATGCGGAGCACCGCGTCCGCGAACTCTGCGGGATCGCGAGAGCGAACCAGGATCCCCGTTTCGCCGTTGCGCACCACCTCCGGCACGCCGCCGACCGCAGCGGCGACCACTGGTATCCCCATCCCCATCGCTTCGATCAGAGCGATCCCGAACGCCTCCCACCGGGACGGCATAACGAGCACGTCGGCTCGAGAGGGCCGCTCGAGGGCCTCGCGGTGCGAAAGGCTGCCGGTGATCTCCACGCTTCCTTCGCTTCCCAGGTCCGCTATGCGCCTCCGGACTTTCCCTTCCAAAGCGCCGCCTCCGATCAGCGTCGTCCGGATTCCGTGGCCGGACAGCTTCGCCGCGATCTCGGCCATGAGAATTGGGTCCTTATCCGGCGTTAAGCGTCCCAGATAGGCGGCCTCGAATCCCTCGTGTGGCGTCCTGGAAGGCAGGTCGGCCAAATCCACAGCGTTCGGGATCACGCTCGTCCGAGCCTCCCTGGGAACGAGTCCGAGCCGCACGCCCATAGCCCGTTCGTGCTCGGAAACGAAGACGAAGCGGCGCAGTCTGCGAACCCCCCACCGCTGGAGAAGGCGCCCCAGCGTCCGCTTCGCCGCTCGCTTTCGCTCGAAATGGTAGCCGTGGACGGTGTAGACCCACGCCTCGCCGCGCCCTGCGCACAGCTTCCCGAGCAGGAAGCCCGCTCGGATGCCGTGAAGGTGAACGACCTCCGGCTGCGAAGAGTCCGCAGCATTCAGGAACGCGCTCCTAAGCCTCCCGATCGTACGCGCCTCGAAGAAGGGCAGCTCGTGCACTGTCGCTCCAAAGCCACTTGCCTCGCGCGCGGCGTAGGAGCCCGAATCGGTCGCAAGGTGGACCGTGTGGCCGGATTCGACGAGCCGCAGGCACAGGCCGAGCACGAGCGTGGTGCCTCCTCCGGGCCTGCCGTCCGCGACGGCTTCGAGGATCGTCATCGGCGGCCTTCCAGCATCGTCTCGTAAAGCTCGATCAGATCGTCGAGGTGCCGGTCGAGCGTCGGCGGATCGTTCCAGAAACGGTCGTAGGCTTCTCTTCCGAGCCTCGCAGCGAGCTCAGCATCCTTCAGCCGAACGAGAGCTTCGGCCAGGCTTTCTTCGTCTCCGTGCCGGAACCATAACCCGGTTTTCCAATCCTCGACGGTCTCGGACGAGGCGGACCGGTCTCCAACGACGGCCGGGACGCCGATCGCCGCGGCCTCTTGCACTGCCATGCCGAGAGTCTCGGGCACGAGGGAAGGAAGTACGAGCGCCCGTGATCGCCGCAAGCGATCCATTGCCGCTTCGCGCGGAAGCCAGCCCGCAAGCTCCGCGGAGGGGTTTGCGGCGCGCACCGCCTCTGCTTCCGGGCCTTCACCGATGAACACGGCCGGGACTTCGGCCAACATGGCGGCGCGGGCGAGAAGCGTGGGCCCCTTATCCTGCGACAAACGCCCCAAGTAAGCGAACTCCGCAAACAGAGACGGGTCGCTCGGCTCCGCTCGCTCCACTTCGATCGGATTTCGCAATACGAGGGAGCGCGCGCCTCGTGGAATGGCGTGAGCCATCCGGCGACGGCTGAACTCCGACACGAAAACGTATGCCGCGCCGGCGAAAGGCGCTCCTCCCCGCGCCCGCTGCAGCCACAGCCGCAAGTTTCTCCAAAACTTGCGAGGATAGCGCGAAGTCGAACAGTTCGTCGCCCAGCAGCGCGCGGACAGCCCCTCCAGCGGGCAGAGTATTCGGCGGCGATAGTCGAAGTAGCCCCCGTAGGGGCATCCCAAGCTGTAGTCGTGTGAAGTGAAGACGGCGGCAAACCCCATCCGTCGCGGAACGCGGCTCACGCTCCCCGACAGCGAGTCGACGAAGGTATGGAAGTGCACGACGGTGCTGCGCGGGTCCATACCGGCGAGAAGGCGCTTGAGCTCCCTTTCGGCATCCCGGTCCCAAAGGCCGGCGATCCACGCTTTCCGGTCGCCAGGCCGCCGGTTGTAAGGGATCGATTCGCGGCAAGCGATGCGCACGCCCGCTTCGGCCAGGCCCGGTTCCGCAGGCCCCTGTCCCGCAAACACGGTGACGCGAACTCCCCTCTTGGAAAGTCCCAGAGCGGACGAGAGCGCGACCATCGCCGCGCCGCCGTTTACGCGCGCGGAATCGGAAACAAGGACCGCTTCTAGCATATCGCCGCGCGCCGGGACGATGCCCCGGCGCGTCCCTAACGCTGAACATACGGACGAAATGAAGCGTGCCCGAAAACCGCGGAATGACAATCGGGGACATCGTTTGCAAGGAATGCTCGAGACGAACTTTCGCTCGATCTGCGATCGAAGGCTCTGAACTTGGCCACCGCACGCTTGGCCGCCGGTTCCGCCTTTGGGGCGTTTACAATGGGAGTCCGATGTTAGTTTGCCGACCCTCGCCCGGTCGAAGGGGATAGCGGAGTCGCAGGATGCGGATCGGAATCAGCGCGCTTGCAATGGAGCCTGGAGGCGGAGGATCGGGAGTTCCCCGCTACTGCTTCCGCCTGCTTGGCGCTCTCTTGGAGCTCGGCACCGACGACCGATTCGTAGTTGCCGCCCCCGCCGACTTCGAGCCGCCGCGCGAGTGGTCGAGCACAGGCAGGATCGAAGTGGTGCCGGCGACGGGCGTGCTCGCCCGCAAGAAGACGCTTTGGGACATGTTCCGCGCCGGAAGCTTCGCCAAGCAGCACGAAGTCGAGGTTTGGATGTCCACCGCCCATGCCCTGCCGCTTCGGCCGCCTGCGCCTTGCGTGTTGGCCGTCCACGACCTCTTCTTTCTCTCGCACCCGAAGCTCTACACGTTCAAGGAGAGGGCCGTGCTTACCGCCGCGATTCGCCACGCAGTCCGCAGGGCGAGGCGCTTTCTTGCGGTTAGCGAGTTCTCGAAGCACGAGCTTTGCGTTCGGCTCGGTGTCAGTCCGGACAAGGTGGCCGTCACCCTCCTGGGCCCCGGCAACGACGTGAAGCCCGTCTCTCCAGGCGCAGTGGACGATCGCGATCTGGTTCGCATCGGGAATCCGTTTTCGAAGTACTTGCTGACGCTTGGCGCCATCGGACCTCGAAAGAACCTTCCGAGGCTGATCGAGGCGTTCTCTCTTCTCTGCGGAGAGCCCGAATTCGAAGAGGTGGGCCTTGTGATCGCGGGATCGAAGGGCGACGGCTCGGCAGCGCGCGCCGCGCGCCAGCTCGGGATCTCGGAGCGGGTGCGCTTCCTGGGCTACGTGCCCGACGACGATCTGCCGGCGCTCTTCGCGAGATGCGAAGCGTTCGTGATGCCTTCGCTTACGGAAGGGTTCGGCGTGCCGATCGTGGAGGCGATGGCCCTGGGCGCGCCGGTCGTTTCGAGCAAGGGCGGCTCCCTGCCCGAAATCGGCGGCGACGCCGCGACCTACTTCGATCCACTGAGCGTTCCCTCGATCGCGCATGCTCTCCGAGAGGCGCTTCGAGTTGGGCCAAAGCGACTGTCCATCGTCGAGAAGGGTCGAGCTCAAGCGGCCAAGTTCACGTGGCAGGACTGCGCGGCGAAAACCTTGCACGTCTTGCGCTCGCTCGCCGATCCGCAAGTTCGATGATCGCCGTGCGGATGGCTCCACCCCAGGACCCGGGCTATACTCGATTCGCCGCGAGGGAGGGGCTGGGGAACCTGTGCTCCCCGTTTCGCGTTGCCAATCGAAGCCCCATACGGAGATGTCCTTAGAAACCCATGAGCCGATCGAAGGCGTACTCGTCAAGCCTCTTGTTCGCCGCGAGGACGCGAGAGGAGCGCTTACGGAGCTCTTTCGGGAGGACGAGCTGCCCGAGGGATTTCGGCCCGTGATGTCGTACCTGAGCGTGACTCATCCCGGAGTCGCCCGCGGGCCGCACGAGCATGCGGGCCAAACCGACGGATTCGCATTCCTCGACGGCGAGTACGAGCTGTATCTCTGGGAAAACAGAAACGGCAAGGAGCCAAAGTCGGTTCGGCTGGCGGTTGGCAAAGGGAACCCCGTGCTCGTGCTCGTGCCGCCGGGAGTCGTGCACGCATATCGAAACGTGGGAAGCAGCGACGCCTTCGTACTGAACTTTCCCGACCGACTCTATGCGGGATGGGGACGCTCCGAGCCGGTCGACGAAATCCGGCACGAGGGCGATCCCGATTCGCCGTTCCAACTGCCATGAACGTTCTCGTCACTGGCGGCGCAGGCTTCATCGGATCGCATTTCGTAAGGATTGCGCTCGATAAGCTGCCGTCATCGAAGATCGTCGTGCTGGACGCGCTGACCTACGCCGGCAACCTTTCGACCCTTAGCGACGTCTGGGACCGCATCCGCTTCTATCCCGGCCGCATTCAGGACGAGCCGACGGTAGACGCTCTGATCGCCGCGGAGGGGATTTCCCATATCGTTAATTTCGCAGCGGAAAGTCATAACGATCGCTCGATACTCGCCGCTGGAAGCTTTATCGAGACCGACGTGCTGGGCGTATACGTGCTCCTCGAGGCGACGAAGCGGCACGGCCTCGAGCGCTTCGTCCACGTCAGCACGGACGAGGTGTACGGAAGCGTCCTGGAAGGCTCGGTGGACGAGAGCGCGCCGCTTCTGCCCAATACGCCGTACAGCGCGAGCAAGGCCGGAGGCGACTTGCAGGTGCGCGCGCACGTCAAAGCGTTCGGAACTCCCGCCGTCCTTACTCGGGGCGGCAACACGTACGGTCCGTTTCAGTTCCCGGAGAAGCTGATCTCGTTCTTCGTGACGCGGCTCATCGACGGCAAAAAGGTGCCGCTCTACGGGGACGGCGATCAGGTGCGCGAGTGGATACATGCGCGCGACCATGCAATGGGCATACTCGCAGTGCTCGAACGCGGCCAGATCGGAGAAACCTACAACATCGGCGACGCGAACGAGCGCCTCAACAGGGACGTTGCGCGCATCCTCCTGGAGGAAACCGGCCGAGACCCGAGTTACATTAAGAATATCCCCGATCCCCGCCGCGGGGCACACGACCAGCGCTACTCGATGGATTGCTCGATGGCGCGCGCGCTCGGATGGAGCCCGGAAGTTCCCTTCGAGGATGGGCTCCGCGAGACGGCGCGATGGTACATATCGAACGAGGACTGGTGGCGTCCGCTGGTATCTGCGGAGGAGTTTAAGGCTTTCGTAGAGCGCTTCTACGGCCAGAGCCTAGGGGAGGATTTGTAACAGCGATGATCGACCGCGGAATCGTGCTCGCCGGCGGAAGCGGCAGCCGGCTCTGGCCGGCAACGATCGCGGCCAGCAAGCAGCTCATGCCGATCTACGACAAACCGATGGTCTATTACCCGTTATCGGTGCTTATGCTAGCGGGCATACGAGCGGTGCTCGTGATCACCACGCCGGAAGACGGGCCGGCGTTCGAGCGATTGCTGCGCGACGGATCGCAATGGGGAATGCGCATCGAATACGCGGTTCAACCCAAGCCAGAGGGCCTGGCGCAAGCGATGATCATCGGCGAGGAGTTTCTGGACGACAAAGGAGGAGCGCTCGTTCTTGGAGACAACATCTTTTATGGCGTGGGGCTTTCCAAATTAGTGCAAGATGCTTCCGCGAGCGAAGAAGGCGCAGTAGTATTTGCGTACTCCGTAGACAATCCATCCGATTACGGTGTTATCGAGCTCGACGCCGGCGGTAAGGCGATCGGAATCGAAGAGAAGCCTGCGAACCCTAAGTCCAATCTCGCGATAACAGGCCTCTACTTTTACGACAAGAATGCGGTGTCTTTCGCGAAAGCCCTTAAGCCGTCCGCGCGCGGCGAGTTGGAGATCACGGACCTAAACCGCATGTACTTGGAGGCCGGAAAGCTGAGCGTTCGAACTCTCGGACGAGGCTTCGCATGGCTCGACACCGGCACGCACCATTCGATGCTCCAAGCCGCTATGTTCGTCGAAGCCATCCAGCAGCGCCAGGGCCTGCTCGTTTCCTGCCCTGAGGAGATCGCTTATCGAAAGGGCTGGATCGACGCATCGCAGCTGGAGGCGCTCGCATCCAGGATGGACCGGAACGCCTACGGCAAGTACCTTCGAAAGCTTGCAGCGGGGCCTTAGGGGCTCGCCGGCTCCTTCCGGCGATTCGAGCTCCCAAAGGTATCCTCCGCAGGGTGAAGATCGCGGTCGTCGGTTGCGGATATGTGGGCCTCGTGACCGGCGTGGTGCTGGCGGACTTGGGGAACGAGGTCGTTTGCGTCGACAGCCACCAAGAGAAGCTCGACAAGTTGCGAAAGGGCATCCCCACCATCTACGAGCCAGGGCTAGAGGAGCTATTGCAGCGCACGCTCGCCGACGGCTGCCTGCGCATCTCCGACTCCATCGAGGACGCCACGCTCCAAAGCGAGATCGTGTTCATCGCCGTTGGCACGCCCGCGAGCGAGGATGGAACGCCCGACCTCTCCGCCGTCCAAGAGGTCGCCGAGGAGATCGGGCGGGCGATCGTGCGGAAGGCCGCGCCGGAACCCTCACCCCCCGCCCCCTCCCCCTATCCCTCGGCAAGCCTCGGGATAGGGGGAGGGGGAGCGGACCGACACACCGTCGTTGTCAACAAATCCACGGTTCCGGTCGGAAGCGGCGATCTGGTGGAGAGCATCCTTCGCCAACAGGGAGCGCCCCCGGAGGCGTTCGATGTCGTCAGCAACCCGGAGTTCCTTCGAGAGGGCTCGGCGATTCACGATTCGCTACGCCCGGATCGGATCATCATCGGCGCGCGAAGGCGCGAGGCGGCCAACAAGCTGGTCGAGCTGTATGCGCCGCTCGAGCGCCCGATGCATATCACGGACCCGAACAGCGCGGAGCTGATCAAGTACGCGAGCAACGCGTTCCTTGCGACGAAGATCAGCTACATCAACGCGATCGGCCGCATCTGCGAGCTCGCGGGCGCCGATGTGGGCGATGTCGCCAAGGGCGTCGGCGCGGACCAGAGAATCGGCCATCAGTTCCTGCAGGCGGGTCTCGGATGGGGCGGCAGCTGCTTTCCGAAGGACGTGCAGGGCCTCGTCTCCACAGCCGAAAAGCTCGGCTATGACTTTCGATTGCTCCGAGAGGCCGCGGCGATCAACGATGCGCAGACGGAGCGCTTCGTCGAGAGGTTGGAACAGAGCTTGGGAGGCTTCGGAGGAAAGAGGATCGGGGTGCTCGGCCTTGCTTTCAAGCCGAACACGGACGACATTCGCGAGGCAAAGTCCCTGGCGATCCTTAGGGCGATTCTGGACCGGGGCGGATCGGTCGCAGCGTACGATCCCGTCGCCTCGCCACACGTGGAAAAGCTCTTCCCAGACGTATGTTACGTGGACAGCCCGTACGACGCCGCAGCGGGCGCCGACGCCTTAGTCCTGGTTACGGAGTGGAACGAGTTCAAGCAGATCGATCTCGCGCGGATTGCGGCAGCGATGCGAGGCAGGCTGCTCTTCGACGGCCGGCGCGTGTACTCCCGTCAGCTTGCCGAACGGGCCGGCCTCGAATACCACACCATCGGCTCATGAGGACTTCCCTAGGAATATGGCTTCGACTCTGGTAACCGGAGGGGCCGGCTTCATCGGAAGCCATCTCGTCGACGCACTCGTTCGGAAGGGCCACTCCGTGCGTGTTCTGGACGATCTGTCGACGGGAACCCTGGAAAACCTTGCCGACGTCAAGCAGCGGATCGAGTTCGTGCAGGGGAGTGTGACGGACGCGGCCGTAGTGAACCGACTTGCGGGAGGATGCTCCGCAATCTTCCACTTGGCGGCGGTAGTCAGCGTGCCCAAGTCGATGGAGGACCCAATTGGAACCCATAAGGTCAATGCGGACGGTGTGCTGAACGTCGTTGAGGCGGCAAGGCGGGCTCGCGCGAAGCTGGTCTACAGCTCCAGCGCCGCTGTGTACGGAGACGCCGCCAACCCTCCGATGAAGGAGTCTGACCCGAAGGAGCCTGTCTCGATCTACGGAGCACAGAAGCTTTACGGTGAGCATGCGGTGCTGTGCGCAGCCCGGACGGACGGGCTCCGGTGCGCGATTCTTCGCTACTTCAACGTTTATGGCCCGAGACAGGACCCGTCCAGCCCGTATTCAGGGGTCATCGCTGTCTTCATGGTGCGCGCGGCCGCAAGCGAGCCTCTTGTAATCCACGGCGATGGCAAGCAGATCCGCGACTTCGTGCACGTGTCGGACGTCGTGCAGGCGAACATGCTTGCGCTCGATTCAAGCTTGGAGGACGGACAGCCGGTCAACATCGGAACCGGCTCGGGAACGAACCTGATGCAGCTTTCGCAGATGGTGATGCGTGCGTGCGGCAAAATCGTTCCGATCAAGCACGAAACCGAAAGGCCGGGGGACGTGCGCAGGTCCTACTGCGACCCGACTCTCGCGCGCCAGCGGCTCGGCTTTCGCGCCTCCATGCCGCTCGTTCTCGGACTAAAAGAGCTCTACGACTCGGGCGGCTATTGAGCCTGCCGACGATCTCGACCTTGCGACTTCTGTTGCGAGCTTGCCGAAAGGTGCCGGATTCATCGCAGCAATCCGCCCAAATGTCGGCGAAGCTCGGCAGCCGCCTTGCGATGCTCCGCTTCGTTCCATTTCCATTCCTCGAGCAGCCGGACCGCCTCCGGCCGCGTGCTGGAGGCGAACGGCCGATCGCTGAAGTGAAACCAGCTCGTCGAGACCCCCGAAGCGCCGGTTTCCAAGATCCTCCTCGCGAAGCGCGCGGGATTCTCGATGGGCAGCATCGGGGACACCCACACATTTGCCGGAATCCCGGCGCGCCGCACCTCCGCGACGGCCTGCAATCGGCGCTCGATGCTCGCGCACGCGGGTTCGAACGCCTTGCGGACACGCTCGCTGTCCGTCGTCACGCTCATGTTTACGCGAACGTCCTCGAAGCGCCTCAGAATGTCGAGATCGCGCGTGACGAGCGGGCTGCGCGTCTGCACGTAGAGCCTCGGCTGGCGGTCCGGCTCCGACAGCGCTTCCAGAATCTCCCGAGTCAGCTCGATGACCGATTCGATCGGCTGGTACGGGTCGGTCGCCGAGCTCATCATCACTCGTTTGCCCTTTAGGTTCCGGGCACTCCGCACGGCTTCGGCTGCGTTACGCTTTACGTCCACCCACTTGCCCCAAGTCTCGAACCGCTCCGGGTCGGGCTGGAAGAAGGACGCGTAGCAGTAGCTGCATCCGAACCCGCAGCCGACGTAAGGGTTCAGGCTGTAGTCGAACGCCGCGAGCCTTCCCGTCGGGCGCGTGAGCACCTGGGACCGCTCCAGGAACCGCACCCCGGCTCTGCCGAATTCCGGCACAGAGGGCATCGGCCGTTCGAAGAGGCTGGGCTGAGCCATGTTATTATAGTAGACGATTATCTACTATAAAGTGTCGCGCGGACCCTCGCGCCGTTACCCTTCGTCCACCAGACGCAGGAACCCGCGCACCATTCCCACGTACATCGCCGGCCGCCCTCGAGGCCCGGGCCCAAGAAACACCGGGCCCCACGAGTTGTCGAACTGGTCGTACTCGTACCTCTTCGGCAAGATCCCGCTCGGCTTGTCCTTGTTCGGCGCGGAGACCTTCACTCGGAACGCCTCCCGTCCGTCCAGGTACCGAATCCCGATCGCGTACCACGCGCGCTCGTTCGGAAGAAACGTGTACGTGTAGATGATCCTGTTCTCGCGCGAGAGCTTCGGCGTCGTGCTCCATATGCGGAACGGCGTGCACCAGACCGTCTTCAACCGCTCGCCGGGCGCGGCCTCCGGATTCACGTCCACCCGCACGAGCCCGCCGTCGATCTGCTTGTTGTCGTTGAACGGGCTCGTGTACCCGTACGTGTTGCAGACGATGAGCGAGTTACCGTAAGCGATGAACGAGTTCTCCGAGTGGCTGCGGCCAGGCTGATGGTGGCCGTCGGCGGGCGTGAAGATCGGGTGCGCTCCCACGAGCTGACCGGTCGCGCGATTGTAAACCACGACGTTCATGTGCGGTTTCGCAAGGTCTCCGACCGCGACCAGGTCGTCTCCGAACAGCGTCGGCGTCGTCCCGGAGCCGCACCCCAGCTGTCCCGGCTTGTCCTTCGTGTGGTGCTTGCCGCGGGCGTCGTACGTGTCGCATGTCGCGTAGGGCGCCTCCCAAACCTTCTCCGGAGCGTTTCCGCCGCCGATCCGGAACCGGTAGAGCGCCCTGCTGGAGAGCACGAAAGCCCCCTCCATGCACACCGCCAGCGAGTTCCGAATGTCCTCGCCCGGCTTAAGCCTGTAGCTCCGCAGAGTCCCCGTGCGAGCATGCACCAGGCCAACCACGCCGTCCGCGCTGACGAACCAAAGCATGTCCGGACGGAGCCAGTCCGGCAGCACGCCCACGATTCCGTCCCCGTCCCCGATGCCCTGTGGACGGGAGTTGCTCTTGCTCAGCGGCAGTCTCGCGACTTCGGCGAATCTGGGGCCCTTGCTCGTCTCCTGCTGCTCGTAGATTCGGATCTGATCGTTCACCGTCGGCACGACGATGCGGTCCCGGTTGTCCACGTAAAGGTACGGCCCGCCGGACACGTTCTCGAAGACGCTGTCGGGGTCCGCCAGGAACTTGAACGCGCGCTTGAACCGCTTCCTTTTGCTGGGCGCCGGAAGAGCGACCTTGTGGATCGTCCTCAGCGAGCTGGGGTCGATGCGCCGCAGCTCCACGTCCTTCTTCGTGATCGCGATCGTGATCAGCCTGCCACGGGAGTCCACGACGAACGTTGGGCACATCGCCGGCTTGTCGTCGATCTTCACGTACTCCCACTTCGTGTTTCGGCCCAGTGGCCCATGCGACTTGGAGACGTCCGTATTGTAGGCGTCCTCGTGCATGCTGTTGAGGCTTCGGCCCATGTAGGGATGCGGCGGAGCCATGGAGCCTTGGTAGATAGCCCTGCTGCGCGCATCGGAGCCGGCCCCCGAGCGCTCGAATGCAATCGGCGCGAGGATCAGCGACACTGCCGAACCGAACGCCGCGAATCGAAGATACCGATAGCTTCTCTCTCGTCGATTCATAGCGCACCTCACCCGCTTAATCTACACTCTCCGGCGTCAGACGGACGACGGCGCCTAATGCGGCCAAGCCTGGGCACTTCGTCCCCGCCCCCAGCAATCTCGGCACCGCGAGGAAACTCTCCGTAAGTCTATTGCTCCTAACAAGAATCCCCCTCTCCCCACGAGGGAGAGGGAGTGTGAGCGAAGCGAACTCGGGTGAGGGGCCAGGCCTGCGCTCAACTTCCGCTTGAAGCGCGGGCTTTCAGCCCGCTTACCACGTCGCGCCCGTTAGCTCGCGCCCCGGTCATCGGGGCTTGCGGCAGAGGGCGTCCACGCCCCTGCCACCGGAATCTCGCGCCAGATGGAACGCCGGCGTCTCGCCGGCTTGCGGCAGATGGCGTCCCCGCCCGTTCCTCCGGAATCTCGAGGTGGGCGGAACGCAGGCAATCAGCCTGCACCAACAGCGCCGGATTGCGGCACAGGTTAGCCCCCCGAAAAAGCCCCCCCTACCGCGCCATCACGCTGTACGTATGGAACTCGGAGCGCATGGGCGGCTCCTCGCCGCGCCTCTTGGCCTCGGCGATGTCCGCGAAGCCGCGCCGATGACCCTCCAGGAACTCCTCCGAGCCCATCCACCCCTGGAAGTCCTCGGCCCGCCGCCAGTAGCTCACGATCAGGAAGGCGCCCCCGTCCTTGTCCGGCTCCAGCACCTGCATCCCGCAAAAGCCGCGCATGCGGTCGATGGCCCGGGCGCGCGTGGCGAAAAGCTGCTTGAAGCGCGGCACGTACTCGGGCTTGCAGGTGATGAAGTTCACGGCCACGAAGCCCGCGTCGAGCGGACACCCGGGCTCGAAGCCTCCCCCCTCGGACATGGGGCCACTTTACCTGGGAGGGTCGAATCGGGCCTGCGGCGAGGAGGAAACGGGCAGGGTTGCATCACCACGCTGAAGCTTGGAGCCAGCCGTATCTCCTGGGACACTGACCCACGTGATGGGTGGCCCGCCGCATCGCGAGTCGTGCATCACAGGGTCTCCAGATACAATAGATGCATGAAGAAAGCCCCGAAATTCAACGTCGGTGATCTTGTACAACTGAAAAGTGGCGGGCCAGTCATGGTGGTCGAAGCAGTAAGCTCGGCAACGTATCATTCCGAAGAATCCTACAAGTGCCAGTGGTTCTCGGGCAAGAAGCTTGAGTACGGCCATTTTAGTTTGGACACGCTGATCCTGGCTCCTAAAGAGGACAAGTAGAAGATGGCGACGGCCCGAGAAGTGGCGGAGTGGATGGCTAAGCAACTCGTCCAGTTCGGTGAGCTGTACCAAGCGGATGCTGTCGGTGAGATCGAAGAGCGCTTCGGAGACGACCATGTCTACGAAAACGCCAACGGAAACCCAGCCATCTCCAAGGATGTGCTTGCGGAGTTTCGAAAGCTGACGCCCGATTACGTCTGGGTCCGCAGCGAACGTTATTGGCGAAAGCGTGAAACGTGCGATGAATCGGGAAGAATGCAGGATATCTAGGGCAGCGTCACCGCGCTGGCGATCTCTGAGAGCGGGCCCACCCGCTGGCTGTTCTCTAGTCCTTGCGCCAGGTACTTCCGAAGCTCCGGCAGCGCGGCCGCGAGCGGCGCGGAGGAAACGGGCATGGTTGCCGCGTCCCCGGCCACCGGCCGCTCGGCAGACAGGCTCCGAATTCAGGTTTCGTCGGGCATCTGTGGCTCGCCGGTGTCATCTTCGCCGGACAGGTCAAAGGCAGGTTGGGATGCGCGACTAGCGCGTCCGAGGCCCTTTGACTTTGGAATTCGCCACCCTTCCGGGACGTTATACGGCTTCCTTTCCTCAAGAAGCTGTTTGATGGTAAGAATCTGCAGACGGGGACAGCGGCGAGCAGACCCACCGGGGCCCGCAATGCCCTCCGCGAATCCCATCTTTTCGGCCTCTTCTTTCATGTCTTTAGTGAAGCCGAAGCAGATAAACAAGCCGACTAGAGCAGGATTCGACTTGTCTCGGTCCAGTGTGCGGGCAAATTCGCGCACATGATTGGGCCTGGTATGACCGCCTTTGACCTGGATGAGGCCCCAGCGTAGCTTTCCATCGAACCCTCGGAACGGGATCCGGCCGTCGATGTTCTTGTCTGCCCCCTGCTTTTCCTGAGGTTCGCCCTCGACCAAGTGAACGGCCCACATTTCGAAAGGTTTGTGATTCTGTGGAGCGGTCTCTTCGAAGAATTTCCGAGCAGACATCTCGTCTCTCGGGCTTCCGATGAGCTTGTAATCAACGTTGCGCTGGGCGTCCGTTTCGGTACTGAGCCGATACACAATTTCGGCCACCGCGAGGTAAGTAACGTCGATCCCGATCCACTTTCTTCCCATGCGCTCGGCTGCTACCACCGCCGTCCCGCAACCGCAGAAGGGGTCGAGAACGACTTCGCCCTCCTGGCTACTCGCGGCGATGATCCGCTCAAGCAGCAAGAGCGGCTTTTGAGTCGGATAGCCCCTGCTCTCCTTGCTTGCGGCCTGAATCGGGGAAATGTCTGACCAGACGTTGGTGAGGATGGAGCCCTTCTTCTCCATCTCCCGCAAGTAGCGCTTGAGTTGGGGACGCTTGGTGAAGTCGAAGCTGCCATCAGGGAGCCTGGGAAACCAGATTCGGCCCTCGGCATCCTTTTGCGCCATTGTCTCGGGGGAAAAGCGCCAGCCACGGGCGGGTGGCTGGAAGCCCTTGTATACGTGCCAACCATTCGGCCGACCAGTTTTCGGATTGATCGCCGCCATCCCGCCGCCCTCTGGAGCGGCGATGTTATCTAGCCGGTAGAGCCCACGCCCGTCGCCATCATCGAAGCGATAGAACTTCTTGACGTACTCGGGATCGTGCTTGCCGAAGACCGGGCGGAACGGTGTCTTCGAACTTTTGGCATAGAAGAGGATCGAGTCGGAGACGTTCGGAAAGTGCTCCTTTGCGTCGCTGTGGGCGCTCTGCCTCTTCCACGTGATCTCGTTTCGAAAGTTTTGAGGGCGGACGATCGCATCAAGCAGAATCTTGAGATAGTGGCTCGCAACGGGATCGCAATGCAGATAAAGCGAGCCCGTGGGTTTCAGCTTACGATGAAGCTCTAGCAGACGGGGACCCATCATCAGCACGTAGGCCATCATCTCCGAGTCGCCCAGGAGCTTGTAGAGGCTTTCCACCAGGTCGAAGATCGGAGCGTTCCGCGCATCCTCGCGAAACTCCTCGAGCATCAGCGGGCTCCAGTTCCAAGTGTCCGTGAACGCCATGATCTGCGCCGGGGCGGGGTCGCCCTTGACCTGCTTGAACAGCAGATTGTAGGTTCGCTGCGAGTTGAACGGGGGGTCCAGGTAGATCAGATCGACCGACTCATCCGGGATCAAGTCGGTTTTCTCCCGGAGCACCTCCAAGTTGTCCCCGTAATGAAGCTGATTGATCCAGCCATCCGCCATGCTTCCGATTGTAGCCGCCCATTGAAGCGGGTGAACCGCTCCACGAAGCAAGCGGCCCGCCGCGTACAATGGGCGCATGGAAGACGCCGCTGCTCGCGTGGACTTTCTCGGGTTCATGTTTGAGCTGATGGTCCTGATCGGCCTCGGGTACGCGATGGGTTTTATCCACGGCCGCGCGGTAGGCCGGCAATCGCCGAGTGGGACTTGGCGCGAATCCTGAGCGTTGGCCCATCCGCACATTTCGCTGAGCCATCCGCACATTTCGCCGCCCCATCCATGCGGATCGCTGAGCCATCCGTACATTTCGCTCGCCCAGACGTACACTTCGCTGAGCCAGACGTACGTTTCGCTCGCCCAGACGTACACTTCGCTGAGCCAGACGCACCTTTCGCGCCCCGAGAGGTAGGATTGACGAATGCAACCAGACGGGCGGCGAAGCCAACCACACGGGAGGCCGAGCCGGCCAAGCGGTTGAGGCTCCGAAGGAGAAGCAAGACATGCCGAAGCAAGATTGGTGGCCCAGGTCTTGGGCCGCGCTCGTCGCCTGGTTTCAGAATTTCCACGCCCAGCTCACCACGCATCAGGCCACCCTCGGCCTCACGGGCGCGCAGCTCACCGAGGTGGCGAACGACCGGGACCTCATCATCTCCATGAACGACGCCGCCAACAACTCGGACAACTACGCCCGAGAGTGCACGGCCTTTCGCGAGGAGGTCGTGAACTCCCCCCTCGGCACGGCGATGCCGGCAGTCCCGACCTTGCCACCGGCGCTGACCCTGCCGCCGCTGGGGGCGCAGGCGGCCATCCAGGCGCGAACGCGCCGGCTTGCGAACCAGATCAAGGCGCATACAAACTACAGCGAAGCGATCGGGCAGAGCCTGGGGATCATCGGCCCGGAGGAGACGCCGCAGGACGTGAAGATCGACTCGGCGACGCCGCAGACGGGCTCCATCGTCGTGCTCGACCTGTTCCTTGCCGGCTTTGCGAACGTAGCGGTGCGAAGCCGGCGCGGCGGCGGGCCTTTCGAGCAGATCGGGATCTCGAACCAGGAGCTCTTCACCGATTCGCGCCCGCCGCTGGTCGCGGGCCAGCCCGAAACGCGCGAGTATCAGGTGCAGGCTTATCAGAACAACCAGTACGTTGGCCCCAGCTCTCCGATCGTGGCGGTGGTGACGCTGCCGTGAGGGGTCTGGCGCGGGGGATGGAGTACGGGTTGTCGAAGATGCCGGTTCCATCGGGAATCATGCTCGCCTCGAACGCCACCGGCGACTCCACGGCGAGGAATGTGTTGAGGGTGGTGTTGTGAGGGGTTACGCGGTCAGGGTCACGGTGCTAGCACGGACCCAGAAGCCCTTGAACCCGAATTACTAGGTTTGCCAGGACCGTCAGGTTCGTTGGTTTCCGGAATTCGGGCAAATGAGCTACTATAGGTGAGCAGAAGCCGAGCCAACAATTGGGCTGTGGGGCCCCAGATGCAAGAGATCATCCGCGCAAAAAAGACGTTCATCCAGATTGTGAGCGTGGAAGTGATGTCGCCGGGCCAAGTTTGCAGCACTCCAACCTATCCCCGGGTCGTCCCCCAGGATTGGACTTCTAATCAAGGGCCCAGAGAGCATCCCCGTGAGACCTCAATTACGACAGGAGAGGTCATCAGACCGCTTCGCCCTGGGAATGAATCCAGCCTTGCGATTGGACATCTTCGCTGAAGACCACTTGAGCCGGCATCCCAGCGACGGTCATGGAGTAGCGGCGCTTCGTTTCATATTGGCTGGCGAATGCCTCGGACTCAATGCATGCGTGGATTAGGGATACGTCGTCTTCGACGGTGAGGGATGAAGGAAGGACGCCAACATCGTACTGCTGCTGCAACGTGGCGACCTCGGCCGCCAGTTGGTTCATTTGGACGGCATCCGTCGCGGCATTCCTGGCCGCCTCTTTTGCGGCGATGACCTCCCGAAACCTCAGCCGAAACTGCTCGATAATCTCCCATTTTTTGGCCTGTAACGCAATCATCGGATTGAATTGATCGGTCATCTGGAGCTCATCTTCGAAGTCCTTGTAGAGGTCCCAAATGGCGGTTTCCAGCTCCGGCTGCAAGTTCGATTCTATGTCAAGTTTGAGGTCCTTGCTGGCCTCCTTTCTATTGATAGGATGACCATGGAAATAGAGTTTGGACGCCAGATTCTCGATGATTTCTTCGATTCGATGCTCTTCTTTCGTTTGGTCCATGTGCGTTGCCAGGATCTTTCGCGCGACCATTCTGGATTGACTCAGAAATCGCTCGACGTTTCCCAAAGCCAGCGGGTGGACTTGATTCGCGAGGATTTCGATGGTCTTTACCAGTTCATCTTCGTGATGGATCCCGACAGTGTTCTTTATGAATCCGACGTATGCCTTTACATCCTCCACGCTGATTCCCATTTGTCGCCCAGTCTGGGGATCTTTAGGGTTGTATTCATTCGAAACCGTCGGATCAATTGGGCCAATCTCGCCCAACGGGTGCATCACAATTTGGTCAGCGCCTAAGGCAAGAAGGGTTGCGGCACTGTAGGCCTTGTACGGGATGAGCACTTCGAACCGTGAGGAGAACTCTCGGAAAAGGGCCACCAGCCGCCACGGAACGAGGCTTTCTCCCCCGTTGCTCACGAGGAAGACATCTAGTTTTTCAACGGGCTTGGCAGGAAGTCTCTGAAGGTGCTCGAAGAAAACTCGGACCTGGTCGTCTGCCATCTGAGCCGGGACACCCACCCTCAAGCTCGTCACATAGCAAATGACCTTCGAAGAGCGGAGTTCTTCGATTCTCTGAATAAGGGGGAGCCGAGTCTCTCTGGACATTACGTTCCTCGCTGGGACTCGCACATTCTACCATGCCAAAGGCTATACTTCTGTCCACATGTCTTCGGGCTGGCTGGTTCCTTGAGACGCGACCGGGAACTACCTCCCCTCGGGGACTTCCTCACCCGGTACTCTGCATGGCGTCGGCGGCGGCCTGGCGGTTCACGCCCATCAGGGTCGGAGTCCCGACGCCGATCTCCACCTCATCAAACCACACCCGGTTCACCTGCTTCGAGTCGTGGATGTAGAGGTCCAGGGAGAGGGAGTTCAGGCGGAGGTCCAAAGTGTCCCGGAAGCGCATCCCCTTCCATCGGCCGCCGGGCTTGCCGTCCATCCAGAACGCCTGCTCGCCGTTGGCCTTCCCCGGCTCGTTCAGCTTCATCCAGAGCGTCCAGACCGTCCACTTGCCGCGCGGCACCATCAGCGGCGGGTTCGAGAGCAGGTTGTTGCCCCAGTACATCCCGTCGCGCGAGCGCTGCATGTCCGGCCAGTAGGAATAGAGCATCAGCACGCCGGGCGGCTCGTTTCGCCCCCAATCGCGCCAGGGCTCCAGGTTCGTGACGAAAAAATCGGTCCCCGTGGGCTTCTTGCCGGCCTTGCCGAAGGCGGACCACTTGTCGTCCACGCGGTTTCCGGCCAGCGCGCAGAGGTGCATGTGGTTGCCCTGGTCGAAGTCCGGCGCGAACTTGACCGCCCAACGAACCCACACCTCGTCGTACCCCGGCAGGAACCACCGCACGATGTGCCCGCCCGCGCCCTTGCCGGGGTTGGCGGTGACCTCCAGGCAGCGCTTGCCCTTGTAGGCGCCCTCCTCGACAATCCGCAGGTTCCCGCGATTGTCGCCCCAGGCGGCCAGCGATCCGGATTCGAAGTCTTCGTGGAAGATGGGGGGCTGGGTGAACAACAATAGGCAGCAGAGCGTCATGTCCTCACTCCAATTCGCCGCCAAGATTCCGCTAAGCGCCAAGCCATCGCGGGACCTCTCGGCTGCAGGTGCTGCGCACGACACCGAGCTTCCTGGCCGAACGACTTCGTACTAGTGTGCATTCTTGCATACCGCCGCGCGTAATCAGATCTCTGCCCGATCTCCCGCCTTCGACTTGTCGAGCCACGCGAGAACGTCGTCCAATCGGGTCAACAGGGACTCGATCGTGCTGTCCGGGACCCGAACTACGAGCACGCGAAGGCTTCCCTCGTGCCGCTGCTGATGCAAGATGCCGCGATCCAAGGTAAGAAACACGTCGAATCGTTGGCGCGCGTAGTCCAAGAGCGGGCCGTTCGTCAGGCTCTTCAGTCCCAGCGCATCGACGTGTTCCACTTCGTGCCCGGTCAGGCAGTCCGCAAACGACGCTCGTACGTTTTCGTCGAGCAAGATGCGCAATTAGGCGGCCTCTTCGAAGAGGGTGTCGAGCCCTTTTGAGGCGAGATCGAGGACCGCCTTTGCTTGTGCGAGGGGCACATTGAAGACCGAGCAGAACTCGTCCAATTTGTAGCCTCCCTCGAGATGCTCGAACATGTGCTTCACAGGCAAGCGCGTCCCATAGAAGCAGATGGCGCCGCTCACGCGATCCGGATTCTGCCAAATGAGGTCCTTGTAGACCTTGTCCAAAGCCATGGGAAGATTATAGATTGGGGGGTGGCCGAAGCTTCATTCACCGCTTCAGGAATTCGAACCGATACTCGTTGTAAAACCGGAACGACTCGCGCGGCACCTTGCTCAGATCGACCTCCAGAGTTTTGATGGCTTCCGGGACGGTGCCAACCCGCGCGTCGATCAAGTCGACCTCATGCCCCGTTGAAAGCAGATCGAGGAACACGTTGTATGCGGCTTGCGTAGACTCGATGTCATCCTCATCCTCCGGATTCCAGTCGGCCGGAGGTGTAAACTCAATGTCCAAGCCCCAGTCGAGATGGCGAAAGTGGCAACTGCAGCCGCCATACCGGCAGATCAGGAACCACCGATGAGGGTGGCTCAGTAGGGATTCCATCCAACGTTCGTCCTCGGTGATCTCGTCCGGAATCCTCTCGAAGCTCAGGCGTTCGTCATCCAGGCTCCCAAGGTCTTTCTCGCTCGTCGTGGAAACGTAGATCACTTAGCACATCGGAGCCTGCCTCGAAGTGGCGACCCGGCTACTCCACCGTCACGCTCTTGGCCAAGTTCCGGGGCTGGTCGATCTCGCATCCCCGAAGGCGCGCCATGTGGTACGCCAGCAACTGCAGCGGGATCACGGACAGCAGCGCGTTCAGGAATTCGAACCCGGTGTCGGGGATGCGAAGCACGATGTCAGCAGCCGTCGCTAGCTGGGAGGAGCGTTCGGGTTGGTTCGGGTTCGTTCGGAGCGCTTCGTCTGCGGGAGAACCCGGGCTGCCGTGAAGCCGCTCCAAGCCCTCCGTGGTCAGGCACACGACCGTCGCGCCGCGCGCCTTGATCTCCATCATGTTGCTCACGGTCTTTTCGACCAGGCAGGGATCCGTCGCCCCGAAAACCGCCACCACGCCCGGCTCGACCAGCGCCAAGGGGCCGTGCTTCATCTCTCCCGCCGGGGACTCCTGCGTCGGAATGTAAGCGATCTCCTTCATCTTGAGCGCCGCCTCCAGCGACACGTAGGCGTCCGCGCCGCGGCCGAGGAAGAAGAAGAGCTTCGCGTCGCGGATTCGCTCCGCGAGCCGGACGACCTCCGGCTCCATCTCCAAAGTCTGGCCGGCAAGCGCGGGGAGCTCGGCCAGCGCCCGAACGCACTCCGAGACGCGCACCCCCGGCGTCTCCTGCACCTGCGCGATGTAAAGGGCCAGCAGCGTCAAAACGAGCACCTGCGCGACGTACGCCTTCGTGCTCGCCACGCAGATCTCCGGCCCGGCCTGCGTGAAGATCGTCTTGTCGCATTCCCGCGCGATGCTGGAGCCGATCACGTTGACGACGCCCAGCGTGCGAATGCGCCTCTGCTTGCAAAGGCGGAGCGCCGCCAGGCTATCCGCCGTCTCGCCGGATTGGCTGACGAAGATCGCGAGCGATTTCGGGGAGAGCACGGGGTCGCCGTAGCGGAACTCGCTCGAATAGAACACGTCCGTCGGCAGACGGAGCAGCTTCTCGAATAGGTGCTTGCCCATCAGCCCGGCGTGGTACGCCGTGCCGCAGGCGATGATGTTCACGCGGTCGATCTCGTGCCACACGTGCTCGGCGAAGATGCTCTCGAAGCGGATCGGTCCCCCGCCCGATGCGCTGCGCTTGCCGGCCTCCACTTCCAGGGGGGAGGAAATCCGGCCGGCGAGGCACTGGCGGATCACGTCCGGCTGCTCGTGGATCTCCTTCAGCATGAAGTGCTCGTAGCCGCCCTTCTCCGCGGCGGCGATGTCCCAGTCCACGTGCAGCACCTTTAGCTCTTCCCGCTTGCCCTCGAGGTCCAAGATGTTCACGGACTCGTCCGTCAGGACCGCGATCCGTTCGTCCTCCAGCACGACCACCTCGCGCGTATAGGGGATGAGCGCCGGGATGTCGCTCGCGAGCAAGTTTTCGCCGTTGCCTAGTCCGAGCACGATCGGGCTGGCGTTGCGCACGGCCACGATCTTCTTCGGCTCCTTGCGCGACATCACCACCATCGCAAACGCACCGCGAAGGCGCTTGGCCGCTCTCCGAACCGCCTCCTCCAAAGGAACGTCCACCTCGTACTCCTGTCCGATCACGTGCGCGGCGATCTCCGTGTCCGTTTCCGATCGAAAGCTGTGACCCGCGTGCGCCAGTTCGTCCTTCAGCTCCAGGTAGTTCTCGATGATCCCGTTGTGGATGATCGAGACCTGCTCGAACTTGTCGAAGTGCGGGTGAGCGTTCTGATCGGTGGGCGCGCCGTGGGTGGCCCACCTGGAGTGCGCGATCGCGAGCCGCGCGTCCGGCGGGTTGTCGCCGACGAGCTTGCCGAGCTCGGACAGCTTCCCGGCGCGCTTGATGACCTCGATGCCGCCGTTACGCAGGTATGCGATGCCCGCGCTGTCGTAACCGCGATACTCGAGCCGTTTGAGCTGGTCGAAAACCACTTCGACCGCGGGTTTCGGGCCGACGTATCCGGCGATGCCGCACATGGTGGGAGCGTACCTGCTGGGTTAAGGGATGATCGGGAGCATCAATAGGCGCCGTCGCCCTTCAGCACGGCGATCGGAGTCTTGAGCAGTATCCACAGGTCGTTGAATACACCCATCTCGCGGATGTACTTGAGGTCGAGCTCGATCCATTCGCGGAATCCGAGGTTGCTGCGGCCCATGATCTGCCAGTAGCAGGTGATCCCCGGCCGCACCGCCAGCCGCTGCTTCGTCCAATCGTCGTATTGGAGAACTTCGCTGGGAATCGGGGGCCGCGGCCCGACGAGGCTCATCTCGCCCTTCAGCACGTTAAAAAGCTGCGGCAGCTCGTCCATGCTGGTCCTTCGAAGAAAGTGTCCGAGCGGCGTGATTCGGGGGTCTTTCTTCATCTTGAAGATCGGGCCGTCCTTTTCGTTCCTCGCCTGCAACTCCTTGAGCCGCTCCTCTGCGTTCATGTACATGGAACGGAACTTATAAAAACGAAACACTCGGCCGCACTGTCCGACGCGGTCCGAAACATACAGCACGGGCCCGCGGCTCGTCAGCTTGACCAAGATCGAGATGACGATCATTACTGGCGCAAAGAGCAAAAGCAAGGCGAGCGATCCGAAGATGTCCAAGAGCCGCTTTCGCTTCACGTAGTGGATGCGGACGGGTTCGATGTCCTGGCAGTTCGGAAGCCGTTCCGGCCGTCTTTCGCCCGCAGCATTGAGGCGCACGGCAGCCGATTTGGAGATCGTCAGCTGCTTGCCCTTGCTCAATTCTCCCGCTGCCCCCTTTTCCTTCATCGCATCCGCCGGAACGAACCTAATCCAATTATGATGGCTGTCCGGCGCACGATTCGTACCAAAAGGCCGCTCGCCGCGCGTTCTCCATGCCGGTTCGCCCTCTGTAGGGCCTCCCCAGTCTGAATTCGCCCAGCGACTCCTGCCGGAGGTTGGCGCCGATCGCGCAAACCCCTCCAGTGAATAGGAGCCGATTTTCGCCTGTCCCGGTTCCTTGGCGGCCGCGTAACAGGCAAAATTACGGGCAGTCCATGGGCCCACCGGCCGGCTTTCCACCGAGGCGATGGCGCGGCGCGAACCCGAAGCGCGAACTCGGAGCCCGCGCTTGGGTACCTTTCCGCCGGTCGCGCCCAGGCTCGACTCCGCTCTCATCATGAACTCCGAGCTCTCACGAAACCTGCGCTTTGCCCTAGTCCACGACTGGCTTGCGGTTCATGGGGGCGCGGAAGAGGTGCTCCGCGAGATCGCGAGCATGTACGACGGGCCGGTCATCACGTCTCAATTCAATCCAAGGCGCTTTCTCTGGCTGGAGGAAAGGGAGGTTCGCATCAGCTTCGTTCAGTACTTGCCGCTATCGCTCGCGCGGCACTTCATCTATGCGCCGCTCATGCCGTTCGTGTACCGCCGCTTCGATCTGTCGGATTTCGACGTCGTGCTCGGCGACAGCCACTCGTTCGCTCACGGCGTCCGAAGGGCGCCGGGCGCGCTCCACATTAACTACTTTCACACGACCGCGCGCTCCCTTTGGCTGCCCGAGATTGACGAGCGCGCGAAGGGCGCACTTCGCAGCCTGCTCGTTCCGATGATGAAGCGCCTGGACTTGGAGGCCGCCAAGCGCCCCGACGTGCTGTTTGCGAACTCGCGCACGACCGCCGACCGCGTGAGGAAGTTCTACGGGCGCGAAGTGGAGCGCGTAATCTATCCGCCCGTTTCGCTCGAAAAGTTCCTACGTATCGAGCGCGCCGGAGACGACGAGGGATACCTAATGTGGGGCCGCCTGATCCCGTACAAACGATTCGACCTGGCGATCGAGGCGGCGAAGGCGCTCGGGTTCAAGCTCAACGTGGCCGGCGCGGGCCCGCACGAGAGAAGGCTGAAGGAGCTTGCGGCGGGCGTTCGAGGGGTGACCTTTCACGGCCGTCTGTCGGACGAAGACCTCGCGTCTCTCATGAGCCGGTCCCGCGCAGTGATCTTCCCCTGCTACGAGGACTTCGGCATCGTGCCCGTCGAGGCGATGGCAGCAGGCTTGCCGGTCGTCGCCCTCGGCGCGGGCGGCGCATCCGAGGTCGTGCTCCCGGAGTGCGGCGTGCTCTTTCGGGAGCAGACCGCCGAAGCGCTGTGCGCGGCGGTTCAAGAGTTCGAGCGGCGGTCCTTTGACGTAAACACCCTTCGGTCGAACGCGGCTCGGTTCGACCGTGAGGTCTTTCGCACCGAGTACCGAGCGGGAGTCGAGGAGGCAATCGAACGGCACTTCGGCAAGGGCGGGGCGTCCTGATGGCGCCCGGAAACTCGTGCGCGGAGGGACCAGGGTCCTATGGGGCGAAGCCCGTCTCGCGCGCGCCCGTCGAACGCTTGTCGATACGCGCATAATGCCCTCGGGAGGAGCGGAATGATTTCGGTTTCACGCACTGTTCTCGCCATGGTCCCCGTCTTTGCGGCCGCCGCCGCGCTACCCTTGCCCGGCAAAGGCCAAGGCGAGCTGAAGGAGGTCCGCCAGATCGAGCGGATTGAAGGCGCAGAGCTGCGGTTTGGGCTCTTTCTGGACGGCAAGTTCGTCGGCAGCGACATGCTGCGGCCCAGTCTTGGCGAGCTCGAGCGCGGCGGAGACCGGGAGATGATCCGGCGAAGAGGGGACGACCACCTATCGCTCAACTTCGGCTTCCGCATGGACGAGAAGTTTTACGATTGGATCGCGGACAATATGAAGAGGCCGCGGCAGTGCAAGCTTGGCCTAGCGGCATACGGCAAGAACCTCACGGAGCAGGCCCGGATGGAGTTCTCGAACGCGCTTCTTACCGAGCTCACCCTGCCCGCCGTGGCGGCCGACGCGAAGAAGCCGACCGCGTTTATTGCCAAGTTCCAGTTCGGCGCCTCGGAGCGAAAGCCTCCTTCCGGCGGCAAGATGCCGCAAGGCTTCGCCGTCCAGAAGAAGTGGCTGCCATGCAACTTTCGACTCTCGATCGCGAACCTGCCGATGAAGAGTGTTTCCGGTGTGGAGCCTTTGGCGATCCGGGCTCAGACGCCGACTCCCGGCAAGATCGAGTATCCCAACTTGACGTTCTATCTTCCTGAGGCCGAATTGAAAGGCTGGCCCGTGAAATGGGAGGGACCCGAATTCGACGCGACGAAGAGCGAAGGCTTCCATAATCGAGCAGTCAAGTACACGCTCTTCCTACCGGACGGCACCCCGATGCGCGCGGAGGTGAACGCCAAGTCCGCTGGGGCGAAGGGCAAAAAGGCGAAGGGCGGCATGGTGCGTGTGGAGCTGAGGCTTAAGGATCTGTCCCTGAAGTTCGACTGATCATTGCCGGAAGGGCGCAATCTGTGTCCGAAGACCCTCTCGGTTCCTAGCTCGGCCTGCGCGTCCGTTGCGGGCCGAGGGACTGCGGACTCTTGCGCCCCGATCCAGACTTAGTCGCCTTGCCGGACGGCCGAGATTTGCAAAGATATCACGATAGTAGCGATTACTTATTCTAATATGCTATCCGAATAGCACTAGTATAAAAACATCGGCTTGTTCAGCACGTGCGCGACCTTGGGCTTGTAGTTCCGCTCGTCATAAAGCTCCTCTACGTCTACCCGCTTCGTGCCGAGCTGTGTTAGCTCGAGCGGCACGACCGTGTACTTCCCCTCGCGGAGCGCGACCATCGTGCCGAACCGCCCCGCGATCACCTGCTGCGTTGCGAGGTTCGCGAAGCTGATCGCCGCCATCCGGTCGAGGGCGTCCGGCTCGCCGCTGCGCATCAGGTAGGCGATCTGCTGATAAATGATCTCCTCCCCGGTCAGGTCGCGAATCGCGTCGCCCGCGACCGCGCCGATCCCGCCGAGCTTCCGATGCCCGAACGCGTCCTCCTTCCCGGATTCCACGACCGTGCCGCCAATCATCTGGGCGCCCTCCGAGATCGTCATGATCGCGTAATTGCTCGGGTTCGCGCGCTTGTCCTCGACGAGGAATGCGGCCAGCTTTTCCGGATCGAACGGAACCTCGGAGATGATCGCACGGTCCACTCCCGCCAAGTACGCGGAGATCAGCGACGTTTCTCCAGAGTTTCTGCCAAAAAGCTCCACGATACAGATTCGCTCGTGCGAGCCCGCGGGCGTCCGCAGGGACGTGATGAAGTTCACGCTGCGCGTGACGGCCGTCGAAAACCCGATGCAGTAGTCCGTGCCGTACACGTCGTTGTCCATGGTCTTTGGCACCGCAACCACCGGAAACTTCTCCTGATCCAGCCTAGCGGCATAGCTGAGCGTGTCGTCGCCGCCGATCGCGATCAGCGCGTCGAGCTTCAGGTGGGCCAATACTTTCAGCACGTGCTCGGTTAAGTCGAATGTGCCTTGAGCCGGGCCGTCCAAAGTGTCGCGTAAGAAGTCCGGCACGTGGTCGGAAGCGACCCGGGCCGGGTTCACCCTCGACGTATGCAGAAAGGTGCCTCCCGACCGGTCGATCGTGCGGGTGTTGCCCTTGTCGAGCACGACCGTGCGCTCTGCGCAACCATCCGGGTCATTCACGTTAAAGTGCAGTATCCCGGCCCATCCTTGTCGAATTCCGATAACGTCGTGCCCCTCGTCTGTGGCACGGTAAACGACCGCCTTGATGCACGGGTTTAAGCCGGGAACGTCGCCACCGCCGGTCAGTATTCCGATCCGCTTGCCCATCAGGCCTTCGATACCTCTAGGTCTCTCTCCGTCTCGAACACGCTCGCGTCGAACACGAGCGGGTTCGCTTTGATGCCCTTTAGGGCCGCTTCGCTCGGCGCCTTGTCGACCGAGATCTGAGCAATCGCCGCCTTGGCCCCTCCGAGCACGATGTTCTCCATCTCCTGAACGTTGATCTTCTCGTCCCGTAGCACGCCGAGCACGTCCGCCAGCACGCCGACCTTGTCCTCATGGCGAACCACGACCACGTGCGTGGCGGTCTCGGCGCGCTGCACGTTGACGACGTTCGGAACGGAGCCGGTTGCCTTGAACTCTCGGACGATCCGCACCGCCTCCTGCGCGACCGCCTCCTGCGCCTGGTCCGTGGAGGCGCCGATATGGTGCGTGCAGTACACGCGGGGATTGTCGCGCAGCGCGCCATGGTACTCCGCTTCGCCGCTCGCGGGCTCGCCTTCGAAGACGTCCAGTCCCGCGAAAAGCGGCCGCTCCTCGACGGCCTTGAGCAGCGCGTTCTGGTCTACGACCTCCGAGCGGCTCGTGTTGACGAAGATCGCTCCGGACTTCATCGCACCGAAGAAGCTCTTTCCCAGCATCCCTTTGGACGCCGGAGTCAAGCTGACATGGACCGATACGACGTCCGACATCGCAGCGAGCTCTTCCAGCGATTCCGCCCGCTTTATCCCGAGCGCGGAAGCAACCTCCGGAGTCATCCATCGGCTGAACGCGACCACGCTCATCCCGAATGCCTTTCCACGGGCGACCATCTCCTGCCCGATGCGGCCCATTCCGACCAGGCCGAGCGTGCGCCCGTACAGCCCGCGCGCTTTGCTGAACTCCTTCTTGTTCCAGCGGCCCCCGCGCAGTTGGATAACGTTGTCGGGGATTCGACGGTCGCAGGCGAGGATGAGCCCGAACGCCAGCTCTGCGACCGCCTGGCTGTTTTTGCCCGGGCAGTTCGAGACGTAGATCCCGAGTCGGTTCGCCGCCTCCACGTCGATCGTGTTGTATCCCGCGCCCGCTCGCACGATCAGCGCGAGACGGCCGGCTTCCATCGTTTCTGCGGAGACCTTGGTCGAGCGAACGACCAGGACCTCGGCCTCGGTATCGCGGACTCTCTCCGCGAGCGCGGCGTCCCTCAGGTCCGGCTCGTAATCGACGCGAGCGCCGAGGGCCGCGAGTCCGTCGATGCCTACCTGCTCGAACTTGTCCGCGACGAGAACCTTCATGGCTCGGATTTTACCGACGGCGGAACCCAGGGACCTCGCACGCCACCGGGCTCGCCGCCTACGGAACGGCCTGGTTCGGATTCGATTGGGTTCGTTCGGATTTGTTCGGCTTGTTCCCAAAGGCTCATCCGATGCGATCCCAAAGTCAGCGTCGCTTAAAGCGGAGGAGGATTTGCGGGCGCGCCTCCCTCGGCATGGTGGTGAGCCTCCAAGCCCACAGCCACAAACTCCACCTTGGGCTTTGGTCCCGTTTCGGCAAAGACGATGTCCCGTTCACCGACGATCACGGCGTCGTCGGGCAAAGTCGTCGGATGGAATGTCGCTCCCGGAGGCAATTCGTTTCCGCAATAAAGCGGCTTCTCGGGGTCCGGGCTTTGAAAGCTTCCGCTCGCTCCGGCCAGCTTGGCGGCCATCCACACCTCGACGATCTCGCTCTCGGAGTCGTTTCGCCAGGTCGGTACGGCGAGAAGATACGTCTTGCCGTCGTCGGGCGACGTCCATTCCTGGAGCTTCGCGTCCAGGATCGTCACCTCTCGCCAGATCGTGCTGCCCTCCGCGCATCCCAAGAGGACCCAGCAGGCAACCAGCGCGGCACAAGCCGCGAGCGTCGCGTTCTTCATGATTCGCACCTCCTTGCGGATAGCTCGGCAGCGACGAGAGCCCCGGTTGAGCTGCGGAACCGCCCGTCCAATGCCGCCGACGCTAGGGCGAACGCCGCACGGCCCGCGTTTCGTTCCCGAGTTTTCCCCTGTTGGGGTAGATTCGGATTCCTTCGGGTCCAGAAGATCGGCGAATCGGCCGCTTGCGATTGGACCGTTGGGTTCGAAAGCGGCGGCGCGGCCGCCGGGCTCCATGGCGGAGAAGGGCCGGGGTGGCGGAACGGTAGACGCGGCGGTCTCAAAAACCGTTGGGGGCAACCTCATGCGGGTTCGATTCCCGCCCCCGGCACCAATGGCCGCTCCCTGCTGGCAGGAGTGCGTTTGTTCCGCAGGCTACGGACGCTCGCTTCCCTTTTCTTTGGCGCCGGATGGCTCTTCCTCGGCCACCGCGCCCTCGCGACGCTTCTTCGCCTGCAGCAGCCGCGAGCCGACGCTTCCTTCGGGTTGCCGCCGCTCGGCGCGTTGAGACGACGGATGCTCCGAATCCGGGGTCTGGGTATCCGGCTGCGCGCCTCCGTCCGGACGGATCGAGTCCTCCGTGGCGGTTTCGATGCGCGTACGCGCGCGCTCCTTGGCTTGGCGAAGACGGCCGATGGGCTCGGGTTGGGCGACCCTTCTCTCACGCGCGCGCCTTGCGCGAAGGAACGCGAGTACCGCCGCAAACGCCTCCGCAAGCGGCAGCGCGATTCGCCGAACGGCGACGTCGAACGGCAGGAGAATCGCAGCCGCGAGCAAAAACGCCGGCGCAAGCTCGCGAATCGAGTAACCGGGGTCTCTCCGCGGGCGCGCGGCTTCTTCGGGCTTGGCCAACACCGCTCCTCCAGAGGACTTGGCAAGGCCCTCGAGGAGCGGCCTGTTCGGCCGGAAGCTCCGGTATTCGGCGGGATAGGCGAGAGATACGCCGGAAGTGGCGATGCGCGCAGGGCCCGTTGACGTCTCGCCGTACGCGACGATGTACGTTCCGATATCGCTCGCCGCAAAGGTACCGGAGTAGGCGCCTGGCGCGGTTTGGACGAGCCGGACTTCGAGAGGCTCGCCGCTCGGGGTCGCGACCCGCACCGTCGGAGACAGGTTGTTTACGGGGCCTCCGGACGGGTCCGATACGCGAAGCTCTACGGCGCCCCGAGAGCCGTCGTGGCGCGTGGAGAGCTCGACCCCGCCGGCGGACGCTCGCCGGGAAACGGAGCGCACGGCCTGAGCCCAAAACTGGCCGAAACCGCTCCACGGAACCCATCGGGCGGCCCATCTCGGCTGCGCGTCGGACGTGAATGCCAGCGATGCCCCGAGCCCGTACTGCCATGCGGCAAGCAGGGGGTCGTCCTTGTGCGTCCTCATTCCTACTCTGGCAAGGGGCCGCGCTTCCGTCAAACAGTAGGCGAACAACGCGGGAACCGAATTGGGAGGTATGCCCGAGAGCACCTCCTCTCCTGGCGTGGACTTTGGCAGGAACACGCCCTCTTCGATCGCGGATCGGGACATGACCGCCGCGTCCTGTGTGAAGATCGCGGGAAGCTGGCCCGCCCGCTGCGCCAGGTAAAAGCGCCCTCCCGCAGAGCGTGCCAGAAGCTTGAGGAACGGCACGTCCTTACCGTCGCCGATCGCCACCACGGAAGTCGTGATCTTGTCGGCCCTGGCGAGCGTCGCCAATTCCACGCAGCCCTCGGTCTGGTCGCAGTCCGCGCCGTCGGCAAGCAGAATCAGGTGCCGCACCTTCGTGTTCTCCTTGCGAAGCGCGGCGTATGCGAACTCCAGCGATGGGCGGACGTAGATACCGCCGCCGCCCGTGCTCAGCCTCCGAATCTGAGCGATCACGGCCCCCTTGTCGTCGAGTTTCTGAAGGGGCGCTACGAACTCGATTCCGTCCGTGCTTCCCGCGACGCCGACGCGATCGAGCGGCGACATGAGCTGCACCGTCTGCTCGGCGGCCTTTCCCGCAAGCCGAATCTTTTGGTGGCCGTCCTCGACCATGGACATGCTTCCCGATGCGTCGATAACGATCACGATTGAGGTGCTGGGAAACGTCTTGCGCTGCCGGATGTTGAGGTCCACCGGCAGGGCCTCCGCTATGGGACTGCCGTAGTAGCCTCCCGGCAGAAAGGAGTCCTCTCCGCCGACCATCGCGAAGCCGATCCCCGTGTCTCGAATCGCGGCTTGAAGAAGCTTCATTTGAGCGGGCGTCATCGAAGCCGCGTTGATGTCGTTGAAGACCACGGCGTCGTAGGCTTGCGCTTCCTCTGGGCGCACCGGCACGCCGTCCGGGCCGTACACATCCACCGCGAGCCCCTGCTGTCGGAGCGCGTCCGCGAGCGGGCTGCTTCCGGGCCTCTCTTGCAGCACGAGGGCCCTCGGCTTGCCGCGGACCTGGACGAAGCCGAGGCCCGTGTTGTTGCGGTTGTCGCGGTCGGCTGCGGCATATAGGGTCGCCCGATAGCGAGCGAAGCCCGGCTCGTCCAGCCGTTGTCCCACGACGAGCACGTTGGTGCCGGCGCTAAGCCGGTGGTTTTGGTCGGATACGATGCGTCCGTCGCGGTCGACGACGAGCCTTGCGGACGTCGCCCGGGACGCGTCTACCATCACGCGCAATTCGAACGGCTGCCCAGACGGAACTTCGGTCGGCGCGCGCGTTTCGATCACGGATACCTCCGCGAACTCCCGCGCGGAACCGAGCGGAACGACGTCCACTTGCACGCCGTCCGCCGCGGCTGCATGGACCGCGCCCGAAACTTCGCCCGTAGTCTCGTTGCCGTCGGAAAGCAGAACGATCCGGCGCGCCTTCCCATCCGGGAACGCGGCGCTGGCCAGTCGAACCGCGGACGCGAGATCGCTCTCCGTCCCGTCGACGACGCTCAGCACGCGTCCCAAGCTGCGCATCGACCCGGGCGCGGCGTCCACTGCCGCGTCCTTTCCGAATACGACGACGCCCGCCAAGTCGCCCGGACGCATCTTGGACAGCGCGTCCTCCACGAACCGTTGGCTCGCTGCGCGGTCCTCTTCGCGGACACTGTCGGACCGGTCGAGCACGAAGATCGTGCAGAGCCCTTCCTTCGCGCTTCGCATCTCCGGGCCAGACAGCGCCAGTATCAGGAGCAGCAAGAGCAGAGCCCGAATCCCGAGCGCAAACGCCTTCCGCCATCGCATCATTCCGGAAACGCGCCGATAGCCAAGCCACAGAATCGCGATCGCGGGCAGAAGAAGCAGAAGGTACGCAGGCTCGGCTAGGCGCAACTACGACCTCCTTGCAAAGACCCGCCATTCCACGAGCAGCGCCAGTAGAGCCACGAGAGCGAACGGCCGCCAAAAGTCTCCCATCCGCGACGTTCGCGTGCTCGCGCTTACCTGCTTTCCTCCCAGAAACGCCCTGTCGCGCGGCTCGATCCTCGATTCCTCCGAGCTCTGGAACGTCGCGCACACGGTCCGGCGCAGATCTCCCGCGGATAGCTCGTAGCGCCCGACGTCGGCTAACCCCCGAATCAATAGCGGCCGATTCGGACTGCTGGGCGATGGCACCGCCGGGCTAACTGCGGTCGAAGGCGGATCCAGGCCCGCAGCCGCGACCCGGCGAATTCGGGCGTCCGCCGCGCCCCCTTGCGCGAGTCCTACGCTGAAGCTCCTTCCCGCCGGAACGCAGATCGCGCCGGAGACGGTTTCGCGCGGCACGAGAATGCCGAGCGCGTTCGAGACGAAGATCGGAAAGGAAACGTGCAGCGGGAAGTCGGACTTCAAGGGTTCGAACGCGACGTACAGCCTTCTCTGCGGGCCTTCCGCGTACACGACGAGCGGCCCGTGCTCCGACTCGACGAGAACGCGGCCCTCGGGCTTAGGGCGGACCCTTTGCATGGACTCGATGAACACGCCCTCGAACTCCACTGCAGCCATGAGAGGATGGCCAGGAAGAACGGCCATGCGGGAGGGCGCCCTCGCGGGCGTTCCCGCGAGCTCCACGGGCGAAATGCCCGCGGCTCCCCCGAAACTCCAAACCGCCTTGGACTGGACAGGGCTCTCGCGAACGCCGTCGAAGACGATCAGGTCGTACGCGCTTCGCGCCCCCCGTTCCGAGTCGGGAAGAGCTGCGGCTCTGTCCAGCGTAACCCGAGGGTCGAGGGCGAGCGCGCGCTCCAGGAACAGGTCTCCCTTTCCGACGAGCAGTACGCGAACCCGCGCGCCGGCATCGGGAACGGCGGCGGCATAGTTGTCCGCCGCAAGCGCGTCAGGCGGTTCCAGCCTCGCCTCGATCAGCTTGGCGCCTCTCGGGATTCGGAAAGTCTCTCCCGTGGTCGAGCTCGAAGCGAGGTTCGGCGATGCGCCGTTTCGATCCGTCGCACGGCTTTCCGGCACGATCCGAACGCGCCGTGAGTCGAAAAGCCTCCCGTCGGCAAACAGGTTCAGGGTGCCTTCGTATGCCCGCGCGCCGTTGCACTCGAGGCCGCAGTAGGCGGTCGCGCCGCCGGGGCCATCCGTGATGCCCAGAGCTCGAATCGACGCGTTGTCGCCGGCCAGTCCAACCCGGACGAACCTTACGGACGCCCGGCCGGGACTGAAATCGCGAACCTCGGGGAACACTCCGTCCGATACCAGCAGAATCTGAGCCGACTCCAGGCGGGAAGTCAGGGACGAGGCCAGCCTAAGCGCGCCCGCGATGTCCGCGTCCGCATCGGTGGCTGCTGCTTCCGCAAGGGCGCTTCGCATGCGGGCTCGGTCGCTCGAAAGCGGAAACGCGATCCTGGGCGCGGGCCCCGCTTCGATCAGGCTGACCCGATCACCCGGCCCTGCCGTATCGATGAGGTCCCGGCAAAGGCGCTTGGCTTCCTCGAACCGCGAAGGGGCCACGTCCGTCGCGCGCATGCTGGCGGAGGCGTCCAGCACGATCACGGTCACTTTCCCGCCGAATCCGGTCTGGAGGATCTGCGGCCGGGCAAGCGCGAGGACGAGCAGCGTCAATGCCAGAAGCTGTAGGAACAAAAGCAGGTTCCACTTGAGCCTCTGAAACAGCGAGTTCGCCCGTACCTCCTCCGTCATCGGCGGCCACAGGAACGACGCCGGGACACGAAGGTCCTTGCGACGCATCTTCAGGAGGTAAAGGGCGAGAACCGCCCCGGCGAGAGGGATCAGCCACAACAGAGCCGAGGTAAACGCCAAGCTCATGACACCGCCCAGCCCTTCTTTCGAAACCGTCGAAACACGTCGCCCAACGGCTCCCCGCAAAGCACTTTTTCGTACCTTCCGCCCACGCGCATGCATGCGGACTCGAGGGACCCGCAGTGCTCCCGAAGCCTCCTTTTGTACTCTCGCAGGGCGCCCTCGTTCGCGGTGATCTCGACCTTGGCGCCAGTCTCGGCGTCGAGCAGCCGAAGATCGCCTTCGAGATCGGGGTCCTCTTCGAGAGGGCTGAGCACCTGGACGAACGCGATCTCGTGCCCTCTTCCGGCGAGGACGCGGAGCGCCTGGGGCGCTTCCGGGTCGAGGCCATCGGACAGCACGATGGTTAGGCCGACCCGCTCGCTGCTCGCGGCGAGCGCCCTGAGGCTTGCGGAAAGGCCTTGCCGCGTTCGGGCGGGCTGCGATTCGCTGGAATCCGAGGGCGACCCTCCCGTTGATTCCGCAACGGCCTGGGCCGAGGCCCAGGCTGAAAAGCGAAGGTAAGAGGAGAGCCTCCGAAAGTACGGCGTCGGCCGCTCGCGCGTGCCGAGCGCGTAACCGCGCACGGCGTCGAACCCGCTGAGCCCGACGTATGCGAACGCGCACGTCAGTCGCCGCGCCTCATCGAACTTGGTGGGATCGCCGAAGTCCATGGAAGACGTGCAGTCGAGGAGCACGAGCACGGCCAGGTCCTCCTCGTCCTGATAGGTCTTGAGCACGGGCGAGTCCAGCCGAGCGAGGACGTTCCAGTCCAAGTGCCGCAAGTCGTCTCCGTCCGTGTAGTCGCGGTAATCCGCGAACTCGATGCTGAGGCCCTTTCGCTTGGTAAGCCGCTCGCCGCGAATTCGGCCGGGAAACGCCTTGCGCGGGTTGAGCCTGAGTCCGTCGAGAACTCGCAGCTCTTGGGCAGTGGGCGTCGTGCCACCTATGCTCGGGTTCTTGGTGGGCGCGTTCGGGTTGGCTCGGATGGGTTCGGCTTCGCTCGGTTCGATGGTCGGCCGTTCGGATCGGGCCGGGTCGGCGTTCGATTGCTGCGGATCGTGCATCGCTCACACCGAAATCGGATCGCGGTCGGCGGACTGCACGCTGCGCACGCACTCCTCGATCACGTCGTCCGCGCATACGCCGTCCGCTTCGGCTTCGAAGTTCAAAATGATTCGGTGCCGCAGGGAGGGCTTGGCGGCCCGGACAAGGTCCTCCTTGGATACGTTGAACCGCCCGTCGATCAACGCGAAGAACTTGCCCGCTGTAACCAGGGCCTGCGCTCCCCGAGGGCTCGACCCATAACGGACATAGCGTTTCGTCGAATCGGGGGTCCGAGCGGGCTCTGCTTCTCCGGTCGCGGGCCGAGGATGAGTGGCGAGCACCAGTTCGAGGGCGAAATCGAGCACGGCCTTCGCAACGGGCACGCTGCGCAGAACGTCGCGCATTCGCAGCGCCGCCGCGCGGTCCGCCACCTTCCCCACCTTCGGCTCGCCCGTCCCCGTCGTCCGCCCGACGATCTCACCGAGCTCTCCTTTGGACGGATAGCCGACGAGCATCTTCAAAAGGAATCGGTCCAGCTGCGCCTCGGGAAGCGGATACGTCCCCTCCTGCTCTATCGGGTTCTGCGTCGCCATCACGAGGAACGGCTCTTCCAATTCGTGCCGCACACCCGCCACGGTTACCGAGCGCTCCTGCATCGCTTCGAGCAGCGCCGATTGGGTCTTGGGCGTCGCGCGGTTGATTTCGTCCGCGAGAAGCAGGTTCGTGAAAACCGGCCCCCTTCGAAACTCGAACACGCGGCCCCCGCCCGCAGGCCCGCTGTCGCCCGTGCCCATGAGCACGTTCGTTCCCGTTACGTCCGCAGGCATCAGGTCCGGCGTGAACTGAATGCGCCCGAAGCCCATGTCCAGCGCGGAAGCAAGAGAACGGACCAGAAGGGTCTTGCCCAATCCGGGAAGGCCCTCCAAAAGCACGTGTCCGTTTGCCGCCAGCCCGCAAAGCGCGCCCTCCACGATCTCGTCCTGGCCGACGATGGCGTTTCCGATTTCGGTCCGAAGAGCGGAGATCGTGTCCCGGAACCATGCGGCGTCGCGCTCGCCCGTCTTTTGCGCGGATGCGGCATCCCCGGGCCCGGCATCGGGTTCCGCGGCGCCGGAGCCTCCACCCGCATTCGCCGACCAGACCCGTACCCCCGAGGCACAGAACTTACGAACCTCCATCACCGGCCGCCTTCCAGGGACTTGAAGTACTCCCGCACCCGGTTCTGATGCTCTTTCGGTATTCGTCCCTTGTTCAGCGCCTGTTCCGCGGTTCGCTTGTACTTCGGCAGCACGTTCTGATACGGAGTCTTCGAGCGCGCGCCCAGGCCCGACGGCCCGCGCATCTCGATGTACACCTCTTGGCCTTCCTCGCCGCGCGCGCCGCGCACCATCACCGGTTGCTGCTTGCTTTCAATCGTCCGCTCGCGATCGGACCTCGGCACCTGCCCGGTGTCCATGAAAAAGTCGTCCTGCGACCTGCCTCCGTTTCCGAGGCCGAGGCTAAGGCCGAGCGCGGACTCCAGACCGGAGCCCAGTCCGAGCCCCTGTCAGCCGCCTTGAGCCTTCGTCAGAGCTTCCATCAGCTCCCGCAGGAACTGCCGCTTGGCCTCCGTATCCGCAAGCTCGTCGGCAAGCGCCTCCAGCTGCTCGATCATCTGCCTGATCTGTTCCTCGGTCAGCTTCGTCTGGCCCTGAGCGCCATCTTGCGCGCCCTTTTGGAGCTCGCGCATCATGTCGAGCAGCTGCTTGTATTCCGGGAGCGACATCAGCTCGTCCAGGAACTTGCGCGCCTTTTGACTGAGCTCTATGGCCTGCATTTCCGATCGAAGCGCGTCCAGCTTCTTTTGGAGCTCGGCGCGCTGAGCGGCGGATTGGCCCTCGTTTTGGGAGAGCTCCTTCTGCAGAGCGTCGATCTGTTTCTGCAGGTCGTCCTTCGCGGCTTCGAGGTCCTCCGGTGAGCGCGCCAGGTCCTCCGGCTTGATCCCCTTCATGCCGCTCTCGCTAAGCTTCTCGAGCAACAGCTTGTCGAAGGCGGACCTCGCCTCCTTTAGGCTCAGTTGCGACTCTTCGAACCGCTGCTTCGCCAGCTCGTTCGCCCTCTTCGCGAGCTCGTTCGCGTCTTCGAGCGCCTCCTGCTTGTCCTTCCGGCCCTTCTCCAGGTCCCTGGCGAGGCGCTTCAGCTCTTCGGCGAGCCGCCTCTCCTCCTCCGCGACGTCCCTTTCTTTCCGCTCGAGCAAGGGGTTCGCGACGCGCTCGACCGCCTGGGCCGCCTTCTTCAGCTCTTCGCGCTCCGCTTTCGCTTTCTCGTCGAGCAGGATCGGCGTATTTCCGAGCAGGAAGATCGTCGTCGCGAGCAACGCGGCAGCCGTCGCCGCCACCTGCCACCTCCCGACACGCATCGGGAATACCTGCTTCGGCCGCAGCTCGCCGATCCGCGTCAGCGCGTCGCGCCTCTGGGCCTCGCTCATCGCGTCGGCTCCCGGACGCGCTTCGATAGCGGTCGCAGCCCGGTCGCGAAGGCTCCCACGACGGTCGATGCTGGCGGCGAGATGCTCCGCTCGAACGGGACGCAGGAACCCGATCAGCGCGCCCAAAAAGGCGCCTGCAGCAACCGGAATCCATAACAGCTGCCATTCCGAGTACCAGACCGCGAGCCAGTCCAGCGCTGCCCAAGACGCCGCAAGCCCCGAGCCGCAGAGCGCCCCGATGGCGAGCGCCTTCCAGGCTCTCATCAACCGCACACGCCGCGCGAACGGCTTAAAGGTTCGATCCCACTCGCCCATTTTCTTTTCCTTAGTCTACGATACGTCCTTTTCGCGCCTGCGCCGCCACGCGACGTAGGCGAAAGCTCCGCCCACCACCGCCATGAGCGCCGCGTGCGATTCGGCCGTGTACATCTGCGCGTTCAAAAGCGGATACATCGGATGCAACATCAAAAAGTCCGGCCCGAATCCCGAGGTCCTGCCCAGTCCGTCCAGGATCGCCAGCGTGGGCAATCCGATCGGGAAGAGGATCATCAACACCGCAAGGAATAGGATGCGGGCTGCGCGGAGCGTCCGGGCCCCGGACGAAACCATCCTCGCGGTTCCCCATGCGAAGAACGCAAGCGCCAGGAACCAGCCGAGCGATTGCCCGAAGCCGGGAATCGACCAGTCGAAGGACCCGCCGGCGGCCGAGCTCTTGGCGCCGAGAGCGAGCGCAGCTCCCACGTAGTAGGACAACACAACCATAAGCAGGTACGGCAGCGCGCCCGCCGGGCTGCCGACGAACGCGGCGCGAAGCGAGAAAAAGCCGTCGTCCCGGTATTTCCTGTCGGCCGTCGGTGAGCAGCAGCAGAGATGAGGGACGAACATCCCGACGGGAATCAGGAGCCACGTAAGTATGATCGCCATTTCTTTTAGTGCGGTCGGTGGTGTTGCCGATCCACCCACGAACATCGAAGAAGACGGCAGCGCGTATCCGACTCCGATGCCGATGAGGGCGGCGTACACTAGTCCGTGAATTCGAAGGCTCTTGGTTTCCGGAGAGCCGTACGGGCTCAGCGACGATCCCGCGCCGAGCACGAAGATCTTTGCGACGAGCAGCGAACCGGCGAAGCCCAGTATCCAATTCGGGATTTCCAGGCCCCACAGAACCGTTTGCGTGATGGACGTGCCGGCCGCGCCGAAAGGCGACATCGCCACCAGAAACGGGGCCTCCAGGCTGCCTGTCATCGTCATCATCGAGGGAATGGACATCATGCCGGCGATCGCGGTCAGCAGAAGCAGATACACGCCCGCCGCAAGGTAAGTCAAGATGAGCGCCGCGGGCACCGAGCCCGCCAGCGACGAGATCAACAGCCCGATCGAGGTGATCGCCAGGGCCGAGCCCGAAAGGATCGCGTACACGCCGATCACGTCCACCCAGGTCGCTCCGCCCATCACCACGCTCACAGCCGTCACCGGAAGGGACAGCACGAGCAGCATCCACGTGTAGCGGAAGCTGGAGAGCATCTTGCCCACAAGTAGGTACTTCGGGCGGACGGGAGCGCTGAACACCAGGTCGAGCGACTTGCGCTCCCGCTCCTGGACGATCGTGAACGCGGTCAGCGCGGGTGTCATCAGCACCACAAGCCAGCCCAGCGCCGTGGCCATGGAGTCGTAGAACTGCCGCAGCGAGCCCTGGATTCGGGAAACGGACTGCACGCCCTGTCCAACCACGTTCGAGTACAGAACGAGCGCGATCACGATCAGCATCGCGACGTAAAGGGTCCAAAGCCAAACCGTCTTCGAGCTCCGAAGCTGGGCCCGGTAGTCTCGCACAGACTGCGCGTTGTCGAAGAGCGTCGCGAGGTTCGCCCTTGCCCAGCCGATCGTGCGCGCGGCCGCGCCACCAAGCGTTCCTGCTCCGGTACGAGCGCCCATCAGCTCACCGCCCCCGTCGTCAGGCGCATGAACGCCGCCTCCAGGTCCGCATGCTCCTCCCGAAAGTCGATCGGCTTGTGACCGCCCTGTACCAGCGCCGCCAGAAGCTCCGCCTGCTGCGGCAGGTCACCGTCGAAGTCCACGCGCACCGCGCCGTCTTCTTGGACCGCGACGCCGAGAACGCCCTTGCGAGCCGTCAAATCGGACGCCGCCTTCTGCGCGTCCTCGAGCACCCGAACGACGAACACCCGGTGCGGCCGTACCTTCGCTACGACCTCTTTCACAGGCCCGAACGCAAGAAGCTCGCCGCGCTCGATAATGCCTACGATGCTGCAAAACGTCGCCAATTCGTGCAGGATGTGAGAAGAAACCAGCACGATTTTGCCCATGCGGCCCAGCTCCAGGATCAACTCCTTCAAATCCGCGCGCGCCCGGGGGTCGAGGCCGCTCGCAGGCTCGTCGAGGAGCAGCAGGTCGGGGTCGTGGATCAGGCACCTCGCGAGGCAGAGCCTCTGCTGCATTCCACGGGAAAGCGACTGCACGAAGTCGTTGCGCTTGATCGTGAGGTCCGTCAGCTCCAGCACGCTGTCCACGGTCTCGCGCCGCTTCGCCTTCGGAATCCGGTAGATCGTCGCGAAGAAGTCCAGGTACTCCCACACGCGGATGTCGTCGTACAGCCCGAAGAAGTCGGGCATGTAGCCGATCATGCCGCGCACGGCCATCGGGTCCTCGCGGATGTCCGCTCCGTTGAGCGACGCTGTTCCCGAAGTCGGCTCCAGGAGGGTGGCGAGCATGCGGATGGTCGTCGTCTTTCCCGCGCCGTTGGAGCCGATGAACCCGAAGATGTCCCCCGGCTTCAGCGAGAGCGAGAGGTCGCGAACCGCGACCAGGCCATCGTAATGTTTCGTCAGCCCCTTAAGCTCCAGCATCTCGTAACCTCCTCGGAGCGCCTGGAACGCCTGCGGAGCCCGCCGCCAGCCAAAGCGCGACGCCCGTTACGACCACGCAAATCGCGGGCGAGATAAGCGCTGCGGATTGGTCCGCGATTTGATTCGAAACTCCGCGTTCGGGAACGCGGCTAAGGATCTCGATCGCGAAGAACGGATGCCAGCTCAAAAAGGCTTGATAGTCCACTCCGAATGGCAAAGCGACTCCTATCAGAATCGGAGCCAGGATCAGCGCTCCCGCCTCCAAGGTCAGAACCGTCAGAAGCGCTGTGAACCCCCGATTAAAGAGACAGGACACGAACAGGCTGACCGCTCCGAGCGCGGCCGCGAACACGATCGATATCCCCTGAATCCCGATGTACTGAGGCAGCGTGATCGCGTCCGGCGCCCAGTAGAAGAGCGAGCCACCGCTGACCCTCGCCGCTTCGGAGATCCCGGCCGGCACCAGGAACATGATGAAGACCGCGAACACAAGGCTCATCGCCGCCAGGTACTTGCCGATGACGATTTGCGCCCCGGTCAGCGGCGCGACCGCCAACAGGTCCCACGTGCGCTTTTCTCGCTCGGACGCGACCGCGCCGTAAAGCATGGTCGCAGGCAGAAAGCAGAAGAGCCCCGTTTGGATGTATACGACGGCTTTAGGCGTCATGACCTGCGGGAACAGCCCCGCGATCGCGCTGAGCATGAGCAGTACGACTCCCAGCAGAACCGCAGCCAGGACGAGACGCCCGGTCTGCGATCCGCCCACGAGCCTCCGGACCAGAATCGACCGATCCGTTACCAGCGGGTTGTCGGAGATCAGCTCCCTCCAGAGACTCATTGCCCGGCCTCCTCGACGCCGTGATAGCTATAAACCAGGATCGGAATCCCCGATCGGACGAACTTCCCGATTCGCGGCCCCGGCCGAAAGTCCGCCACTTCCGCCCGCACGACCGCCCTTCCAGGCGGGAGAAACGATGGATCGGACTCCGTTGCGCCGTGCGCGGGCACGCTCCAAGACTTGTCCTTGGCGATGTTCATGGCCGCACCGGGCGCAAGGTCGCCGATCTCGAAACGCCGGCTCTTGAAGAAGAGGCTCGCCCCGCGCATGGGAAACGGGCTCTTGTTCGTAACCGTCCCGATGAGAGGCCTATCGACTCGCCCCGTTCGACTCAGCTTCGTCTCCAGCCATCTCCGTCCGGGAACGCTTCGAAAGAGCGCGAACTCGTGAAAGCTCAGATTCCCGGCCTCGAATCCGGGTATCCGTACTTCCCCCACGTCGAAGGCGTTCATGGCTTCGAACGTGTCCGTTCCTTGCCTTCGTGAATAGGGAGTGTAAAAGTAGTGGTCCGAGCCGCTCTTTGCCGGGGAAACGTGCTCCACGCTTTCCAACCCGAGGTCGTACCTCCCGCCCCGAGGAAAGTAAACCGCGCAGTGGCCTACGTACGAACCTTCGGGGAGGCTTTCGTCCACGACCAGGATTCCCTTCTCCGAGACGGAAAGCTGGGCAGAGTACAGGTCCCGGGCGAACCAAAAGAAGGCCGCCGCAAAGCCCAGGCTAAGGATCGGAGTCGTAAACCACGCAAGCTCGCCGCGCCCTTTTCTTCGGACCAGGAGGAAGTTCACAGGCACGCCGACTACCAAGTAGGCGATCAGGATTCCCGCGACGATGCCCGCGTCGGGCGCCCTCGCGGAGAACGGGTTCGAGGGGGTCGGCCCTTCCGAGCCGATGGACACGTACACTCCTCCATAGGAGCCTCCGTAACCGGGAGGAAAGTAGCCCATCGTGTCCCGAACCGGCGGAAGGAACTGGGCAAGCAGGCGCGTGCGGACGTGGCCCGCGCTTCGAACGCCGAGCTTGTGGTCGAGCAGCCTAGCGCGCCCCTCCCAGATCCTCAGCGGCTGCTCGGTAAGGTCGAACGGACAGTAAACCAGCCTCCCAAAGCCGACTCGGCGAACGGCGAACAGGCGCGAGCGCCCGAGACGCACCTCCTCGCATCCGGGCGCGAGCTTGCCGTCGATCACGGAAACCGGTCCAGAGGGAAGGCCGTTCGTACCGTAATCCCGAAACTCGCGCGGAAGCGCGCGAGACTGCGGCGACGCCTCTCGAACCGGGATCAGTTCTGCCCAGCGCTCGTCCTGCAGCACAGGGTTCGCGGCTCCCCCAAAAAGGACTATCGTGCCGCCCGTGAGCATCCAGAGCTTGAGCGCGCGTACCTCCGTATCCTTCATTCGCTCGCTGCCTTCGCCGAGGACCACCATCGCGATGGAGTCGTATCCGATGGCCCGGTCGGGCAGCTCCCCGGGCTTGCAATAAACGTCGCCCACCTGCTGCTGGGTCGATTGGGCAGTCCAGTTCAGCCTCTTGAAGAAGGTGATCGCGCCGGGCCGCTCCGCGATGGAAGCGACCGCTATCTGGGCCGACGAGTGCCGTTCCGTGCGGAACCGATGCTCCAGGTACTCGCGCTCTCCCTTAAAGACTATGCGCGGGGGATCGTAGTACTCGATCGAAACGTAAGCGAGGAAGGACTTCCGAGAGCCGGTTGGGAGCTCCACCGGATAGCTCATCCGATACGCGCCTGCCTCGACCTCCACCACGCCAGACGTGCTCCGCCCAGTGTTTTCAATGTGAATCCGGAGAGGAAACACGCCGGCGCCGGGCGACATCCCTAGAAATGCGGATTCGGAGTACAGGGTCACGCCCGGCCTCTGCCCTAGGCACGGCAATGCGAGCGCGGCGGCTCCGGCAAGGATCGCGGTGCGAAAAGGAGACCTTTTGTCTAAGCCCATTTTTTGGCATCCCCGCCTTCGGTCGTCCGCAGGTTAAAAGGGCGCGCGATCCACTCTCCCGATACTATAGCTTCCCTTCGATGCGATCGATGGGCCGCTACCCTTGAGAAACGGCGAGGCGTCGCGTAAAGTTCGAGTCGAAGGAATCGGGAGCGCGTACGCGAATACGACAGTGGAGCCATCTTCGTTGATCGCCACCCTCGCAGCCGCATGGATCACCATGAGCGATTCGTCACTCGCCCAGGAATGGCAGCCGAAGCGCGCGCCGCTGATGACTCGATGGGCCAAGGACGTCTCGCCCAAGAACGTCCACCCCGAGTACCCACGCCCGCAGATGGTGCGGAAGCATTGGATGAGCCTGAACGGGCTTTGGGACCTGGAGATTCGGAGGGTGGAAGGGGGGAAGCGTGGAAGGCAGGAAGGGCATGGCGCGTTCGATGGGTTCGATCCGTCCGATTCGTCCGAAAGATCGGCGTCTCCGCGCGACTCTGAAGTTCGTTGGAAGGGCAAGATCCTCGTGCCGTTCCCGGTGGAGTCTGCGCTCTCGGGGGTCATGAAGCCGGTCGCTCCCGCGGACGAGCTCGTTTATCGGCGTTCGTTCACGGTGCCCGCCAAGTGGAAGGGCAAGAGGATTCTGCTCCACTTCGGAGCCGTGGATTGGTCGGCGACGGTCTTTGTGAATGGGAAGGAGGTCGGCTCGCACCTGGGCGGGTACAACGCGTTCTCTTTCGACATTACGGATAATCTGAGACCGGAGGCTTCTCGCAAAGGCGCGAAGGCGCAAAGGGGCACCAGCGGGCCGTCGGAGGCGGAACAGGAGCTCGTCGTTATGGTGCGGGATCCGACCGATCAAGGGACCCAGCCGCGCGGGAAGCAGGTCTTAAAGCCTGAGGGGATCTGGTACACGCCGACGAGCGGGATCTGGCAGACGGTGTGGTTAGAGCCGATTGGCGAAACTCACTTCAAGGCGGTGTATGGCGTTCCTCGTGCGACGTGGTCCAACGTGCTTGTTTTTTTCGACATCGTGTCGGCGAAACCTGAACACGAGGTTGACGTTGAGGTCTGGGACGAGCAGCGGCAGTCGCATAGGACCACTCTTTCGCTTGGGGGGCATGCGAAGCCGCAAGAACAGATGACGGCTGTCGCTATGCCCATGCTTCCGTCAGTGGTGTATTGGTCGCCCGATCGGCCTCATCTGTATGGCATGCGAATCAGGGTCCGGGATCGTGGCGGAACAGTACTTGACGAGGTGGATAGCTACTTTGCGATACGGTCGATCTGGATCGGAAAAGACGACCGCGCCCGCTCGCGAATCTTCCTCAACGGTAAGCCCTACTTCCTCATCGGCCTCCTCGACCAGGGCTTCTGGCCGGACGGGCTCTACACCCCGCCCTCCGACGCCGCGCTCAAGTACGACCTCGAGGTCACAAAGAAGCTCGGCTTCAACTTCATCCGCAAGCACGTCAAAGTCGAGCCGGACCGCTTCTACTACTGGTGCGACATGATGGGCATCCTTGTGTTCCAAGACATGCCCTCCGGCGACAAGTACATCGGCGGCAGAGACCCAGACATCACGCGCACAAAGGAGTCCGGCGAGCAGTTCGAGCGCGAGCTGACGGCCATGATCCGCAACCTGCGGAACCACCCCTGCATCGTCGGATGGGTGCCCTACAACGAAGGCTGGGGACAGTGGGATACCGCGCGGATCACGGACCTAATCAAGAAGCTCGACCCGACGCGGCTCGTGGTCTCGGCGAGCGGCTGGACCGACCGCGGAACCGGCGACCTCATCGACTGGCACGCATACCCCGGCCCCGCCGCTCCCAAACCGGAGGCGAAACGCGCGAGCTTCCTAGGCGAGTTCGGCGGCCTCGGTTTACCGATTGAAGGCCACACCTGGCAGAAGGAGGGCTGGGGGTACAGGACTTATAAGACCCATGAGTCCTATAGGGCTGCTTTAGACACCCTCTTCCAAAACCTCCGCTTTCTCATCGACGAGCCTGGCCTGTCCGGAGCGGTCTACACGCAAACCACCGACGTGGAGACCGAGCTGAACGGCCTGATGACTTACGACCGCGCGGTCATCAAGCCGGACGTCGAACGCCTGGCTAAGGTGGTAAAGGCGCTGTTCCTTCCTCCGCCGAAGGTCGCCGCGATCGTTCCGACGAGCGAGGCGATTGGGCAGGAGTGGGCCTACACGACCGATCGGATCGATCCGTCCGATCTCTCATGGACCCGGCGGGACTTCGACGACTCCGGCTGGGAGAAGGGCCCGGGCGGATTCGGAACGCAAGGCACGCCCGGCGCATTGGTTCGCACGGTCTGGACCACGCCGGAGATCTGGCTGCGGCGCACAGTCGAGATTCCAACTCCGCAATCCGCAGTTCGGAATTCGAATTGGAGGAGTCCCCACCTCCGCATCCACCACGACGAGGACGTGGAGGTGTATCTGGACGGCGACCTCATTCTGAGAAGGGCAGGGTACACGACCGGCTACATCCTCGTTCCGATCGACGCGAGCCTCTTGAAGCCCGGCAAGCGCCTGCTCGCGGTTCGTTGCAAGCAAACGGGAGGCGGCCAGTACATCGACGTGGGGATCGTGGACGTTATTGAGTCGCCGTCAGGCTCTCCGTCACGTCCACCAGCTCGAAAGGCTTCTCCCAAGTCGAGTAGTAGGAGCGCTCCGGAAGGCTCGGAAGCGCGTCTCCGAAAAGCCCGCCGAGCACGTGGCGGAACAGATTAACCGGGGTGACGTCCTCCGCGAGCCGCTGCCGAACCGACTCCGGCGCGTGAACCGCGGTCAAGATTCCGAAGCACTCTCTCACGTCCGTCTTTTGCAGGGAGCCCTGGTCCAAACCCACTTTAGACCCGTGGTCGCCCTGAAGCACGATCACAGGCTTCGGACCGGGCTGGTCCAGAATTGCGTCCACGGTTTCCAGAACGAGCTTGTTGATGTAACGGATCTGGTTACGATAGCCCTCCCGGTACGTTTCCGGAGTTCCCCCGACTCCCATGTAATGGCTGCCGTCCCAAAGCCCGAAAGGCATCTTTTGATTGACCGGCTCGCCGTTCGCGCCAAAGGCGAAGGGCGGGTGCGGCGCGAGGATGTGCGCGAGAACCAGCCGTGGAGCGGGGCCGCCATGGGCGAGCTGCTTCAATACGCCAAATGCGCTCAACACGGCATTGCGCCTGCGGTCTCGCAGCTTGACGAAGCTCTCCGGGGGAGCCGGCAGAGGTGTACGCGCCAGAAGCGCGTTCCGAAAGAGCGCCAGGTCCGTTCCTTTGGTGTAAACCACGTCCGCCCCATCGAACGTGAGCGGGGGAAAGCCCGATGTGACGCCGACGATTCGATAGCCCTTCTTTCGGAACCGCTCCGCGACTTCGCTGCGATTGATCCGCGCGTCCAAAATCACGCGCCCTTCGAGCCCTGGTGTCCCCTTGTCGGCGTAATCGTGGACGTACTCCAGGTTCAGCGAAGAAGCGAGCGAGAGCTCCGTCTGGCAGTAGTTCGAGCGGCTCCGATCCGCCACGAAGAAGCCCCTTCGCTCGAGCGCCCGTAGGAAAGCGTCGTTCGAGAAACCGATCGCCTCCCGTAATGCGTCTGCGCTCCCGTAGCCGTCCAGAACGATGTAGTAAACGTCGGGCGCGGCCTGTAGGTCGAGCGGGCGTCCGTTCGAGTCCACGCTGAGAGCCGCTCGCGAGACCTGGCTGTGCACTCGCACCGCGCTCGTCGCGACCGAGGCGATCGTGAGCGCAAAAAGCGAGACCGCCGCCACGTTCAAGTACGCGGTCAGCGGCACGGGCCTGCGCCACTTCCAAGCGGCTGTGGTCGCGAGCGCGATAGAGCCGGCAAGCCAGCTCCAGACGAACCACTCGCTGTTGAAGTCGGCGCTCGGAAAGACCACGGACTTGGTCGGTCCGTATGCGAAAAACAGAAAGGTGAAAAGCGAAACGGCCGCTGCCGAACGAGAGGCGCTTCGAAGAACAAACCCCAAGAGGAACCAGGCCGCAAGCACAGCCGCGACGAGTATCGCGCCGGACACCATGACGTCCCGAATCGGAATCAGCGAGAAGTTGGTTGCGTAGAGCGACAGCACAGGATAAAGCGCAACGAGCGGGGGATGGATCGGGATCGACCTCTTCATTGACCGTTCCGCCGCCTCATTAGGTACAACGTGCGCTCCGACTCCGCAATCGGTACCTTCGTCACTAACGTAAACACTTCGAGAAACGCCTCTTCAAAACTCTCCATACTGTAGTCGCCGAAGGAATCGTTCCGAGTTCGCAGTAATCGCTTAGTTTGCGAGTCGGACTTGGGGATGAATTCGACGATTAGCCACGGTGCAAGCCGCTCGAAGACCTCTGCTATTCGTCCCAATGGAACGTTATTCCCGATCGCAAGGTGATGGATTAGTGCAAGGGCGAGCAATGCGTCTGCATCGGATCGGTCGCCGAACGAATCGCGCTCCAAGTTTTCCCATCCGATGCCGGGGCTGGGGTTCGTCAGGTCTTGTACCAGGGGAAGCACCTGGGCCTCTTCGCGGGCTTTCACATCGAGATAGTGGCGCTCGACGGCTCCCGGGTCGAGGTCCCATGCCACCACGTTCGCGCCTCGTTCCGCAGCGATCCTGCTGTAAACTCCGATGTTGGCGCCAAGGTCCCAAACCATGCCAGGCGCCGGACGGATCGCGTCCAGCATCTCCGCGACGATCCTCCGTTTCTCGGCGGCGGCCCTCTGCGAATAGTTCGATTCGCTCTCGTAATTCACCCAAGGCGTCCGACCCGGGCGCCAACGGATCCCCCGAACCGTAGACTCGAGGCTTTCGATCAGGCCGCGCATTCCGGCGGAGCTGACGCGAGCCGATCGAGGGTCCCTTGAAGAGTCCGAATGCTGGGCCTGGGCTCGCGCGTGCAGGTGAAGGTGAATCGAGAGGCCCGGCTTCAGTCGGGTCCGCATTGGACTAAGCTTCGCCGCGAGATCGAGCGGCACCCCGTCCAGAAAGATCTGCGATAGCTTTCCGAGGCGGGCGTCGCGAGAGGCGATCAGCGCGAGGGGCGCAAGGAAGTGCTCGCAAAACTGGCGATAGGCACGCCACGGAGCACCTTCTTCGTACACTTCGAACGATAGCGAGTCGATTAAAATCGGTTTACCGCGAAGAAACTGGATATTGAATGCGCTCGCGTCCTTAAGGCACATTCCCTTGTCTAGCGCCCTCATCTGGATTTCGAGCGTGCAAAGCGCGGCGTCCTTTAGCTGGCTAAAGCACCACTCGTAGGGGTACGAAACGAAAGGAACCTTCTCCGGCTCGAGTACGGCGATTGCATTCGGTAGCCGCGCGGCATCGAAGTCCGACTCGCGATGGGAGATTTGGAGGCCTCGTTCTTGAAGCTCCTTGGACAGCCCGGACTTTTCGAGATGGCCGTATTCGCGCTCATAGGCGGCGCATACGACGCGCAACGGGCGCCCTCCCTCTAAGTAGACGTAGCCCGCAGGATCTCGAAACGAAGCGCGAAGCTCCGAGGTCGCCTCAGTCGGAGGCCCGGCCGGGCGGCCTTCGGACATTTCCACGCGCTAACGCAGACCGAATGTTCCCCCAAAAGGCGCGCATAAGCACGAGCGTTCCCAGCAACCCGGAAAGCGCAGCCTGTAGGAAAAAGCTCCCGGTCCCCCCATCGATGTAAGCTCGTGATTCGGCGCTGAGCGTCATGCAAAGCGCCACCATCAGAGCCCCACCCGTGATTCGAAGCCGATCGATCATATGCTCGTGTGACGGAATCTTTTCAGCAAAGATTGGTTGCCGAGTACTTAAGTTATTTCGCACGGAGTCGCCGGTTTAGTTCCCGCTTCTAAAGAAACTTCGGCAGTCGGCCGCGCGCGTCTGTCCAGCCCTCCGGGAAGGCGGCGTGGCCTAGGGCGAGCCGTATGCGGACAGCACCGCTTGAAGGTCGTCCTTCGCGCCGTTTAGCATATCGACAAGCTTCGTGAGAGAGTCGCTTGGCGAAGAGTCCAATAGGCTCTGCGCGATCCCGATTGCAGAGTCGAGGTCCGTCAGCGCATCGGATACGGACTCCTTGGACCTACGCCGAGACTCCTGGTAGCGTGCCGGCTCCGCTCGAACCTGCTCCCTCGTCGGCGGGCCCGCGAGCAGCTCCGCCACCTGCTCGCCCACGCCGTCCAAGTACTCGTTGACTTCCTGCAATGCGTTCGCCCTCTCACCCTTTCCCGATGCCGAGAGAATCCTCTGCAGCTGCTCGTACGCCCCGCTGACCGAAACGGCCGCGACCTCGAGATGATAGTGCGCGGAATGTATGGATTCGTAGAGCTCGGCTTCCACGCCCTGGGCCGAAGATTTCGCCGCCGGCGCGCCGCCTTTGTCGAGTGATCCGGAATCCGGACCCTTTCCGCACCCGGCGGAGCACGCGATTACCGCGGACGCCAACAACGCGCGAAACATAGATACGAATGACGGCATCGTTGACAGGACGGTTCCGAACGGTCAAGAATGGCGGCATGTTCGCCGCCGCGCTGGCCGTCGCCGTCTCCGCTCAAACGAGCCTCGATCCCATGAGACTTCCAATCGGAAGGCCCGGGGAGCTGCGCGTGGAGCTGGGAACCGTTTACGACCTTCGATTGGGCCGTGCTTCGAGCATTGCGGAGTTTGCTGCGGCAGCGGACGCGCATCGCTTCGTGTTTCTGGGCGAACACCACGACAACTTGGTACATCACCGCACCCAGGCCGAAGTGATCGAGGCGCTCGCAAGTCGAGGGCGCGACGTGATCGTGGGACTAGAGATGTTCACGCGACCCGTACAAGAGTCGTTGAACCCATGGACGCTCGGCTGGTGGACTGAGGACGAGTTCATATCGCGAGCGGACTGGAAGGGGCAGTGGGGATTCGACTTTGCGCTCTACCGGCCGATCTTCGAAGCGGTACGAAGGCACCGTCTGCCAATGGTCGCTCTCAACGTTCCGCGAGATTGGGTTCGGTCGGTCGGCCGAGGCGGGCCAACCGCTTTGAGCGCCGAGCAGCGCTCCCAAGTGCCCGAAATCGACACCTCCAACCGAAACCACCGGATGGTCTTCGATTCGCTTATGGGCGGACACCCGATGACGGGCGCCCAAGGAGAAAACGTGTACGCCGCGCAAGTCCTGTGGGACGTTGCCATGGCGGATTCCGCTCTCAAGTATCTCGAGAAGCGCCCTCCTTCGAGCCGCACCGTCTTCGTCGTGATCGCGGGCTCCGGGCACGTGATGTATGGCCAGGGCATCAACTTTCGGATCGGGCAGCGAACAGGGGAAACCGGCTTGACGCTGACCATGGGGACGGCCAAAGCGGCTGCCGAGGTCAGCCGCGGAATCGGAGACTTCGTTTTGATAACGAAGGAGGTTCCGCGAAATCCGGGCGAAGCGTCGAAAACTCCTACTTCTCCCAGAGGTCCCGCGTAGAGTCCGTGTCCTCCGCGATCTTGTCCACGCACTTTCGGAGCCAAGGCGCCGTGATCGCGCGGTTGTCCATCGGGATTCCCAGCATGAGGCTGCCCCTCGACGTGACGTAAAAGTGGCAGGGCTGCGTCTGGAAGTTTTTCTTTAGATACTGGGAGAACTTCGTGGAAGGCGCGTCGTCTTTCGGGGCTTCTCCGAGAAACACGGTCAGCCATACGTAGTTCTTGCTTGCGCTGACCTCGGCGGCGATCGGGATGTCCAGCCCGCCGCGCTTGACTACGAACTCGTATTTCTCCTTGCCGGCCTCCGCGTTCAAGACCTTGATTTCGTAGCCGAGGCCCTCGATCATGGTTCGCAGTTGCTTGGCGTCGAGCTTGTCATCGCTCTGCGCGGAGCCGGCCGCGAAGAGCGCCGCGGCCAAGGCTATCAAGGAGAGAAAAGGCAGAAAAGTCTTCATCGGCATGCTCACCTGCTATAGTCGGACGAAGCAAAGGCGCGTTTCGTCAGGCTCGAATCCGCCCGCGGTTGTGGCTTCGGGCGCAAATGCGCCACAATAATACGCTGGCGGAGGACATCACGGCTTGGTCTACATCGTCGTACAACAGAACGAATCGATCGACTCGGCGCTGAAGCGCTTCAACATGAAGCTGCAACAGAGCGGGGTGCTCCGGGACCTGAAAGAGCACTCGCACTTCGAAAAGCCGAGCGAGAAGCGCCGTCGGATGCGAAGGCGGCGCCTTTCCCGCCAGTAGCCCAAGCCCAGCGGGAGCCAATGCGACTCCCAACCAACTGAATGACCACCGAATCCAACGAGCCTCCCAGTCACCCGATTCCCGCTCTCGCAACAAGTTGCGCGCAGGAGGCGCGCGGCGCGAAGCGCAGCGCCCAGCCATGTATGGCGGCAGTCGATGTGCCGGTTCTCCGGCTACCTTAGGTGTCGCCGCCGCATCCCATGGAACCCTCCAATCAACCTCTTGTCGAAGTCACAGGTTCCCTGCGCGGCATACGCACCTCGGCCGTGAAGCAAGCTGTCCGGCAAGCCCTGCGAAGACACGGCTCGGACGAGTGGCGGGTTTGCGTCGAACTGTGCTGCGACGAACGCATGAGGGATCTCAACCTAAGGTTTCGTGGAGTCGATGAATCCACCGACGTGTTGTCCTTCCAGGCGCCCCGGCTACCCGGGAATGCGGATCTCCGATGTGGGGACATTGCGATTTCCGTCGAGTTTGCCTCCCGCCAGGCGAAAGAGCGGGGCGTTTCCCTGGAGCATGAGGTGGTCGCGCTCGCAATCCACGGGGCTCTCCACCTTGCCGGGCTCGACGACGATTCGCCGGCCAACCGGGAAAACATGATTCGGGCAATGAACGAAGTCGCCGTCGAATGCGGGTTCGACATCGACAAGGAGTGGGCTTCAGTGGGACACGCCGGCGAGCAAGGAGCGGCACGATGAGCGTCCGGCCGCAATCCGACATCTTTGAGCCTTTCCGGGTGGCGATACGGGGGATTCTCTACACCTTCCGCACGCAGCGCCACATGCGGATTCACCTTTACGTGGTGTTCACGGTGATGCTGCTCGGGATCTTCGTAGGGCTGCGGCTCAACCAAGTCATGGTCCTGTTGTTCGTGATATCCCTCGTGCTCGTGGCGGAGATGTTCAACAGCGCGATCGAAGCGACCGTGGACCTCGTGCAGCCCACCTACGACCCTCGCGCCAGGTTTGCAAAGGACATCGCCGCGGGCGCCGTCCTGATCACCACGATCATCGCTCTCGTGATCGGCGCGCTCATGATGCTGGACGAGCATCGCTGGGAGCGCTTGAAGCTGAATCTGACCGCTCCGGAGCCGTTCGGAGTGCCGATCGCCGCGCGATGGGTGCTCGGCATGCTTCTTGCGTTCGTTGCCGTGGTCGTGGGGAAGGGGCTGGGCAAGCGCGGACAGGTGTTGAAGGGAGGGCTGGTCAGCGGGCATACGGCGTTCGGCTTCTTTACGGCCGTTACGGTCATGTTCCTGACGGACCAGTACCTGGTGGCGGGCCTCGTGATCTTCATGGCCGCGCTGATCGCGCAGAGCAGGTGGGAGGCGAAGATCCATTCCGTGTTCGAGATCACCCTCGGCGCCGCGGTGGGCGTGCTGCTCGGCCTGGTGCTGTTCGGAGTGACGCCCAAGTAACGCGATGAAGAACAACGGCGGCAACGGCAACGGCAACGGGTCCAGGAGGGCGAGGGCCCGGGCGGCGCGCGTGGAGCGCGTGGTCGGCCTGCTGATGGGCATCGGCGCGCTCGTTGCCGCCGCCTCGATGGCCCGGACGGAGCACGTCCAGATGGCCAATGCGGGGCTGTCGGTCGAGACCATGGGCCCGCAGTGGGCCGTCTTGATTTCGATAGTCGGACTGGTCTTGGCGAACGCGTACTTCGTCGGAGCCGAGACCGCGATCGAGCTGCTCCGACCCCTACACGTTAAACACCTGAAGGAGACCGACGGAAAGCGGTCCGAGCGGCTCCAGGACCTCCTCGACGACCAAACGCGCCACGTGGCTGCTTGCGCGCTGGGCAGCCAGATCGCACGGCTCGGAATCGTGCTGCTTACGCTTATGCTGGCGCCGAGCCTGCTGACGCTCTTGGGCGACCGCTTCGGCTGGGCGCCGTCGTTCGGCAACCTGCTGCTCGCGGGCTTGATCCTTATGGCGCCCGTCGGCATGGTGCACCTCGTGTTCGGCGAGCTCGTCCCCAAGAGCTACGCCGTCCTGCATCCCCATCGCGTCGCGGCGATGCTGTATCCGGTAATCCGGGTCTCGTCCGCGATGTTCTCGCTGCCGGCGATGGGCGTCGCTTGGCTGGCGGGGCTGCTGACCTCCCGATTCGGCGGCAAGGCGACCTTCTCCATTCCGAACGCCGCCGAGGAGGAGATTCTGACGCTCGTCGAAACCGCCGAGGAATCGGGAGAGATCGAGTCCGAGGAGCGCGAACTGCTGCGATCCGTATTCGACTTTACCGACACGGTCGTCCGCGAGGTGATGACGCCGAGGGTGGACCTCGACGCCCTGTCCGTGCGCAGCGACCCGATGGAGGTCGTGAGCGTCGTCCGGGAGACCGGGCACTCGCGGATCCCGCTTTACGAGGACACCGACGACCAGATCGTGGGCGTGATCCACGCCAAGGACCTCTTGCTTGCAATGCTCAACGGGCAGGCGCCGAACCTGCGATCCCTTATGCGCCCGCCGCTGTTCGTGCCGGAGAACAAGAACCTGTACGAGCTGATCACCGAGATGCGGCTTCAGAGAACGCAGCTGGCCGTCGTGCAGGACGAGTTCGGCGGCACGGCGGGCATCGTGACGATCGAGGACATCGTGGAGGAGCTGGTCGGCGAGATCGTGGACGAGTACGACTACGAGGAGCCGGCGATCGTGGAGGTCGAGGGCGGCTGGCTGATCGACGGCAAGACCCACGTGGACGATGTGAAGGAGGCCGTGGGGGTGCAGCTGGACGCGGGCGAATTCGATACGGTCGGCGGCTACGTGTTCGGGCTCTTTGGAAGGCAGCCCAAGCAGGACGAGTCGGTGGAGACCGACGGCGTGCGCTTTACGGTCGTGGAGACGGACGGGCGGCGCATCGCGCGGCTGCTCGTGGTGCGGTTGGAACAGCCTGCGGAGGAGCTGGAGCCCACCGAGGCGAGCAGGGATTAGCCCCCGCGCGCGTCGCTGCCTCTTTTTTGAACCAGAACTCGTGAAAAAGTCTTAGGCTCCAGGGAACCGGAAACGTTCACCGATTTCACGTTCACGCGAGAATGTGGGTCGGGTTTTTTGGGGCGGCGGACGGGTTTCTGCGAGTGGGAGGTGCCATTTGATCCGTGTTCGAGGGGGAGGATCGTCAACTTACAGAGGGCAACCCGTTGCAAGCGGAGCGCTCAGACCGACAATTACGTCGAGCGCCCAAAACTGGGATTTCACGCAAGGGACGTGGGGAGCCCACCAGTCGAGAATGTCACTCTGCGCTTGCCACCCCGTCCGGCTCACGACAGACACAGGCGATTCGCCCCAGACCTCCCGGAGTCGGTGTGGGGCGCCACCCATCCTCTGGCAATTGGAAAGTCGCTCGGAAGGAGGCCCACCCGCCGAGCTCAATCGGAAT
>Ga0187892_10000532_pt1 | contig 98970 bp, 86 predicted proteins | sample MA1701073metaG_FD_139345 | JGI IMG/M metagenome (GOLD analysis project Ga0187892, IMG submission 139345) | Bio-ooze microbial communities from a basaltic lava cave in the Kipuka Kanohina Cave System on the Island of Hawaii, USA - MA170107-3 metaG ... | reverse complement strand
CGGTGCGGTCATGCACAAGCTGCTGCGGGTGATCTACGGGGTGCTCGCGCACGAAAGGCCCTACGACCCGCAAGCATGCCTTGCAACATGAGACCAAACACGGTATCTCCCCCTGTTCTCGCTGCACTCGAACAGGGGGAGGGGATCTTTGTCCGACTCTCTTTTTCCCCACACGCCCACTCGCCCATACGCCCACACGCCCGAGTACACTTTCGCCACATGCGCACCGCCGATTGGGTGCGGCGCGTAGCCGAACATCCGCATATCGGCCCTCTCATCGCTTCTCCGGACGGCCGCCGCGAGTGGCGGTCGCTCGCCGAAGAGGCTCGCCCGGTGCTGCTTGCGGCCGCATACCTTCGCGCACCACGAAAGGCGCTGGTCGTCGCCTCGAACTACGATCGCTGCCTCCGCTGGCAGGCGAAGCTCGCGCTTTGCGGCGTTCCCGAAGATCGCATCCGGCAGCTACCCAGCGGGCAGTCGGCGCTCTTCGAGGACGCCACCCCGGAGCACTTCGCGCTCGCGGACCGAATTGGAGCGGTTCGAGCATTGGCGGCGGAAGAGCCGGCGATCGTGCTCGGTACCGCGCAGGCGGTCCTCGAAAGAACTCTTCCGAAGACCATCCTGGCCGAGAGCTATCGGGAGCTGCGGCCCGGGGACGACGTCGAGCCGCAAAGCCTGCTGAAGACCCTCACGCTGCTCGGATACGAGCACCAGGAGCCGGTCCGTCTCCCGGGACACTTCAGCAGGCGCGGAGGAATCCTCGACGTGTACCTGATGGGGCAAGACCTGCCGGCTCGCATCGAGCTTTTCGGCGACCAGGTCGAATCCATTCGTGCGTTCGAGCCGATGTCCCAGCGGTCGTCGGGCTCGCTCCCCTCTGTGTGGCTTGCGCCGTCGCGCGAAACCCTCTATCCCTCCGATTCTGCGGACTTCCGCGACATGCTTGAGCACGCGCTGGAGCAGGAAGCGGCCGGGCTCTCGGCGGAAGCCTCCGAGCGGCTCGAAGAGCTGGTCCGGGGCGACATCGAAGCCATCGCCTCGCGGGCTTACTTCGACCGGCTGGACCTCTATCGTCCTTGGATGCACCCGGACTCCGCGAGCGCAGTCCATTTGTTGTCGGAAGACGACCTGCTGGTCCTGGAGGAGCCGCTGGAGCTGGACGCTATCGGATCGCGCGCCTTCGACGAGCTCGGCCAGGCCCTGCACGCCCGCGCGGAGAGAGGCGAGATCCTCCACAGCGTGGCCGGCGACTTCATTGAGCCCGTCGAAAGGCTGGGAGAGCATCCGCGCACGCTCGCCTTGACCGCCATGAACGACCACCCCGAGTGGTTCGCGCCGCAGGCGAGCGACGAAGTTGGCGCCGCAAGCCTGCAATCCTATCGAGGGAACCCGAAAGCCCTCGCGCTCACGCTCCAGGGCTGGAAGCGCGGCGACGTGGCGTGCGTCGTGTGCACCGACCAGCCGACCCGCGCGAAGAGCGTTTTGGCGGGCGCGGAGGTCTTCGTAGCCGAATCCAGCACAGGCGAGAAGGGCGTAAGCACGGAACCGGAGCTCTCGCCCGGATTCCATTTAGCCCACGGCAACCTCGCGGGCGGCTTTGTCATCGCGCAATCCAAGCTCGCGGTCTTGACCGACGCGGAGATCTTCGGAGTAGGCAGGCTGCGAATGCCTCAGAAGCGCTTCCTCGAGGGGGCGCCGATCGCGACGCTTCTGGACCTCAAGCCCGGCGACTACGTGGTACACATCCAGTTCGGAATCGGCGTCTACCGGGGGCTCGCCAAGCGAGCGGTCGACGGCGTCGAGAAGGAGTTCCTTTATCTCGAGTACGCCCACCCGGACAAGCTGTTCGTGCCGGCCGAGCAGCTGGACCGAGTCCAGAAGTACCTGAGTCCCGGCGATGCCGCGCCCAAGGTCAACCGTCTGCGGGGAACCGAATGGCAGCGCACGGTCGCGAAGGCTCGCGAGGACGCGCGCGCGTTCGCTGCGGACCTCGTGAAGCTTTACGCCCAGCGCTCGCTGGCGAAGCGGCGACCGCTAGGGCCGGATTCCCCGTGGCAGTCGGAGTTCGAGGCCACCTTCCCCTGGATCGAGACCCCGGGGCAAATCGCCGCGATCGAGGACGTGAAGCGGGACTTGGCCGACAGCCAGCCCATGGACCGCCTCGTCTGCGGCGACGTGGGCTTCGGGAAGACCGAGGTTGCGGTGCGAGCGGCGTTCAAGGCCGTTCAGGCGGGCAAGCAGGTGGCGCTCCTCTGCCCCACGACCATCCTCTCCGAGCAGCATTTTCGCACTTTCGAGGAACGCATGGCCCCCTTCGGGGTTCGCCTCGACTATCTCAATCGGTTCCGAAAGTCTTCGGACCGAAAGCGCATCCTTCAAGGCTTGGAGGAGGGTAAAGCAGACGTGCTGATCGGAACGCACGCGCTGCTGAGCGACGAGGTCCGATTCAAGGACCTGGGGCTGCTCGTCGTCGACGAGGAGCAAAAGTTCGGCGTGAAGCAGAAGGAGGCCATCAAGAAGCTGCGCACGGAGGTGGACGTGCTCTCCATGTCCGCCACGCCGATCCCCCGCACGCTCAGCATGGCGCTCATGGACATCCGGCAGATGTCCCTGATCAACGACCCGCCTCCGGGAAGGCTGCCCATCCGCACATTCCTGCGGCCGTACAGCAAAGAGATCGTCCGCGAGGCGATCCTGCGCGAGCTGGCGAGGGGCGGGCAGGTCTTCTACGTGTACAACCGTGTGCAGGGCATCCGGCACGTCGCGGAGGGCCTGCGAAAGCTCGTGCCGACCGCGAAGCTCGAGGTGGCGCACGGCCAGATGGCCGAGTCCGAGATCGAGCCGGTCATGCTGGCGTTCATCCGAGGCGAGATCGACGTGCTCGTCTCCACCACGATCGTGGAGAGCGGGCTGGACATCCCGAACGTGAACACGCTGATCGTGGAGAACGCCGACCGGTTCGGGCTGGCGCAGCTTTATCAGCTTCGCGGCAGGGTCGGCAGGTCCGACAGGCAGGCTTACGCCTACTTCCTCTACCAGTCCGGGCGAGAGATTTCGGACCAGGCGATGCAGCGCTTGCAGGCTTTGCAGGAGTTTACCGCGCTGGGCTCAGGGTATTCGCTTGCATTTCGCGACCTCCAGATTCGCGGCGCGGGAGAGCTGCTGGGCGCCAAGCAGCACGGCTCGATGGCTTCCGTAGGGTTCGAGCTGTACACGCAGCTCATCCACGAGGCGGTCGAGCTTCATCGCGCTGTGGCGGCTGGAGAGGTGGACAAGGCCGCGCTCCGGGCGCTGGACGGCTCGGTTGCGGCCTCGGAGCTGGAGCCGCTGCCCGCGCTGGAGATTCCGGTCGTGGCGCTGATCCCGGACGGCTACATCAAGGACCAGGCGCAGCGGCTGTATTACTACCAGCAGATGATGTCCGCGCGGACCGCAGCGGAGCTAGGCGAGGTTCAAGGTGAGGTCGAGGATAGATACGGCAGGCCGCCGGATCCGGTCTCGAACGCGTTCGCCGTGGTCTCGCTCCGGATGCGGATGCGCGAAGCGGGAATATCGAAGATCGACGGCCACGGCGGACGGCTCTCCGTGTCGTTCAAGGACCGGCGCAAGGTGCCGCCGATGGCGTTCTCCGCGCTCGGCAAGCGAAACCGCGAGTGCTACCTGACGCGCGACTCCCTAATCTGGCCGTTTTCGGGGAGCCCTTTGGACGCAGCGCAGAGGTTTTTAGGCGAGTTCGAACGGGCCGTTGGGGAAGCGCGTACCGTTCGAGCATAGTCTCCTTCGACGCGAAGCTCGGGGATGCCGCTACTTCGGGCCGCCATGCTCGAGGGTTTCCATTTCGGCCGCGCTCAGCCCGATTTCGAACCCTTCCGCATTCTCCGCAAACTCCGCGGCTCTCGAACACCCGACCAGCGCGAAGACGTTCATCCCCTGCCCGAAGAGCCATGCGAGCGCGATCTGGGCGGGCGTCGCGCCCTTCGACGCGGCAAGCTCCCGAGCGCGATCCAAACGCAGGAAGTTCTCCTCGTGCCCGTAGCACTCCGCGCAAACCCGGTCCAAGTACTCCGTGAACGTGTGGACATTGTCCCGCGAGAACCGCCCCGAGAAGATGCCCGCGCCCAGGCTGGACCAAGGTAACAGCGCCACCCGAGTCCCCTCCCCTTGTCCCGGCGCGCCGGGATAGGGGGAGGGGGCAGGGGGTGAGGGTTCCGGCGCGTTCGTGCGGTACCACTCCCGCGCCTCCTCGTTTCCAGGCCCGCCGATCGTCACGCAGCCCTCCCAGACGGGCTTGCACGGGTACGCCAGCCCGAACTGCGGGCTGCTCGCGGCGAACGGCGTCAGGCCTCTCGATCGGGCATATTCGTTCGCCGCCTCGATCCGCCCGTGCGTCCAGTTCGAGCCGCCGAACGCGCCGATGCGCCCGGCAGCCCTGTGCTCGTTCAGGGCGTCCACGATCTCGCCCACGGGGACCTCCGGATCGTCGCGGTGCAGGAGATACAGATCGATATGGTCCGTGCCGAAGCGTTCGAGGGACTCGGAGAGGTCCGAAGAGATGTCTCCGGGAGCGACGCGGTTTCTGCCGTCGTAAGGGTGCGCGCCCTTTCCGAGAATCACGACGCGATCCCGGATTCCCCGCTCTCGAATCCATCTGCCGACCGCCCGCTCGTTGTCGCCGCTGCCGTACGCGTGCGCCGTGTCGAAGCACGTGCAGCCCAGCTCGAACACTGCGTCGAGAAGGCGCGCGCCTTCGTCCCATCTCCCCGAGGAGACCATCACGGTTCCCTGAACCAGACGAGAGATCGGCTTAGCTATGCCGGGGATCGAGCCGTAGAGCATTCGCCGCATTTTGAACGCTCATTCGCCCGGATACTTCACGTCGATCTGCTCTCGAATCGCGTCCAACGTCTCCATGATTTCCATCGTTTCGTCGAGCGGCATTACCGGGCTCTCGAAAAGCCCCGAGCGAATGCAGCGGCAAACCTCTTCCACCTGGAACTGATAGCCGTTGCCCTCGTAGGGCATCTCCATCGCCTCGTCCGAGAATCCGGACCGGGAAAGCGTCAATTTTGAGGGCTTCCAAAACGGGGAGTGGACGCGGATCGAGCCGCTCTCTCCCAAAACGTCCGCCTCCCAGGGCGTTTGGGCGCGCACGGACGAGTAGAGGGCCGCAATCGCGCCGGAGGCATGGGATAGAAGGTAAGCGGAGGTCTCGTCCACGCCCGTAGGCGCGAGCGTGGCCGTGGCGGCGACGCGGTTCGGCGGGCCGAGCACCATGGATGCCAAGGACACGCAGTAAACGCCCACATCCAGAAGCGCTCCGCCGCCCAGCGCCGGATCGAAAAGACGGCTTTCCGGGTCGAAGTCGGCGCGGAATCCGAAATCGGCTGCGACCACCTTGACCGCGCCGATAGACCCCTCGGCAAGAATCTCTCTCAGCTTCACCATGATCGGAAAGAAGCGCGTCCACATCGCCTCCATGAGAAAGAGTCCGCGCTCTCTCGCCTTGGCCACGATCTGTCTGGCCTGGGCGGCGTTCAAGGCGAACGGCTTCTCGCAAAGGACCGCCTTGCCGTTTTCCAAGCACAGCAAAGAGTTCTCCGCATGCATGGGATGGGGCGTGGCGACGTAGACGACGTCGAGGTCGCCGTTGGCTGCGAGCTCTTCGTAGGACCCATATGGCCGGCAGGCCGCCTCGGAAGCGCCCGCCCTCTCGGCGGCTTCCCGGGCGAACTCACGCGCCTTCTCCAACGTTCTCGATCCGACGGCCGCCAGCTCGGCTTCGGGCACTGCCCCGATTGCAGCCGCCATCTGTTTGGCGATCGCGCCCGTTCCCAGAATCCCCCAGCGAACCGGCTCCATTGGGCATGAGCTTTCGCCCGCGCGGTCTCGGTTTCCTGGTACGGCGAATCCTAGAGGAGCCCGAATTCGTACTGGACGACTAAAATGCCCTCACGCCCGGGACCGGGCGAACTCCGATCACGGACGATGAGCAACCACCAAGCCGAGCCCGCGACGTACCAGGCGCCCCACGTCGAATCGCCCTACGCGGGCAAGCGCCTATCCGTGCGCGAACAGCTGGCGATCGCCTCCTTTTGGTTCGGGTCCAACTTCCTTTGGGGCTCGATGCTTGCGATCGTGGTTCCCGCGGAGGTGGCCCGGATCGCGCCCCAGCAGAAGGCGCAGCTGGTCGGCGTGTTGGGAGGGGTCGCGGCGTTCGTCGCGCTCGTCGTGCCGCTTCTGGCAGGCGCGCTCAGCGACCGCTGTGCCTCGCGATTCGGCAGGCGACGGCCATACATGGTGGCCGGCACGGCCATTAACGTCCTCGGCTTGGCGCTCATGTTCTTTGCTGCGGAGTCCCGCATTTTCGTGTTCTTTCTGGCCGCCTATTGCATCGTCCAGCTCGGAAACAACATCGCGACCGCGCCTTACAGCGGGATGATCCCGGACCTCGTGCCGGAGAATCAGCGCGGCGTGGCGTCCGGATACATGGCGCTGATGACGCAGATCGGCACGCTTGCCGGCGCGGTCATTACGGGCCAGCTCGTTCAGGACAAGATGTTCGGGGCGACCTACCTGGTGATCGGAGGGGTGCTCGTGCTCTTCATGTCCTTTACGGTGCTGGGCGTTCGCGAGAACCCCCTTCCCGAAAAGCCCCCGCCCCTCCGGCCGATCCCGTACTTGAAGAGCCTCTGGATCAGCCCGAAACTTTATCCCGACTTCGCCTGGGTGTGGGTCACGAGAGCGCTCGTGATGATGGGCTTCTACGCCGTCCAGCCCTTCGCGCAGTACTATCTCGCCGACGTCATCCGCGTTCCGAATCCGGCGGAGGCCGTGGGCGTGTTCATCGGCATCGTCCTGATCGGCGCGACGGTCAGCGCCTATGTAGGCGGAGTGATCTCGGATCGGGTGGGCCGAAAGAAGGTCGTTTATGTGGCCAATTCGATCATCGCCGCGATGAGCCTGGCGCTTATCTTCTGCCGCACTTACGAGCAAGTCGTCGTCGTCGGGATTCTTTTCGGAATCGGTTACGGCGCATACATTAGCGTGGATTGGGCGCTCGGCACAGACGTCCTGCCCAGCAAGAAAGACGCAGCGAAGGATATGGCGGTCTGGCACGTTTCGATGGTGCTTCCGCAGTCCCTGTCGCAGCCGGTCGCAGGTTACTTGCTTGCGGCATTCGGGGCGACGGTCGCGTTCGATCCCACCACAAGGGAGGCCGTGTACCACTACACGATCCCCGGCTACACGGCGCTGTTCCTTCTTGCGAGCGCGTGCTTCGTACTCGGAGCCGTCCTCCTGCGAAACGTGAAGAAGGCGCGCTAAGGACTTGTCCCCCCTTTTGCCTGCGAGGTCCTACAGGGGCAGGGAAAAGGGGGGAGGTACCCGTGTCTATCCGGACTTGCCGAACCGTCCCGCCATCCAGTTCTCGACGACCGCCCGAGAGCCTAGGCCGAACGCGATCGCGGCCGCAAGGCACACGGCTCCGATGATGAGCAGAACGGTCTGCTCGACCAGGCGCCCTCCCACCTGCAGCTGGGACAGGGCCATAGCCGCGCCGAACACGACGACGGCGACGTTCGCCGCTGCCGCCGCCAGCTCGCTGTTCACGTCCGACAGCGCGGAAGTCGCTTGCCGGACGAATTGTCCGAGCAGGCTGCCGAGGTAGAGCGCGATCGCGAAGATCACTACCGCAACGAATAGGTTCGGAAGGTAGCTCACGATCCGCGCAACCAGGTCCGCCATGTACGTCATGCCGAGGGTGTGAAGGGCTTCTTGGGCGAGTACCATGTAGATCAGGAACACGGCGACGCTGGCCAGCAACTTGCTGGGCTGCCAGCGGCCGCTCGCAGCGTCCTGCCAACGTGCAAGCCCCATTCGGCCGAGGAGGCTGTCCAGTCCGATTCCGCTGAAGATTTTCTCTGCGATCGGTCCGCATACCCTGCCCAGCAGCCATGCGCCGATGGCGATTCCCAAAGCTGCGAGCGCATTGGGCAACACCTGGATCGTGCGGTCCCAGGCATTTCGCAACGGCGTGACGATCGGTTCGAGGCCGAGCTTGTCGAGCGCCGCGGGGAACGCGAACAGCAGGATCAGCCAGAAAACGAAGTGGCCCACCACCGTGGAAATGGTCACCCCGCCCTCCGGCGTAAGCCCGACCGTTCGGCCCCATTGGTCCACGCCCGTGGAAGCGAGCAGCCTCGATATGGGCGGCCTTGCGAGATATGCGATCAGCGCGGCGATTCCCAGCACCATCACAGCGGCCAAAATCCCAGGCACGGACGCCGCCAAGGAATCGAGCGAGCGCTGCACGGTCTCCGCGACGAAGCGGAGCCCGATAATGTCCAATGCCGTCGGGATGAACAGCAGGAGCACCAGGCCGTAAGCGATCACCCCAACAATCGCCGCGAAGCGCTCTTGCTTCGCGGCCTCCTCGCTCTGAATGCCCATTCGCGCAAGCGCCGCATCCAGTCCGCTGCGCTGGAGCATTCGCACGACCAGCGTCCGCAGCACCGTCGCGATCAGCCAGCCCGCGACGACGAGCACGAGCGCGCCGAGAAGATTGGGCAGCCAAGTCGCGATGCGGCTGAGCAGGGTCGTAAGCGGCTGCGCCACAGGATCGAGACGCATCGACGTGAGAAAGCCCACGACGACCAGAAGCATCACCACCCAGAAAACGAGCACACCCAAGATGCGCGAGGGCCTGCCGGACTCGGGAATGGTCGGCATCTCCGCATCCTCGGCCATCTGCGTGAACGGCCGGTCGAGGCCCGTTCGCTCTGCGATCGCGCCCGTCCAGCGCTGGAGGATCTTCGCGACCACCCAACCGGCGAGCACGAGCACGATGCCGAGTGCGATCCTCGGCCCCCAAATGCCCAGTTGCTCGTAAACGTTCTGAAAGCCACGCTGCAACGCTTCCATCAAAACATGCGCCTCCTAGGGCAAAAGACGTGGTTTATGGCGTTAAGGGAGCAACATGCACAGATGGCAGCGATCGGCCGTCCGGGCAACAGGAACCTTGCCGACGCGAAACGAACTCCCTGCCCATGTCCGCTCCCGCAGACTCGCTCACTCGTCAAGAGTTCCTTGCCACCGTGCTCTTCGCTGCGGCAACCGCCGGCCTTCCCGGAGTTGCGGCGGCGGCAGGCGGGGCGAAGGCCCAGGAACAGCTTCAGCCACGGGAACAGGGCCCGAGCCTGACGGTCGAGGACCTGAAGACGGCCCAGAAGCTTTGGGGACTGTCCTTTACGGACCCTCAGTTGGAAGCGATCCTCGGCGCGGTTCGAAACGGGTCGCGCAATTACGAGTCTCTTCGGGGGCTGCCGATCTCGTACCAGATCGAGCCGCCCACGGTGTTCCGGCCAACCGGGAGGATGCCGCGCGGATCGGGAGCAAGCTTGCGGCCCACGCCGGTGCGAGGGCTGAAGCTGCCGCAGAAGGAGGAGGACGTCGCGTTCCTGTCCGTTCGCGAGCTGGCCTTCCTTATCCGAAGCAAGCGCATCAGCTCGCGCGAGCTGACAAAGTTGTTTCTCTCGCGAATGAAGGCATATGGCGAAAAGCTGCTCTGCTTGGTCTCGCTCACCGAAGAGCGGGCGCTTGCGGCTGCGAAGCAGGCCGACGAAGAGCTTGCGCGAGGCAGATACCGCGGACCGCTTCACGGGGTGCCTTGCGGCATCAAGGACCTCTTTGCGACTCGGGGGTATCCGACCTCCTGGGGATCGGAGCCTCACAAATCGCAGCGCTTTGAATACGACGCGGCGGTCGTGGAGAAGCTCGAGTCCGCCGGAGCGGTGATCGTCGCAAAGCTCAGCCTTGGCGCCCTCGCGCAGGGCGACGTTTGGTTCAAAGGCCGCACGAAGAACCCTTGGAACCGAGAACAGGGCTCAAGCGGCTCCTCCGCAGGATCGGCGTGCGCGACGGCCGCGGGGCTCGTGCCGTTCACGATCGGCACGGAGACCTTGGGCTCGATCATGTCTCCGAGCCACCAATGTCGCGTTACCGGCCTGCGGCCCACCTACGGGCGGGCCAGCCGTTTCGGCGCCATGGCGGTTTCCTGGACGATGGACAAGATCGGGCCGATCTGCCGCAATGCGGAGGACTGCGCGATCGTCTTCGCGGCGATTCAAGGCGCTGATCCTCGGGACCCGTCGAGCGTGGACGCGCCGTTCCACTGGCGTCCAAACCTCGACCTCGCGAAGCTCAAGGTCGGATTCCTGATCGGAGCGAACGACGACCCGAAGGACGTTTCGCGCCTGGAGAAGGACGATTACCTTCGACTGCTCGTCTCGATGGGTGCGAAGCCGACGCCGGTTCGGATCGACCCTGTTCCTCCTGGGGTCGGCTCAGTGCTGAGTGTGGAAGCGGCGGCGGCGTTCGACGACTTCACGCGAGGGCCTGCCATCGAAGAGCTCAAGAACAGCTCCTGGCCGAACACTTACCGATCGAACCGCTTCGTTCCCGCGGTCGAATACCTTCAGGCAATGCGGGGCCGAACGCTCCTCATGCGGCGCTTCGAGGAACAGCTTGGCGAGCTGGATCTGTTAGTTGCCAACGAGCGCGGCGCGCACACTCTGTTTGTCACGAACTTGACCGGGCACCCACAGGTGCTCGTGCCCAACGGAACCGACGAACAAGGGCGCCCGAGGAGCGTCTCGTTCATCGGAAGGCTGCACGGCGAGGCGGTGATCCTCGCGGCCGCCCACCGGCTACAGCTGGCCACAGGTTTCCATTCGAAGAGGCCGGACCTGAGCGGGCTTTGAAGCCCGACATCCCTTATCACGGCGGCAGATCGGCTATGGCCGCACGGGCGCCATCAGCGCGCGAAGGTCGTCCGCGTGGTCGCGCGGAACGAGGGCCACGACCATGTCTCCCGGCTCCAGGAGTGTATCGCCCGAAACGCCGATGCCCTCTTCGCCTCGCAGCACCCAAATCACGTTCGTCTGTTCGGGCAGCACGAGCTCACGGATACGCTTCCCCGCGACCGGCGACCGCGTGCTGAGCTCCACCTCCACGATCTCGTAGTTGCCGCGGGCGAGCGCCCCCACGGGAAGAACGGTGTCGGGGGAGATTTGCTGTTCGAGGAGCGAGTAGATGATGCTCGTGGCGCTGACGGTCTCGTCCACCCCGACTTGCTTGAATATGTCCTCGTGGTCCGGGTCGTTGACACGGGCGAGCACCCTGTCCACATTCCAGACGACCTTCGCCATTTGACAGGCGACCATGTTGTCCTCGTCCTCGCCGGTCACGGCGACGACGGCGTCCGCCCTTCCGAAGCCCGCGTTCTTTTGCGTGGCCATTTCGCAGCCGTCCCCGACCATCACGTTTTCCTCGCCGAGCAACTGGGAGAGGCGCTGCGCTTGGCCGGAATCTTTTTCGAGGAGAAGGATTTCTTTGCCGACCGCCTGGAGGCGCTTTGCGAGCTGAAGGCCTACGTTTCCCCCGCCAATCAGGATGACGTACATGTCAGGCGCACGCCTCCACTCGCATCAAATCTCCAGCTCCTTTGGTAGACGGTTGTACGAATCAATTGTCTTGAATTCGTTGCCCTGCATCCAGTCACGCATGAGCCCGGCGGTCAGCGCGGCAGGGTTCACGCATTCGTATCCGAGCTTTCGATATGCATCTGCACGATTGGGGTCTGCAACTTTCACGCAGACGCGAGGGCACTTGTACTTCAGGCGCACGATCTGCGCGGCCATGAGGTTCGTGTTGTCGCCCCTCGTCAGGGCAAAGAAGACGTCCGTTTCGCGAATGCCGGCTTTCTCGAGCACGGCATAGTCGAGCCCGCTGCCGATCACGACCTCGCAGGAGTGGTTTTTGCCAAGCCTGCGAAGAGCGGCGGGATTGTTCTCGACGACGGTGACTTGATGCCCCGCGGCGCACAACGTCAAGGACAGGTTGGCGCCGGTTCTCCCGCAGCCGAAAACCACGACCTTCATAGAGCGAGCCAGACTATACCTTTGGGCCGAGTGCTGCTTGGACCTGCGTGGACGGGATCGGCTCGCCATCGGGTCCGACGATGTAGAACGCTGCGGCGGCCCTGCCCGCCCATTGGCCTATCCGCGACGACACGATGTTCCAGCCTTGGCGCGCGATCAGTCGCGACATTCGGTACGCCAGGCCGCGTCCTCGCGGCGCCTGGATTTCGAGGATGCCGGGCTGTCCGTCGTGGTAGGCGAACGAGAAGTGCTCCTGCATTCGGTCCGGGTCCTTGCCGTGCGCTCGCAGCAGGTCCTCCACGTCTTCCTGTTTCTCGATGACTCTTCGCAATGCCGCGGCAACTTGCCGGGACGTCGCCGGCGGCACGGCGCCTGGCCCGAAGCCTGTCGCAAACACGTCCAGCGCAACCGGGGGTTTGAGAGCGGCGGTGCTGACCCGGATCGCATGAAGCCCAAGATCGTGGGCGTAAAGCACGCCGAGCAGCTTGGACAGCAGCCCCGGCTCGTCGAGGCAGCACACGGTAATGTCGGTCGTTTCCGATCGTGGACGGTCTTGAAAGTCCACGACAGGATTTCCGGCCTGGGCTTCCCGAGCGTATCGCAGGTGCAGCCTGGCGACTTCCGGAGGCGTGCTGATTACGTAGAGAGCCGGGAGGCTTTCGAGAAACTCGCGCGCCTCCTCGTCTGGCCCCGGCTCTCGCTGAAGCTCGCGCTGGAGCAGCCGCCGATACTCCGCTGGCTCCGGATCCGAAGCGTCCTTCGCCTCGAGAACCGCGGCAGTTCGCCTCCAGAGCTCCAGCAGATAGTGCTCGATCGCCGGGGTCATCGCCGAATCCGAAACCGCGCACATGTCGGCATAGCTAAGCAATGCGAGCATATCCAGCCGCTCACGGCTGTTGACGATCGCCGCGAACTCGAACGCGGTGCCAGGGCTCTCCACGTCGCGCATTCGCGAAAGCCGCGCCATCGTAAGGTGCTCGCGGACGAGCCACTCGACGGTATCCGCTACCCTGCTCGCGAGCTTCCATCGTGTAGCAACTTCGCGCGCGATTTGCGCCCCCGCTTCGCTGTGGGACTCCTCGCGGACGGCCTTGCCCGTGTCGTGAAGCAAAAGCGCGAGGTAGATCGGGCCGCGGTCTGCCAGCTCGGCGAGCATGTCCCCGAAAGGCGAACCGGGAGAAAGCGAGTCGATCACGCGTATAGCGCGCAACGTGTGCTCGAAAACCGTGAATCGATGCGTGGCGTCGTCCGGCAGAAGGCTTCGGCATGCCGCAAGCTCCGGTAGCAAGCGATCGATCAAGCCGGCGCGGTCGACCGCGCGGATCGCGAGCTCGCCGGCAGACAGCGCGCGGAGCACCACGGGGCCGTCGAGATCGCTTGTCCCGGCGGCGGATTCGCGCGTTACGTCCAGCCCGAGTCGGGTCGCGTGCACGCATGCGACTACACGCTCCCCGAGAGTCGCTTTGGGCTCGAAATCGAGCACTCCGGAGCGGACGCCGATCTCGGGCGAGAGCCTGTAATCCGCCGAAGAGATCAGGTTCAGCGCTTCCCGGTAGTGGCCGTCGAGCTCTTCCATCGCTTGAAAGAGCGGGGGCATCCAAGCGGAGGGCTCGCTTCCCAGGGCCGCCGAAAGCTCGCCTTGCCGCTGGCGGGACAAAACGTCTGTGCGCTTTCCCGCTGCCGCGTGCAAGTGGTTCCGCGCGGCGAGCACCGAATCGTAAGCGGAGCTGAGCTCCAAACGCGGGCGGCCGATCGCCTGCCGCACCCAGTTCGCAAAGTGAAACGACCGCAGGCCACCCGCGCCCTCCTTCAGGTGCGGCTCCACTACGAGCGGCGTGTCGTGAAACTCGGCGTGCCTTGCTCGGCGCTCCTCGATCTTCTCCGCCAGGAACTCGGCGGTTGGAAAGCTCTCGCGAAAGAGCCGCAGAAACTCCTCGAGGGGCCCCGGAGAACCCGCTACGAGCCTGGCATCTAGGAACGAAGTCACCGTTCGGCCGTCCAGCGCCGTCGCGTCGTTTACTAGCCGGTACGCATATCCGACTTCGATGCGAAATGTTTCCGCGATCGAGGTATGCAGCGCGTTGTAAAGGGCGCGGACCGCGGCGTCGATGCCTGGGTGCGCGTCGTCAGCGGGGATCAAGGTCAGGTCCAGGTCCGACCAAGGGCACATTTCGCGCCTGCCATAGCCTCCGGTAGCGGCGAGGGACAGCTCCGGGGCGTCCCGAAGCGAGCCGACCACGGCGTCGTAGGTTCTTCGGATCGCTCGATCGAGGATCTCCGTGTGGGCGGCACACCAGTCGAAGCCGCTAGGCTTGCCCATGAGCCGGCCGATCCATTCGGACCGCTCTCGCGCTGCCTCGTCGAGTTCGAGATGAAGAGCTTCGATCATTGCAGCATGTAATAAGTCGGCTCGTTCGTGAGAAGTTTCTGCATGATCTCCGCCAATCGGTAGTCGAAGTAGATGGCGACCGGCGTCGAGATCGCCGTAAACACGAGGCAGCCGGCAACGATGCAAATGCCGAACTCGCGCAGCGCGGTCAAGACGACTATGGGAGTGGAGACCCGCAAAACGAGCGCCCAAGAGGGTCCCACCAGAGCAAGCAGCGCGAGCACGATACCCGCCAGTCCGAGCGGCAGCGTTTGGCCACCATAGAACTCGGTAGGCGCATTCAGATAGGGCAGCAGTTCCAGCGCGGGCGTGGAAAGCCCCGCAACGAAGGAAGCCACGAGTAGGCAAAAGATCGCAGCAAGCATCACAACCGTGAAGCGAAAGAACGGCCCAAAGTAAGCGGGCGGATTCGTTCGCGCATGGACCGGCTCGAAGGCCACGAACCCAAAGCTCAGGACCGCGGTAAGCGCGACCAGCGGCATCTCCGTCAAGACGTATAGCCCTACCGCCAGCGCGAAGCCGATCGCCTGCGCGACCGGAGGCCTCAAGACGGCTTGCGCGCGTGGCCGGCTTCGCAGCAGGGCGGCGAAGCCCAGCACGACCGCGCCGATCGGGACGACAGCGAGAATCGAGCCAGGCACGGCGGCTAGGGCGATCGACGCAGCGGCAAGGGTTTCGAAGTGCTCCGGAGCTCGCTCGGGATCGGAAAGCGCCAGCCACGCATCGTTGGTCAAGTAGGCGCGATTCACCTGTTCGGCCTCGCGCGGCATCCCCAGGGCGTGGAGAGTGTCGATAAAGCCGTAGCGGGCGAGCAGCAGAGTTCTGTGCGTTGGATTGTCGAGGACCAGTTTCGGATAGCAAGCGGTCTCTACAAGGTTCACTCCGGCGACGCTTGCCTGCAGTGCGCGCGAGCCGTCGCGAAGCAGCAACCCGTTCCGCAGGGTCCAGTAGCGGCGGATCAGCCCTTCCCTTTCCGCAAGACCGGACCGAGCAATCACGTCTCGCCCATAGATCTCGATCGCGCGCGGGGAGGCGTTCGACCGCAAGGAGTAGGCTCGGGCCAAGTGCCAGCTCATTGGCGTACCCGTTTCAGCGCCGAGCGCCTCAGCAACCGCCTTCAGGCGCTCGGTCTGGTAGTCGTCCCAGCGAAGCGCCCCCGCCGCCCTGTTCCAAGCCTCAAAGGATTCCCTCTGCCGCCCGCTCGCTCTCAAGATCACCGCCTCCATTTGCGACCAGAAGGCGTTTTCGGGATCGGCGATTCGGCCGCGTTCGGCTACTCGCAACAGCGAGGAACTGTCCGACGGGGCAAGAGTTCGTTTGCGAAGGTAACGCTCCGCGCCGGCTTGCATCCAAAGGCCAAATTCCACTTCGTCTCGGGGAACGGCCAATACTTCGAGGTTGCGCGGCAGAACGGGCGTAAACCGGACGGCCGTCGAAGCGCCGATCTGTCCAAAGGGAAGCAAGAGCAGCGGACGTGATCGCGGATGTACGAGCAGCCCGATTAGCGCGCCAAAGAGGACGCCCAGAAAGAGACGGCGGCCAAGGGTCATTGCATCCGACGCAGAGTCGGGAAGATCGGCCTAAGGTCGGGGAACTTCGGGCCGTCGGCATCCTGTCGCCGGACCTCGACGCCGGGCGCGGGAACGACGGGAAGCTCCGCAGACCGCGTCACCATTTGAAGGCCGGCAAGGATCGCAACCATCGCGATGGAAGCCCCGAGAAACGCGGGCGACCAGTACCCGAGGCTCGCCCTCACTGTCTGAACTCGATGCCTTCGCAAGACGCGGTCCTCGAACCCGGCGCCGAAAACGGGCTCCATCGAAGATTCGCGCAGCATGTTGAGCGCCATCGCGCCGGACCACTCCGCCCGTTCACACTCGCCGCACACCGCGCGATGCCGGTCCATAAAGCTTCGCTCGCGACTGCTTAGCAGCCGATCGTGCGACTCGGAAGCGAGCCACGCGAACTTTCCGCAACCGAACAATCGGACCTTCATTCGCCGACCGCCTCCAACCAAAGCTTTCGAAACCGCTCTCGGGCCGTATGAAGTCGGGAGCGGACCGTGCCGATCGGCACGTGCATCGCTTCGGCGACCTCTTCGTAGCTCAGTTGCTCGATCTCGCGCAGCACGAGCGTCGTACGCAAGTCGGGCGCCAGCAGGTCCAGCAGCTTCTCGATCACCACTCGGTTTTCGACGTTCCCTCCTTCATGGGGCTGAACTCGGTCGAACTCCGAAGGCTCCGCGCGCTTCAGGCGCAGCCGGTCCATGCAGAGTCGCACGCAGATGCGGTACAGGAAGCCGGGAAAGGCCTTGTCCTCACGCAGCCGGTGAAGCTCGCGGAACGCCTTCAAAAACGCGTCCTGAGCTACATCTTCGGCTTCGTGGCGGTCGCGCAGGAGGTTCGTCGCCGTTCGAATGAGGCGATTGCGATGGCGCGCGATGATGGTCGCCAAAGCCGCCTCGTCGCCCTCACGGCAACGCGCGACCCAGGTCGCTTCGTCGAATGCGGCCTCGGATCGCCCGCCCGCTAGCAGCTTGGCATTGACCATGATACGTCCCGCGTGAACATATACTATATCACGACTCCGGGAATAAAGTCCTATGTTCGCAACCGAACGGTAAACTTCCGCGTCCCATGGCCGCCCGATGGCTGTTCGCAACAGGAGCGCTCGGATTCGCGGCGCTCGGCGCGGCCCAGATCGACCAGCTTCCCGACGGTTTGATCGTAGAGTGGCGCACCAAGACGATAGAGATCCGCTCGCGAATCGAAAAAGACCCGGATGGCACCGAGCGGGAATCTCGGTGGACCGTACTTCAATTCGCCGACGGCGTGACGGCAAGGTATGGCGTGACCACAGTGCGCGCGGAAGCGCTGGAGCTTCATCTCGACGAAGAGGACCCATGGGGCGCAGCACACGGAAAGGTCCGTCTGGAAGACCCGGAAGGTTCGATTGAAACCGAGAATCTCGAGTTCCGTTGGAAGTCCGGCAGGGCGTCCACGCGGAACGCAACGATCCAAGTCGGAATGCTCCGCGTCCGCGCGGACCGAGTTCTTGTCGAGCCAGGAAAGTGGACGATCGAGGGCGCGGAGCTGAATCCTTGCCACGAGCAAGACGAGCTCTTCGCACTCGGCGCTACTCGGCTCGAGATCCAGCCGGGCAAAGCCGCCGTTGCTCGCGGCCTTCGGATAGAAGTATTTCGGAATCGCGTAATCGTGCTCCCCAAGTACTCGGTCTCTTTGAACCCGGCGAGCCGCGGCCTGCGAATGCCTACTCTGTCATACAAAGGAAACGCTTTCGGAGCAAGCTGGCTCAGCGACTATCCGATTGGGCCGAGGACGTACCTCTCCGCGGAGGCGCTCGTGGATCCCGTGCGCTCTCCTCATTACGGCGTGTTCGCCGTGCACAACTTTCTTCCCGGAAGGGAGGGCCAGTCGCTCGTCGAGCCGAGGTCCGAGCTCGGCGAGGCGTTTCGCTTCGGGTACATGGACAACGTCGTCGTGGCGAGCAGGGCGGAGGAAAGGCGCATGGGCGGCGCGCCCAAAGCCGCCTTGTCCATCGGCACCGTTCACAACGAGCGAGCGGGACACTCGTTCGGCTCGGAGCGGATTTCGAAGCCCTGGGAGGCCGTCGCGGAGTACGGCGGATCGTCGGGCGGCTGGGCGCACTTCTTGCAGCTACGCACGCATCGAATTCGCGACGAATCGATCGGCTCACGGACGCGATCGATCGGTTGGCTTACCGTTATTCCGCCCGAAGCGACACTTGGCCCAAACCTATCCGTCTTCGTCAGAGCGGATGCAAGGAGGTACTTCGGCGATTCTTCCGACTACGGTTGGTTTCGGGGGCAAGCGGGCGTCGCCTGGAGCCCCTCAAAGACCTTCAGTCTGACGGCCGCCTTCGCCCAGGCTTCCGAGACGGGCGAGCCGCTTTTCGCATTCGACCGCCTGGAGGCGAAGAAGGTAATCGCGCTGCGGACGGACGTGCGGCTCGGGCCTCGAAGCCTGAGCGCGCTCATCAAATACGGGTTGGACGAGGGCAAGCTCGTGGACACGGAGATCGCCTTCTCGCAAGTTGCGGGCTGCGTGGAGCCGTACGTGGCCTGGCGCGAATCGCCGCACCTGTTCGTCTTCGGCGTTCGGCTGCGTGCGCTAGAGCCGTTCGACAAATTCAAAACCGGCGGAATGAAGCGAGATCGAAACAACCGGCCGGTGCCAGAGCAGAGCTTGATCGGCGGGCGAATGTGACGCTCGCGGGATCGGCCGCGGATTACGCGGCAGCGCGGTTCGACCAAGGCTCGCAGGACCGGATTCGATCCAGCCGAATGTCGCCGCGGCTGGTAATGAGGCAAGGTCCGTAGAGCGGAACGAAGCCCACGTCGAGAACCTGGACCGTGTCGGAAACCTCGTCGCCCTTCCGGTCGAACCAGCTGAGCTTGACGGACTGGTTCACGAATCGCCTTGCTTCGCCGATGCCCATGTGAAACGCTCGCGGCAAGAGGAGAAACTGCCGCGGCTCCATTGCTCCCATTCCCCGTATTCCTATCGGCAGAGCCAAGTAAAACGTGCAGGTTTAGCCGCGATGATGCCGCGAAAGGCACGCAAAGTCGCCTCCCAAAACGGGAGGAGTAAAGGACTCAATGTGGGACCGTCCGAACCCGCCGCTTCGATCCCCGCTCGAGGGCCGTAGCCTAATTCCGGCGGCGTCGAAAGAGCGCGAGAGCCCCTACGGCCAACGCGGCAAGGGTCCCTGGCTCTGGCACGGTGATGAACCCCGTGTTCCCTTGCGTGCCTGGGAAGATTCCGTCCAAGCGCACGTGAAAGCCGTACTGATCGACTTCCGCAGCGTTCAACGAGACAAAGTTGAACACTTCGGACTGTCCCGGCACCAAGCCCGTGTTCGAGTTGGTTTTCCAGCCGGCGATCTCACCGTTGGACGCCGTGTTGTTCATGACTCGCCAAACCCCAAAGTCGGAGTTCTTCGGAGCGAGAAGGTCTGGGTCTTCGTTTTTCAAGACCCAAAAACCGAATACGTCAATGATGTTGTAGGAAATGCTGTTCAAAACAAACTTCGGCGCGGGACCCACGCTGGCCGTATACGTCAGGCCGCTGTTCGACGGCGTCACGAAGACGTCTTGGATGTCGCTCACGTCCACGAAAGAGTCTCGTGACTGCCCGAACGCAGCGCCAAATGATGCCAACAATATGATGCTGGCAGTAAGTCTCACTCTGCCCCCCCTTTCAACCCGAAATCCAAGCAGCGCCGGCAACTTGCCGGCGCACACATGTTCTAACTCTCTTGTCGATGCATTCCAAGTGTCTGCGCGCACTCCCGGTACTAATGCCGGTCACCAAGGTCCCGAAAGGCCGAGCGGCAAATGGCGGCGCGCCCTCGTCACAATAAGAGCGGAGCGGACCGACGCGCCGCTTCCCTAATCCGATGTCAGCGGGCTTCGTTCACCTGCATAACCACACCGAGTACAGCCTCCTCGACGGGGCCAACCGCATTCCGGAATTGACCGCTCGCGCGAAGGAGCTAGGCATGGACGCCCTCGCAATCTCGGACCACGGCGTCATGTTCGGCGTGATGGAGTTCTTCCTGGAGTGCCGGAAGCAGGGCGTGCGGCCCATTCTGGGAGTCGAGGCGTATGTCGCGCCAAACGGCCGACTGAAAAAGTCCGGGCGTGAGGAAAACGAAACGTACCACCTGCTGCTTCTCGCCAAGGACCTCGAGGGCTACCGCAACCTCTGCAAGCTCTCGACCATCGCGGCTCTCGAAGGCTTTTACTACAAGCCCCGGATCGACCACGAGGTCCTGCGGGAGCACTCCAAGGGGCTCATCGCAACGAGCACGTGCATCGGCAGCGAAATCTGCCAGGAGCTGCTCAAAGGCCAATACGACCGCGCGCAGTACCTCGCAGGGATGTATTCGGAAATTCTCGGCGAGGGAAACTACTTCATCGAGCTTCAGGACCACCGGCTGAAGGAGCAGGCGCAGATCCGGGAAGGCTTGCTGCAAATCGCACGGGAGCTGAAGCTGCCGCTCGTGGCGACGAACGACGCGCACTACCTGTGCCGAGCGGACTCGAAGCCGCACGACGTGTTGCTCTGCATCCAGACCGGCGCGCACGCGAGCGACCCCAAGCGGCTGCGATTCGAGACCGACGAGTTCTATCTCAAGTCCCCGGAGGAGATGGCCGAGCTGTTTTCGGACGTTCCGGAGGCCATAGAGAACACCCTCCAAGTCGCGGACGCCTGCCGGGTCGAGCTTGGCAAGCAACACGCAAGCATGCCACTTCCGGAACTCCCCGATGGAAAGACCCCGGCCGCATACCTTCGGGAGCTTGCGGAGGAGAACCTGCCCAAGCGGGTCCCCAACGCCACGGACGAGGCGTGGAGTCGGCTTCGGTACGAGCTGGACGTTATCGAGAAGACGGGCTTCGAGTCGTACTTCTTGCTGGTCCGAGAGTTTGCGAACTTCGCGCACGAAGAGGGGATCCTATACGGCGTTCGCGGTTCGGCGGCGGGCTCGCTGGTTTCGTACGCGATCGGCATCACCGAGGTCGATCCGCTGGAATACGACCTGACCTTCGAGCGATTCCTGAACCCGGAGCGCGTGTCCATGCCGGACATCGACATGGACTTCGAAGACGCCCGCCGCGACGAGATCATTCGATACGTGAGCGAAAAGTACGGCTCCGAGCACGTGGCGCAGATCGTCACGTTCGGAACGCTCGGAGCGCGCGCGGCGATCAAAGACTGCGGACGCGTTCTGGGATATAGCCCGCAAGACACGGACCGCATCTGCAAGACCATCCCGAACCTGCCGGGCATGACCCTCGACCGGGCGCTAAGGGAGTCCACGGAGTTTCGCCATTTGGCCGAGACCGATCCCAAGGTCGCTTCTCTGCTCGAAGTCGCCAAGTCCGTCGAGGGGATCGCCCGGCATTCGGGCGTGCATGCGGCCGGGGTCGTGATCAGCAAAGAGCCGCTGGTCGAGCACATCCCGCTTTATCGCGGCACGGACGGCCAGCCGATCACTGCCTTCGAGATGGGCGTTTTGGAAAAGATCGGGCTGCTGAAGATGGATTTTCTGGGCCTGTCGAACCTGACCGTGCTCGCCAGGGCCGTCGAAAGCATCCGTGCGACTGCGGGCAAGGAGATCGACCTTCTTCGGCTGCCCTTGGACGACGCCAAGACGTTCGAGATGCTCGGAAGCGGCGATACGACCGGAGTGTTTCAATTGGAGTCCGCCGGAATGCGCCGGTACGTGCAGGAGCTGAAGCCCCAGAGCGTGAGGGAGCTCGCTGCCATGGTGGCCCTTTACCGGCCCGGCCCGATGCAGCACATCCCGCGCTACATCGACACGAAGTTCGGACGGCAAAGGCCGGAGTACCCGGACGAACGAATGCGGACGATCCTGGAGGAGACGTACGGCGTGATCGTCTACCAGGACCAAGTGCTTAAGGTGGTCCAGGCGCTTGCCGGCTTCACGCTCGGCAAGGCGGACGTGCTCCGCCGCGCGATGGGAAAGAAGGACAAGGGCGCTATGCGGTCCATGTACGGCGAGTTCCTTGCCGGCTGCGAGGCGAACGGAGTGGACAAGGCCGTCGCGGAACGGGTCTGGGAGCTGCTGCTGCCGTTCGCCGGCTACGCGTTCAATAAGGCGCATGCGGTCTGCTACGCGCTTCTCGCCTACCAAACGGCGTACCTGAAGGCGAACTACCCGGCGGAGTACATGGCCGCGCTGATGGCCGCCTATCGCGACAATGAGGACAAGGTCGTCAGCTGCGTCGAAGAGTGCCGAAAGCAGAGGATTCGAGTGTTGCCGCCGGATGTGAACCGCTCCGCCGTGGATTTCGCGTTCGAGGACGGCGGAATCCGGTTCGGGCTCGCCGCGATCAAAGGCGTAGGCGAAGGCCTCGTTCGCGGAGTGCTCGCCGAACGAGAGAAGGGCGGGCCGTTCAGGCACCTGTACGAGTTCGCGGAGCGCATGAAGCCGCACGGGATGAACCGCACGGCGTTGGAGGCGCTCCTGAAAGCGGGGGCGCTCGACGCGATCGACCCCAACCGCCGCAAGTTGCTCGACCTCGCGGACGCAGCGCTCGCGTTTGCGGACAACGCCTCGAAGGACCGGATCGCCGGCCAAGACTCCCTGTTCGGCTCGTCCGGGCCTCAGGCGCTCCCCAGCTACCCGGAGCTTCCGGAAACCGAGCGGTTCACCAGGGCCGAACAGCTCGGAATCGAGAAAGAGGTGCTCGGGGTCTACCTTTCCGACCATCCCCTGCGCGGACTGGAGCGGGCGGTGAACTCCGCCGCGACGCACTCCTGCTCGGTGGTGCCCGAATTGGAAGAGGGGACGGTCGTGCGGCTTGCCGGTGTGATCGCAAACGTGCGAACGCTGCTGACCAAGGGCCGCGGAGAGAAGATGGCGATCGTCACGCTGGAGGACTTCACCGGGCAGGCCACGGTAGTCGCGTTTTCTCGCGTTTATGTCCGGTACGAGGAGCTGCTCGTCCGGGACCACACGGTCAAGCTGACCGGTGCGGTCGCGCACAGGGAGCGCTCCGGCAACGGCGGAGAGAAGCTGATCGAAGTTCGGCTCGAAGAGGCGGAGGAGCTGGAGGCGGCGCTGGACTTCGCAGGGGGCGCGCCGGAATCCTGCGCGGGAAGGATGGTGGTCTGCGTGGAGCGCGCGACGCGGAGGCAGCTCGAGAGGCTGCGCGAGCTCTTGGCCGGAAGCCCGGGGGCGCACGAGGTCCGACTGGACATCCCCCTCAAGAAGGGCGTGACCTCGATCTTCCCGTCGCTCACCGTGGAGCCGAGCCCCGAGCTGGTCGAGGGGATGCGGAGCGTGCTCGGGAAGGTGGAGGTGCGGTTGGGCGCGGAGGATGATTTCGATCCGGACGCGTTCGGGAACGGACATCCCCCGAAGATCGCGGATACGACGCGATTCGAGCCGGCCGCGCCCAAAGGCGTATAAGAAACGTATGGCAAGCAGAGCGACGAATCGGATACTCGCAGCGGCTCTCGGAATGGCCCTCTTCGCCGCCGCCACCACGGGGCAGCCGCTGGGAGCGCAGACCGTGGAGCAGGCGAGCGTGCTCCTCTTGCAGCACGAGGAAGTCCGAAAGGAGCTCGGCATGACCGCCGGGCAGAGGTCCGCCGTGGATTCCGCCTACAAGAAGCACGCTGCTTCCGCACAAGCGCTCTTCAAGCAAAAGCCCAAAACCGACGCGGAGCGCAAGGCCCTGCAGCAGAAGTTGCTGAGGTCCCAAACGGACTTCTCGAACAGGTGCCTGGAGATCTTGAACGCGGCGCAGCGGTCCCGGCTTCGCCAGCTCGGGCTGCAGTTCTTCGGGCCGTTCACGATGCTGTCCGCGGAGATCTCGAAGGAGCTGGGGCTTTCCGAGCCGCAGAAGAAGAAGATTCGGGCCGCTCAGGATACGCTGAACAAGCAGGCGGCACAGCTTCAGTCCAAGAGGCTTGCCGAGCTAAGGGCCGTGCCGCAGCCAAAGGACCCGAACGACGCGAAGGCCGTCGCGGCTTACCAGAAGAAGCTCCAGCAGATAGCCCAGTCACACCAGGCGGCGGACGCGCGCGCAATGGACGCGGCGAAAAAGCAGGCCGAGGCGAGCCTGATGGCCGCGCTTACAGCCGCTCAGCGAACGAAGTGGGCGGGCATGATCGGAAAGAAGTTCACGATCCGCGGAAAGCCCGCGTCAAGCGCGTGACGGGCCCGTAGACGGACTTTCTCAGCAATCGGAGGGGTGCGCTTTCCGCGTTCTCCGCGTTCTCCGCGTTCTCCGCGTTCTCTGCGGGCTCCGCGAGAAACCTCCGGTCCCGGATTTGAAGTTGCTCGCGGAGCTCGCAGGGGACGCGCTGGATGCCATTGACGCTTCTTGCGGAACCTTCCATCGCTGGGCGGCAAGTATCCGGCGAGTTCTCTGCGTTCTTTGCGGGCTCCGCGAGAAACCTCCGGTCTCGGATTTGAAGTTGCTCGCGGAGCTCGCAGGGGGCGCGCTGGATGCCATTGACGCTTCTTGCGGAACCTCACATCGCTGGGCTGCAAGTATCCGGCGAGTACTCTGCGTTCTTTGCGGGCTCCGCGAGAAACATCCGGGCTTGTATCTGCGGTAGAGAGCAGCCGATCTCTATCTCTGAATTCGCGAACTTCAGATTCGCGCGCCGCGCAGACGCAGCGAGTTCCCGATCACCGACACCGAGCTGAAGCTCATCGCCGCGGCTGCGATGATCGGGCTGAGGAGCCAGCCCGTGAACGGAAAGAGCACGCCGGCGGCGATCGGCACGCCCAGCACGTTGTAAGCGAACGCCCAGAACAGATTCTGCCGAATGTTGCGCATCACTTGGCGGCTCAGCCTTCTCGCGCGCACGATTCCGAGCAGGTCGCCCTTTACCAGGGTGATTCCGGAGCTCTGCATGGCGACGTCCGTTCCGGTTCCCATCGCGATTCCGACATGAGCCTGCGCGAGAGCGGGCGCGTCGTTCACGCCGTCGCCCGCCATCGCGACGAACCTCCCCGCGGACTGAAGGCGCTGCACGATCCGTCCCTTGTCCTCCGGCAGCACCTCCGCTTCGACTTGTCTCAGCCCAAGCTTCTTGGCAACGGCTTCCGCCGTCGTTCGGCTGTCGCCGGTGATCATCACGAGCCCGATTCCTTCGTCTTGGAGAGCGGCGATCGCTTCGGCCGTGGTGCCCTTGATCGGGTCCGCGACGCTTAGGAGCCCCGCGGCCTTTCCACTGATCGCCACGAACATTGCGGTCTGCCCGTCGCGGCGAAGGTCCTCGGCGGCTTCGGAAAGTTCTCCGACGTCCACGCCGAGCTTCTGCATAAGCTTCGCGTTCCCGAGGGCCACCGCTTGGGACTCTACTTCTCCCGACACGCCCATCCCCGTGTGCGACTCGAAGGCCTGCGCGGGCTTTGCCTCGATGCCCTCCGACTTCGCGCCCTCGACGATCGCCTCGGCAAGCGGGTGCTCGCTGCCCTTCTCCAGTCCCGCCGCCATGCGGAGCACATCGGACTCTTCGAATCCATGCGCCGCGATGACCGAAACCAGCTTTGGCCTTCCTTCCGTCAGGGTTCCCGTCTTGTCCACGGCGAGCGTGTCCACCCTTTCCATGGCCTCGAGGGCCTCGGCGTTCTTGATGAGCACGCCGGCGGATGCGCCGCGCCCCGTTCCTACCATGATCGACATGGGCGTCGCCAATCCGAGCGCGCAGGGGCACGCGATGATCAGCACGGCGACCGAGTTGAGGATCGCGAACGCCATCCTGGGCTCGGGCCCCCAGATCGCCCAACACGCGAAGCTGACGACGGCAATCAGGACTACCGCCGGAACGAAGTACGCGGATACTTTGTCCGCGAGCCTTTGGATCGGCGCGCGGCTGCGCTGCGCCTCCGCGACCATTTGAACGATCTGCGCGAGAAGGGTGTCCTTGCCGACGCGCTCAGCGCGCATCAGGAAGGTCCCGGTCCCGTTCAAGGTCCCGCCGATCACCGAGGCACCGGGAGGCTTCTCCACGGGGATCGGCTCGCCGGTGACCATGGACTCGTCCACGCTGCTGCCCCCTTCGAGAACCGTGCCGTCCACGGGCACCTTCTCGCCTGGACGCACGCGCAGCCGGTCCCCGGCCTGGACGTGCTGCAGCGGAACGTCCTCCTCTTCCCCGCCGTCGCGAACGACGCGCGCGGTATTCGGCGCGAGCTTGAGGAGGGCCTTGATCGCGGCGCTGGTGCTGCTCCTGGCGCGAAGTTCCAGCACCTGGCCGAGCACGACCAAGGTCGTAATGATCGCGGCGGCCTCGAAGTACAGGCCGACGTGGCCTCCTGCGGTTCGGAACGACGCCGGGAACAAGCCGGGCGCGACCACGCCCACGAGGCTGTACAGATACGCCACGCCCACGCCGAGCGCGATCAGAGTGAACATGTTGAGGCTGCGATTCACCACCGAAGCCCATCCGCGAGCGAAAAACGGCATGCCGCCCCAAAGCACGACCGGCGTGGCCAAAGCGAGCTCGATCCACGGCATCGCGGACGCGGGAATCAATCGTTGAATCCCGCTCCATCCGAGAGGCCCGGACATCGCCAGCACCGCAAGAGGAGCGGAAATGGCCGCGCAGATCCAGAGCCGTCGAGTCATGTCCTCGAGCTCGGGGTTCTTCTCCTCCAGCGTCACGGTTCGAGGCTCGAGCGCCATGCCGCAGATCGGGCACGCGCCGGGCTCATCGCGCACGATTTCCGGGTGCATCGGGCAAACCCACTCGGTCTTCGTTTCGTCCAGGGCCGGCGTCTCCGGTTCGAGGGCCATGCCGCACATCGGGCAGGCGCCTGGCGAGTCCTCGCGCACCGATGGGCACATAGGGCAGACGTAGGCGCGGCCGGCGCCCGGGCCGCGATGCTCGGGGGGCTCGGGAGCGTTTGAAGTCGAGTGGCAGCAACTTTCAGACATCTGAATACGCGCCGCTAGGGCGTCTTGCCCCGTAGTCTACCGGCCCTGCACTCTTAGCCCCAGTCTGCGCAGGGATGGGAGCACCCTCCTTGCATTACGCCGCCCCGCAGACGTTCAGTTCGGCGGGGCTCCTGCGGTAAAACGGTTTCCTCTGAGGGAGGCCCGAATCCGGCCTTTCCGGCGAAAGGTGGCACCGATGTTTACACTCGCAGCGTCGCTCGCACTGTTGTCCTGCTCCGCGCAGCTTCCGCAGGTCTCGTCCGACCTCAAGCTCGACGACCTCTTTCCGCGCAAGTCCTTCTGGGGCAAGCCCGCGCGAGGGCTCGCCTGGTCCCACGACGCGCGCTACCTCGCGTACCTGTGGAGCCCCTACGACGACAAGGGATTCGACCTGTGGCTCTACGACGCGCGGGACGGGAAGAGCAAGCGCATGACCAGCATCGAGCTCATGAAGGGCTACGACCGGGACGTGCCCAAGGCGATCGAGCGCTACAAGAAGGAGAAGGAAGAGGACGACAAGGTCGACAAGATGACCGATGTCGAGCGCCGCGAATGGGAGCTCAAGAAGAAGAAAGAGGACGAGGACCGAAAGGAGCCGCTGCCGAGCTACGAGGGAATCGGCGAGGTCGAGTGGGCGCACAAGTCGCACGAGATGCTGCTGACCTTCAAAGGAGACGTGTTTCGGTGGAAGGTCGGCGAAGCAAAACCCACGCGGATTACCCGCACGCGCGATTCGGAATCCAGCCTCGAGTACACGCCGAACGACGACGGATTCACCTTTCGCCGGGGCGACGGCGTTTACCGCGTTCGGTTCGACAGCCCGGTGGTGGAGCAGCTGAACCCGCCGCTCCCGAACAACATGAGCCTGGGTGCGTACCGGCTCTCGCCGGACGGCACGAAGCTGATGATTACGGCGAGCCGCTCGACCGGCCAGGACCGCCAGGTGGACTGGATCGTGTACCGCGGGCGCTTTGCGGAGGCGCGAAAGACCACGCGGGGCGTGTCGGAGGACACCTTCAAGACCGAGCGATACCTATTCCTTTACGACGTGTCGGACGACGCGATGGAGAATCCGAGGGGGGACGGCAAGCCCTGGGAGGTTTGGAAGTGGTCGGGCGGCGAAGAGTGGTGGGAGGCGGGCTTTGGCGCCGAGCCATGGTCGAAGGACTCCAGGCAGTTCGCGTTCGCGACCTGGAAGCGCGATAAGAAGGACCTAGAAATCTTCGTAGCTGACCTCGCAGCAAAGCGAACGCGCGTCGTGTACAAGGGCACGAGCAACGGCGACCACGGCTCGCCAGGCATGGCGGATCCCATGTTCACACCGGACGGCAGGAAGCTAGTCTGCCTGCTGGACAAGAGCGGCTTCCGGCATGCGTGGTCGATCGACCTGATCTCGGCGACCCTAACTCAGATCACGAAGGGCGACTTCGAAACCTATCCTTTAATGATCACACCGGACGGCAAGGAGCTGCTCGTGCGCTCGGCAAAGGAGGACCCCGCGCGGATGCAGGTGTACCGCGTGGGCCTGGAGTCGGGAGAATTTCGCAGAGTGACGTCGCGGGACGGCCAATACGGCAACCCCGCCATCAGCGAGGACTGCACCAAGATGGCGATGTCCTTTGCGTCGTGGTCGAGCCCCTCGGAGCTCTATGTTCGGGAAGGGTTCCCTGGTGGTGACGACAGAAGGATTACGGAGTCCCACCGGTACGACGATTGGAACAAAGTGCACAAGGTGCAGCCAAAGCTGTTTACGTACAAGAACCGGCATGGGCATACGATTCATGGGTTCGCGTTCTTGCCGCCCGGATTGTCGGACTCCGCATCAAAGCGGCCGCTCTTCATCTACGTGTACGGCGGGCCGCTGGGAACGGGATACTCGGTCGTGGACGGCTCCTTCAATTCCACGGCCTACCTGTTCAACATGTACCTAACCTATGCGCTCGGCTACATCACCGTATGCATCGATCCGCGCGGGCAGTCGGGATACGGAGCCGAGTTCGGCAAGGCCAACTGGGAGCAGGTCGGAAAGCCGCAGACGGAGGACCTGGTGGACCTCGTCAAGCACATGAGCGCGAACTACCCGGTCGACCCGAAGAAGGTCGGGTTGACCGGGTGGTCGTTCGGGGGTTTTCAGACCCAGATGTGCATGTACTCGGAGCCGGACGTGTTCACTTTAGGGATCGCCGGAGCGGGCCCGACCGAATGGCAGAACTACAACACCTGGTACACGGGCGGGGTGATCTTCAACACTCCGAACGGCAAGCCTGACGACATGGACAAGTTCTCGCTCACGCACATCGCGAAGAACCTGAAGCATCCGCTGCTGCTGCTGCACGGGGTCGAGGACACGAACGTGCTGTTCCAGGACACGGTGCACGTGTATCAAAAGCTGCTGCAGTACGGGAAAGGCCCGATCGTGGAGCTTTCGATCGACCCGACGGGCGGCCACGGCATGGGCGGGGACATGTCCAACCGCGACCGGCACGCGATCTACCTGGCGTTCATCCTGAAGTGGTGGGGGAAGCCGGGGTAGCGATTGAAGGCTCCGGTTGGAAGCAGTTTGCGGCTACGCACCAGGCTTCCTCTCGACTCTGAAAGAGGCGCGCCGGTCAACTGCGACCGCCGCGCCCCTCGTTTCAGGCATAGGAAGCGTTAGCGTCGATTAGGCTCTAGCTCGCCGACGCCGAACGAACAGACCGAGCAGGCCAATTCCCATGGTCGCAACCGAGACCGGCTCCGGCACGGGAACGATCTTGCCCGAATCCTCCCCGTTGATCCCCTGAACGTGAATCATCCCGAGAACGTTCAGGCTGCCGCCGGAGTTGGCGAGAAACGCGCTCTCTGTCAAGCCGCTGCCGGTGATCTTCCAGCTAACGGACTCGCCCGGCTTGAGCCGGTTGACTCCTCCTCCCGCGTTCGAAGTCTCGAATCGAACTTCCATGTCGAAATCTCCGCCAGCATTGTGTACGCCGTTCTCCGAAAACGTGGCTCCCGTAATCTTCGGGCTGCTGTGAATGATCGCCGGGGACGAAGGATATGGGCTCATGTTGAGCCAAAGGCGCGTCAAAAACTGACCGGCTGCGGAGCTGGCGTTGTGCGAAAGGGTCATGTCCACCGTGTCCGCGCCCGAGTCGCTGATGGAAAGAGTTGCCCAGGGGGCGGCTCCGCCCGGGGTAGCACCAGTAACGACGATAGAGAAGTCGAAGATAACGACGGCCCTCGCAGCCGCCGCGATTCCAATCAGGGCCGCGGCCGACCCCCAGCGTCCAAGCGAAGAAGTTTTAAGCATATGAGGTTCACCCAACAATCGGACATTCGTTGTGCAATGCGTGTGCCAAGGATAAGGCGGAATTCCCAAAGAACCCCGCAAAAACGATTACTTAACGCCTCATTGCGTTCGTCGGAACCGGAATCGCGGCATTGGCCCATACTGAAACGCGGCCAGTTCTGCCGTCGAAGGCAAGACCCGCAGCGCACGGGAGAATTGGAGAGGTTTTGGCGATGACTTCGACCCGGAGGGGACCGTCGGAGTGGGGGCCGGCGGAGCTGCAGCGCGCCCTGCTAAGTCCCGGAGAGTCGCCGCTCTTCGTGCTCGACGTTCGAAACCGGGAAGAATACGAAGCTTGGAAGATCGAGGGCCGATTCGGACCGGAGACGCTCAACGCACCGTATTTCGAGATTCTCGAGCGCGGCGGCAAGGACGACATGGTGGACTCGGTGGCCGCGTTCGTCGAGTCCGAACTTTCCGCGAAGCTGCCACGGGAAGGGACCGTGCTTGCCGTGTGCGCGAAGGGTGGCACGTCGGAATACGTCGCGGAGGGCCTTCGGCGGTCGGGCTACAGCGCGGCAAATCTGTCAGGAGGAACCAAGGCTTGGGCCGATTATCACGAGGCGAAGGTCGTCGTGGACGGCCCGACCCAGGTGCTCCAGTTGTCGCGCCCTGCTCGTGGCTGTCTGAGCTATCTGGCGGTGGGAGGCGACGGCAACGCCACCGCGATCGATCCGCTCCGCGACCCGTCCCCGATGAACATCCTTCTGACGGAACGGGGCCTGACGCTCGAGCGCGTGATCGACACCCACGCCCACGCCGACCACATCAGCGGCGGGCCGGCGCTGGCGAAGGAGCGCGGCGCGCCGTACTATCTGCATCCCTTCGACGCCGTCCACCCGTTCGACCTGGTTCCCGGCGATCTGGAGTTTCTCAACTTATGCGATCAAATGAGCATTCGTATAGGGGAGTCGCGGCTCGAGGTGATGCACGTACCAGGACACACGCTCGGCAACTGCGCCCTGCTGCTAGACGGCCAGGTTCTCTTTAGCGGAGACACGATCTTCGTCGCGTCGATTTCACGCCCGGACCTGGGAGGACGGGCCGAGGCCTGGGCGCGCCTGCATTACCGCTCCGTTCGCAGGCTCTCAGAGCTTCCCGACGAAACGCTAGTTCTGCCGGGCCACTTCGCGAGCTATCGCGAATTGGACGCGCAGGGCGCGGCGCGCGCGAAGCTCGGAGACCTGAAACAAGGCAATCCGGGTGTGGCGCTCGCTTTAGGAAGCGAGGAAGAGTTCGTGAACGGCATCTTGGATGGATTGAACGCGATTCCCGAAAGTTACGTAGAGATCAAACGAGTGAACGCGGGATTGGCGCAGGCGCACGACGAACGAGCCTCGGAGCTCGAGATCGGGAAAAACGAGTGCGCCCTGGCTTGAGCGTGGGCGCCGGAATAGAGCGAAGGAAGCGCGTCGGTCCGAACCCCGGCAATACTGCGAAGCGAAACGCAGGTAGTCCTGCTGTTGATGGGAGGGATTCACGAGAAGATGGATTTCGACAAGGAATTGGACGCTCGCGGCCTCTCGTGCCCGATGCCGCTCGTCAAGGCTCGAATGGAATTGAACGCGCTAGCCGCCGGCCAAGTACTGAAGGTAGTGGCCACGGACAAAGGCTCCGTCGCGGACTTCAAGGGCTGGTCGGACGCGGCAGCGGCCGTCGAATTGGTCGCACAGGAAACGGAGGCGGAGGGAGAGAACACCGTTTTCGTTCACTACCTGCGAAAAGTGTCGTAGGAATCAGGGGGTTACCGCTATGGGTGATGTTTCCGTTGTAGAGCGCGAAATGGGCTTGTCTCCGGAGGCGCTGTCGAGCCGTATGACCGAACTGGAGGCTAAGGTGCTGGAGCTTGAGGCGCGCCTGCCGGAGGACCGAGTTTCGATCGTGGTTTTCTCCGGGGAGCTCGACCGCGTGCTCGCCGCGTTCGTGATCGCGACGGGGGCCGCCGCGATGGGCCAGCAGGTGAGCATGTTCTTCACCTTCTGGGGCTACAACGCGATCCGCCGCGCGCGCAGGCTTTCCGGTAAGTCGCTGATGCAGAAGATGATGGCGCTCATGTCCCCCAGGAGCACGAAGGGCATGCCCGTCTCCAAGATGAACTTCTTCGGCATCGGCGCCAAGATGCTGCGGGCGATGATGAAGCAGAAGAACGTGTCCTCGATCGAGGAGCTTCAGCAGCTCGCGGCCGAGCTCGGCGTGAAGTTCGTCGCCTGCGAGATGTCTCGCGACGTCATGGGCATCTCCGAACAGGAGCTTCGAGAGGGGTTGGAGTCCGGCGGCGTGGCGGCCTTCCTTGCGGATGCGCTCAAGTCGCGGTCGACCGTGTTCATTTAGCCTTCCGGGCGCGCTCGAACCAACCCGAACCAACCCGAACGCATCCGAGCTAACCCGAACGCATCCAAACCAACTCGAACGCCCCTACCCGCCTTCCCGCGTCGCGATGAGCGCGTCCACCGGACACACCTCGCACGCTTCCAGAAGCCTTTCCTCGTCGTCCGAAGCCGCGTCGGGGCGAAAGGCGCAGACCGCTTCCTCGTCCAATTCGAAGACCGACGGCGCGACCTTGACGCAGTTACCGGACCCTATGCAGCGGGCTCGGTCGATCTGTATTCGAATCCGTCCGAATCGCATCTCCGGAAGATCTTTGCTGGGCTGCATACAGGCGATCTATTTACCTCAGACGGCGCTCCCGCGACGTTCGGCCGGCCGGGTTTTGGACCAAGATTTACAACATGGAGCGCATTGTCAGCATATTACTTGACATTATGGAACTCAATATGGAATAAATGCGTTGGAACGGTTGAGGGCAAGCGCCGAGAGGCGGCGCGCAGCCCGGAAACCGAACCATCGGAGGAAACAGAGAATGAACCGTACATTGGCTACTTTCAACCCGTTCGTCGACTTCGAGCGCATGATCGACGGGATGGACCGCGCGCTGGACAGCCTGTGGGGCGGCCATGCGGCGGGCCACTCGGTCGGCGGTGTGTCGCTCGTGCCCGTCGACATTTACGAGCGCGACAACACCGTGTTCATCACCGCTTCGGTGCCTGGCGTCGCGCAGGAAGACTTGGACATCTCGGTGGAGGACGACGTCCTCACGCTCCGGGGCGAGTTCCGGCAGTCGTGGGAGGACACGGAGAACACCAAGGTGTACCGCAGGGAGCGCCGGATCGGGCGCTTCACCCGTTCGTTCCAGCTGCCCGAGAACCTTCAGCTCGATAAGATCGAGGCCGTTTTCGACAACGGCCACGTGACGATTCAGATCCCGAAGATGCCGGAGATCAAGCCCGAGCCCAAGAAGGTCCCGATCCGCGCCGCGAACGTGGCCGGAAAGGACAAGGCCAAGTAAGCCGCCGAACAGACGCATAGCCGATTCGTGCGGTGTCCAAGGCGTCGGAGCCTCGGCTCCGGCGCCTTCGGCGCTTTATGGGCGTCGCCTCGACAACTCCCGGATCAGGGATCGCCAGGCTTCCCTTTCGACCTCGGGCTTGAAGTTCTCGGCCACCCTTGCGCAGTCTCTTTGCAGCGACTCGTAGAACGCGGATTCCGTCTCCGCCCGATAGAGGAGCGCGGCGAGCGCCTTCGTGTCGCCTACTTCGAAGTACCCCGGGTAATCGTCGCCCAGGAGGCCGACCGACCCGTCGATTCGCGATGCGAGCACCGGAACGCCGAGCACCACGGCTTCCGAAATCGCGTTCGCGCCTCCCTCCAAGAGCGAACTGAGAACCATCAGCCTGCATCTCATGAGCGTCCGAAGCGCTGCAGGGCGCGGAAGCTCGCCAAGCCACTCGTAACGAGGGTTCTCCATGGCCTCTTGGATCGCTCGGGACTCCATCTCCGAACTCAGTGCGCCGCCCAAGTGAATCACTCGAATCTGAGAGTTCTCGGGCAGCAGCCTTGCCGCCTCTGCCGCGCGGAAGGGGTCCTTCACCTCGCGCAAGTGGCCCATGACGCACACTTCGAAGGCATCTTTAAGCTGCTTCGACTTTCGTTTCGGCTTCGGCACCGATTGGAGAATCGTACGCGCTTTGCGCCGGTGCTCTTCCGGAAGCTCCGTGGCGGCGAGGGGTTGGAGCGTCACGATACGGTCCGCCAGCATTACCGATCTGCGGGCTTCCGCACAGCTGGGCATGTCTTGGTACACGTCGGTACCGGTCAAGCACAGGACGATCGGCGATTTCGGCCGGCCGCGCCGCCATTTCTGAATCGAGCTTGCGCTCTTTCGAGCGTGGAGGGCGATCAGAAGGTCGGCGGGCTGGCCACGAAACTCCCGCGCGACGCGAACGTCGTGCCCGAGCGACTTCAGAAGCCCCGCCCAACGGGCGGCCGTGACGTAGTTCCCGAGCCGGGAGCCGCGCGGCGCGGGGGTCACGATCAGAATCCTCATGGGCACAGCTCCTTCGCCCGGCCGAACCGCTTACCAAGCGCACTACCGCCCACGCGCCGCGACTCCTATAACGCGCACGTCCGAAAGCCGCACCACACGTCGCGGCGGTCGGGCTTGTAGAAGTTGCGCCATGTGTTGCGGATCAGCCTCGAACGAGTGGTCCAAGCACCGCCTCGCAGCAAGCGGTGGTCTCCGAACCACGGCTCGGAATACTCCTTATACGGGTCGGCCACGAATCCGGGATAGGGCCCGAAGCTCGTGGCCGTCCATTCCCAGACGTTGCCTATCATTTGGCGGCATCCGCATGGGGAATCGCCTTCTGGAAACGCGCGCACGTCTGCCGTGTCCATCGCGCCCCAATCGAGATTAGCCTTTGTCGACGGGGGCGGATCGTCCCCCCAGGGGTAGCGCCGCTTCCTTCCCGACTCGATATCGAAGCTGGCGGCCATCTCCCACTCGGCCTCGGTGGGGAGCCTCCTGCCCGCCCATCGGCAGTACGCCTCGGCTTCATGGCAGTTCACATGAACCACGGGCTTCGCAGGCTCCAAAGTCACCCAGCGGTCAAACTTGCGGCGCTCCCATCCCGATGCGCCCATTTGCCAGTGGACCGGATGCTCCGCCTCCGCGCCCTCACGCCATTCCCATCCCTCGTCCGACCAGCAAGCCCGCTGCAAATAGCCGCCGTCTTCCACGAACCGCCGGTATTCGCCCTGCGTCAGAGCGGTTTTCGAGATCCGAAACGGCGCGACCTCGACCGGATGCGCCCACTTCTCGTTGTCGAAGACGAACGGTTCGTCGTCCGACGCGCCCAGCAGGAACCGCCCGCCGGGAATCTCCGCGTCCGCTCCGATCGCGAACGAGTCGTCGGGCTCGCTCGCCTTGGCGGCGAAGGCGGTTTGCCCGGCCGGCTGGGCGGCAAAGCGCGGGGCAGGCCAGCCGTAAGTCTGCCGGGTGTACGTGAACGCTTCGTCGTGCATGTCCTCGTGGAAGACGGAGAGAAGCACGAAGTAGGCCTCCTCGGCGCTCGCGTCGCGCTCGCTCAAGCGCTCGACGATGCGGTCGCGAACCTGCGCCATGTACTCGATCGTGTCGGAGCGCTTGTAAAGGGGCAAGTCCCAGCGCGTGTCGTGAGCGATCGCGGCGGAATCGTAGAGTTCGTCCACTTCCGGCCGAATCGGCGGCATGCCCCAGCAGTGCCGGAGCACCCACTTCTCCTGGAACCACGCCACGTGGCCGATCTCCCAGAGGAGCGGGTTCACGATCGCCATCGGCTCGGCAAGCAGCTGCGCGTCCGTCAGGTCCGCGACCAAGTCGAAAGTCCTTTGTCGTGCTTCCGCTACTGCTTCCGAAAGCTGCCCGGAGGTCATTGCTGTACCATTCTAACTCGGGACGCAACCAGCCCGAACGCTTCCGTCCAAACTGCGCGCGACATCGCAAGGAGAGCGCAATCGGCGCCGCGAATCGTTTCATAATCCTCAAAGGGGGAACGCCTCTCGGAGGGAGACTGCCACGATGCTTCTCAAAGCGCGAAAAGACGCCTCGCTGTATTCGTTTCTCGAAGCCCAGGCAAATCTCTCGACGCGGGCGGCCGAGAAGTTTTTCGAGATGACCGGCGATTTTGGGAACCTCTCTCATTACGCCAGAGAGCTCGCGAAGCTCGAGCACGAGGGAGACGAGCTCACCCACGAGCTTCAGAACAAGATCGCGGCGACCTTCATCACCCCGCTCGACAAGGAGGATTTGAAGGAGCTTTCCCAGTCCCTCGACGACGTGACGGACTTCATCGAGGCGGCCGCCGCGCGCGCGGACCTGTACCGCCTTTCTAACCCGCGAGAAGACTTGCGGCCGCTCGTGTCCATGCTGGTGCGGGTCACGAAGCTAACGGAAGAGGCGGTCTGCTCGCTCCGAAACGGGTTCCACAAGAAGGGCTCGCTTCGGGAGACCCTAAAGGAGATCCACACAGCGGAGAACGAAAGCGACCGGCTGTTCCGAAGGGCCTTGCAGAACCTGTTTGACGAGCCGGACGCGGACGCTCTGGCCGTCATCAAGTGGAAGGAGCTGTTCGACCGGATCGAGATGGCAGTCGACAAGTGCGAGGATATCGCCGCGACCATAGGCACGATCTTGGTCAAATATGCCTGAGATCGGCTTCCTGCTTATACTCGGGGTCGGGCTCGCGCTCGTTTTCGACTACATCAACGGCTTCCACGACACGGCGAACGCGATCGCTACCGTGGTCTCGACTCGAGTCCTCTCCCCTGCCGTCGCGATCCTGCTCGCCGCTTCGCTGAACTTTGCGGGCGCGATGGTCGCGACGCGGGTAGCGAAGACCATCGCCTCCGGCGTCATCGATCCGAGCATGGCCTCCGAGGTCGTCGTAATCGGCGCGCTTGTAGGAGCCATCGCGTGGAACCTGTTCACCTGGGTTTACGGCATTCCCAGCAGCTCCTCCCATGCCCTGATCGGGGGTTTGGTAGGAGCCGCGATCGCGCACGGCGGGCTTTCGGTCGTCACATGGGACGGCCTCTTGAAGAAGGTCGTTTATCCGCTGTTCGGCTCGCCCCTGACCGGGTTCCTCGTGGGCTTTCTGCTTATGGCGTCCATCGCGTACTTCTTCGCAAACGCGAAGCCGGAGCGAGTGGGAATCGTCTTCCGGCGGCTCCAGATACTGTCGTCTTCCATGATGGCGTTCTCCCACGGCCAGAACGACGCCCAGAAGAGCATGGGGGTCATCACGCTCTTTCTCGTCACGTACGGGTTCCTGAAGGAGCCGGAAGTGCCGTTTTGGGTGATGCTCTCCTGCGCAACCGTAATGGCGCTGGGAACGGCCGCGGGCGGCTGGCGGATCATGCACACCGTCGGCCAGAAGATCATCCGCCTGGAGCCGGTCCACGGGTTCGCGGCGGAGACCTCCGGCGCGGCGGTGATCCTCGCGGCGGGCCAGTTCGGAATGCCGATCAGCACCACGCACACGATCACCGCGAGCATCTTCGGAGTGGGATCCTCGAAGCGGCTGTCCGCCGTTCGCTGGAAGGTGGCCCGAACGGTGCTGATCGCCTGGGTGCTGACGCTGCCGGCGTCGGCTCTGGTGGGCGCGCTCTCGTACTGGGGATTCAGTCTGATTTGGAAGTAGCGCTTCGCGGCGTGCCGCGAGGGCAACAGTCCGTGCGCAATGCTGGCGGATTCTCGGGCGCGCGGTCACGTCGCGGCCGGCTTGGCGCAATCCCTTGGTAAGGCGCCTTTACGGAAGCCGCCCGGAGGATACATGCCGCCAATACGCGCTCGCTCGCTTCTCGCCCGCCTCCTAAGCTCCGTTCCTCTGATCCTGGCCTCGGGGATCGCGCGAGCAGACGACCTCGCGCCGCCGCCCTGGAGGTTTCAGACCGGATCGACGGTCCAGCACTGGGAGTTCAGCACTCCGAATCTCGGCCCGCCGGACGGGCTTCCCTTCTTCAACCCGAACGGCACGCCTTTCTTCTCTTTCATCGACCCCGGGAACACGCTTTGGCTGCCGTCGGCAGGCTCGCGGAACGGCATCTGGCAGATCTCGAACATCGCGGGCCACTCGAACCAGCTGTGGTTCGACGTGCCGAACTACAACATGCCCGAGCTCGAGAAGATCTACTATGTGCAGCTCACCTGGCTCAGCCCGATTCCCACGCTGGTCTTCGGGGCGAGCGTGAACGTCGGGGGGACGATCTTTCCGTTGTCGGTCGTCAGCAACCAGTCTTTGCCGGAGGGTTGGTTCCACACGGTGCTGTCGGTTCGGCTGCCGGGTTGCCCGGACCGGGAGCGGCTGATCGTGGAGATGCTGGCGCAGCATCAGGGGGAGACGGCGCTGATCGACCAGGTGGTGTTCGACACGCTGTGCGTGCCGGAGCCCTCGGGGCTGGCGTTCGCGGGCCTGGGGGCGGCGGCGTGGATCGCGGCTCGCCGTCGTTCGCGGAGGGTTCCATGCGCGCTTTCGGTTGAACCTGAACTCGTGAAAAAGTCTTAGGCCGCAGGGAACCGGAAACGTTCACCGATTTCACGTTCACGCGAGAATGGGCGGGGCGTTTCGGGGGTTCGAGAGGGGCTGCCACGCGCCGCGCGGGTCGTGATTAGGCGAAGCCGTTCGGCCAAGTGCCCCCTCCTCGATGGTTCCCCCGGAAGGGGAACCGGCCGCTTGGGCCGATCGTCCCAACGTCCCGCCCATAGACACAGCGGAAGGAGGATGATCGCGGTTCCAGGGGTCCTATCGAACATCCTCCCTCCTCCTATCCCTAGAAAGGGATATTGGGATCTTGGGCGCCAAAGCGGACCGCAAAGCCGATCCTGGCCACTCGCCTAGCCAGGGCGCCTCAAGGCTCCGGAACCCCCGGAGGGGTGGAAGAGGGTAGCCGGGGGTCGAGCTCCGGCGAGACCCCCGGATCGCGGCGTGCGCAACGTGCGCACCGCGAAGCGGTGCCAGACCTGCGTCGTCCCGCAAGCCTTCGGAACCCCAACCCATGAATGGGCAGCTACACGAGCCCAGCGCCACCCGGGATCACCCGGAAAACGTGCCCTCGGGCCGGCGGCAGGGGAAGAAAGCCGCGCGCCGAATCGAATGAAGAGCGAGGGGTGTTGCATGAACAAATCGCCGACCATTCGACAACTCGAGCAGAGGCTCGAAGCGCTGGAGGCCGCGAACGCGCGGCTCCAGGCAGCCAATCGTCGATTTCTCGTCGCCTTGGGCCTGGTGATTGCTCTTCCGCTGGGCTTGGCGTTCGCGCCCGTCAGGCAGGACGCCGAATTTCGAACCGTCAAGGCGGAAAGGGTTTTGGTAGCAGATGGGCGCGTCGTCCTAGGGCGGGACGCGGGGGGTTCAGGGTACGTCGATCTCTTCGACGCGGCCCAGAAGAAGGTGATCGACCTCGGCATCGACACCAAATACGGCAAGCCGGGCGTTTCGGTGTATAGCCGGAACGGAGATCATTACACGAGCCTGGGCATGCTCTATCGAAAAGGTGACGGCGCGGAGGATATGGGCCTGTCGTTCTGGACGCGGAAGGACGCTCGGAGCGAGGAAGATGGTCAGGAGTTTGGCTACTTCGTAAGCGAGCCCAACGGCAATTGCTTGCTCAAGATGGGCATTGACGAAGACCGTCCACAGCTTGTCTTGGCGAGGGATTCCGCGGGCGTTGCGGTACGTCTAAGGCCTCGGGAAGCTCGTGACGGACTAAAGCTTGAGGTCAACCAAAACCGTGCGAAACTCCAAATCGACACGGGCGGGAACCTCCCTGCGGCGTTCTTGGGCGTGGACAAGGAGAAGACCGCCTTTCGCATGTGGCACGGATCGGAACCGCACAGGAACTTGTTGAATGTCGAGGTCGACCAAAAGAGCGCGAGTTTGGGAGTGGACAGGGGTCGGGATTTCCCTGGGTTTTTCTTAGGCACCGAGTCTGGAAGGGGAGCCAGACTAAATCTCTGGACGGTAGGGAAACCGAACGTGGAAAGGCGCATACGCCTCCTGGCAAGCCAGGACTACGGAGCGCTCCTCAGTTTCCTGGCGCCGAATAGCTCGGCTTCCCTTGGAGCGGACAGAGACGCCGCGCTGGAGTTGCGCGAGCGCGACACCAACAAGCTGATGCGGATGACCGCCGGACCAGGCGGCAGGGGCCTCACGGTGCAGCACGAGAACGCGAAGGAGGCGATCCACCTTGGTGTAAAGGGAAAGGCGTCCTTCCTGCAGCTCTCGGACGCGAACGGCAAGCGCCTGGCGCGCCTCCCAGGCGGGAAATGAACTTCCCGTTGGAGTCTGCCGCCCTTTGCGATCCGTGGCCGGCGCCCGGGCTCGCCGGGACCTGCGAGCGCATTCGGGCGGATCGTCCCAACGTGCCGCCCATAGAGACTGGGGAAGGCGGATGTTCGCGGTTCAGCGGAGACGGGGGCGCCGCCCGGAGCAGGGGATTCGCGGAATGGGCTCCAAGAGGAAGTCGCTCGAGGGGGGCCGCCCGCCCGGAAAGCCGCCCGGACAGTCCCGACGTGTCGGGACAGCCACCCAGCTATTTACTTCACAAACGACACGCAAGTGTAACCTACCCAAGGGTGGCCGGCCGTCAAAGGAGGAACGTCAATTGATGTGGCGAATGAACTCGGCGGGCAATGTATATATTGCTTCGCTGGAGGATTGACAATGAGGGCACGATTTTGTTTTTGCCTGATCGCGCTGGCGTTCGTCGCCGAAGCAATTGCGCAGGGGACAGTGAAGGTTCCAAAGGTCGCCATCCTTTGGACGTTCGCGGAAAACGAACGAGGGACCAGCGAAGCCGGCATGCGCACGGCGAACGACCTGATCCGCAAGTTGTTCGAGGAAAAGGCCGGCCATGAGATTGTCTCGGACGCCGTGACTCGGGCGGCTTGGCGCGAGCTGGGATTCGCAGGGTGGCCTTCAACCGTCGAAGACCCGGGCCAACTGCCTCTATTGCCTGATGCGAAGCAACTCTTAGAGTTCGGGAAGAAGGCGGGCGTTGACTTTGTTTGCGCAGGAACGCTTGCCTGGCGGGTTCGGTCAGTTTGGGTCGCTCTGGGGCCCAAGACAAAGGCCGACGCAACCGTGAGCGTCATGATCGTGGACGTCGGCAAGGCGGAAGTGGCGCTCGAAGTAAAGGATCTGAACTCGGACAGCTCCAAGGCCGAGAAGTGGTATGAGACTGCGGGAGCCTTGCTGGTCGCATGGGGCATCACGCTATTTAGTGGCGGACCCAAGACGCCCCATATCCAGAAAGCGGGTGTAAAAGCCATCGGAGCGGCGACTGATCCTTACTTCTCGAAGACCGGGCGAAAGATTGGCGGGCGCCTATAGCCCAATCGGGTCGAGGCCGTAGCGCGACTTCTATTCGGGGACGTGCGTTCACCGGGATTCAGGGTAACGAGTCCCCAGCAACCCCGACGCAGTTAACGGTATTGCTCGAAGAAACGCTCGTTCACGTCGTAGACCGTTCGGGGTGTGACTCCAAGGCCGAGGCGTTCCATAAGTTTAACTAGCCGAGGCCCATCGACGAGCTCAATGGGCGGTGCCCCGTCCCGGACGGATTCTCGCTCGGCATCGGGAGTAAACGACCCGGTTGTGATGAAGATGCCCTTGTCCGTGCGGCCCTGCATTGCGCCCCGGAAGTCTCAGATGTAGCTCGCGCCTACGGAGTCCTTGTATCGCTTGCACTGAAACAGCACTCTAAAGCTAACAAGCTCATTAACTTGAAGGATTCCGTGTCCGTCGATCCCTCCGTCCCCCGCTCTTGCCGTTACGACTACTTCGGAAAACCCTGCCTCTCGGAGGATGAGCTGGGACAGTCGCTCGAAGCCATCGGGAGAAAGCCCCTTCAGAACCGAGAGCAGATTGCTTGAAGAGACGAGACCCGGTGTTTCACCTAGTTCGAGTGCGATCACCTCCGATTTCGCAGCCTCCTCCTTCGCAGCTTTGCGGCGAGCGGCATACTCCGCACTCTCCGCCCGAATCCATTCTCTTGCCTGTTCGATCGAGGGTCTCGCTGCCAGTCCCTCAGCGGTGAGCGTCCAGACGCCCTGCTTCGAGTTGTCGATCATGCCTGCGCTGCGGAGTGTGTTTCGCGCCCACGCGACGTCGTTCTCGACCACGCTGTCTCCGGACTTGTGTTTCTTCTCGAGTTCCTGTGCCGAAATGCGCATGCGCTCGATGACCTTTGCGGTCGCTTCTCGAGGCTTCGCCGAACCGCCCAGCTCACGCAGGGCATCCAGTAGCGGGGCCACATACTTCGCGTGTCTCCCACCTGGCTCGTATGTCGCTGACATGGCGTGTAGCCGGACAATACCTGGAGCACCCAACGGCCGGGAGTTAAGCTCCGGCGAGACCGCCAGTTCGCGGCCCGCATGATCCCTGGCATCCCTGGAGGGGTACCAGATCGGCTGGGTACTGCAACGCGTCGCACTTGCAACGGATGAGTGGGGACGCACAAGAGCCTAGTGCCTCCAGGGATCGACCTGAGCAATCGCCACCCGCCCGTGTCCGGGCTCTGGTATTCGCTTTCCTGTATCATGTCGTGTCAGGAGGCACTCACTGATGCCAGAACCAAGAGAACCTCGTGAACCGCGACCGTCCCCTACGCCCACTGCAACGCCGCGCGAACCGACTCGTCCAGAGCCATCGCCACGGCCCCGTCCCCCGTTCCGACCACGCCCCCGGACTCCCATCATCATGAACGAGCCGGTTGAAGAGGAACCGAACAATACGGACTCAGAAGACAGGTAGCCGAGGAGCCCTGTATCGGGCTCCATAAGGCCTCCGACGGGTGGCGGGGGTTGGGTGAACTCGATCTTACTCGGTCTTGGGTGGCTGTCCCGACCTGTCCGGACTGTCCGGGTGAGCGACATTCGTCGAGCAGGACGGTCACGCCGCTCTGCCGGACTCGAACGCGGCGCGGTAGGCCGAAGCCAGCACGCGGTCCACGTCTTCGGGCTTGACCCAATCGAACGCCGCCAGGAAGTCGTCCACGGACTTGCCCGAGGCCAGATAGTCAAAGAGGTTCTTCACGGGCACGCGCGTGCCGGCGATGACGGGCGCCCCGCTCATCACCTGCGGGTCCACGGAGACCGAGCCCTCGCAAAGCAGCTTCCGGGCCATTTCCAGGTTCCGTTATACGGCGGGCGCCGGCCGCTGGCTTCGACCAGCGTCATACCGCGACCGAGAGCGTCAGAGCCTGGGTGGTCGGCTCGGGGATGTGCTCGCCGCACTGCGCCGCGTGCGCCAGCCACAACTCGATGCTCTTTTGGACGGACCTAACGGCCTCTTCGAACGTCGCTCCGCCCGCCGTGCAGCCGGGAAGGTCCGGCACGTAAGCGCCCCATCCGTCGGCTCCCGCGTTTTCAAAAACAACCGCGTACCTTCTTACTTCCATCCGGCCTGCTTCCTTATCGTCGCAAGCGTACCCTTCGGCACGTGCGCCGACATCGAGTGCGGCGCGATCACGATCCGGCCCTCGCCCTCTCTGCTCCAAATCTGGTGGCTCCCTTCCTGACGGATCATGGACCAGCCTTCCTTCTTCAAACGTTCCACGACGTCTCGGTAGGTCACTCGGCGATTCTACCGATCCAGCCGGCAGTGCGCGGATCATGCTGTCCCGCCCTCTTTCCGAGGATCAGCGCAAGCGGGTGCCCTGCTCCGCATCCTGTGTTACTCCTCAACACACCTGAAACTCCGGAGCCGAGAAGAGCACCTTGCAGACCGAGGCGAGCATGCCTGCGGAGGGGTCTTTTGCGTTCAGCGCCAGCGGGGACTCCTACCGCCAGGCCGCGGGGACGCTGGGCTCACGCAACAAGAGGCAGCTGGAGGACCTTCAGCTCCTCGATTCTCCTCAAGTCTGAGTCATGCGAGATGAGGGACGCTTTCCGGGAAAGTGCCGTGCCGCAAATCAGCGCGTCGCCCAGCCTCAGGCGATACTTTCGACGAAGCGTGATCGCCGAAGCCCGCGCAGGCTCGTCCAATTCCGCCAGTTCGAACCTATCCAGAAACGAGCGTATGAGCGCTTCATCCGCGCGAGTGATCTCCGGATAGCCAAGAAGCTCGACCTCGCTGACGGTCGAGACGAGCCCGCGCTCCAACGTGAAGGCGGGATCTACCTGCCCCTTCAGCAGATACAGGCACGCATTCGTGTCGAGCAGGGCTCTCCGGATTACGGACATTCCTGGCGCACCTGGCGCTGGAACTCGACCGGGTCCGCGGGCCAGCTTAGCTTGCCCTTCAGCTCGGCTGCGCGGAAGGTGCGCTTAGCTTTGGTCCTCCCGGACTTGGCAGCCGCCTTTGCTCTGAGCCACCGCTCGTAGGGCACGACGACACCGATCGGGTTGCCGTCGTCGTCGTACAAGATGCTTTCCCGAATGTGGCTCACAAGCTAATGATACTGCACCCGCTGCAGTAGGCTTCCTTTCCTCCGCCACTTGAGCGAGCTTGCCCTCAACACACCTGAAACTCCGGAGCCGAGAACAGCACCTTGCAGACCGAGGCGAGCATGCCGGCGGCGGGGTCCTTGGCGTTCAGCGCGGAGGGGCCGCCGGCGCGTGCGCAGGTCTCGATCAGCGTGTCCCGAGACTTCGGGGGCACCTTGCCGTCGAAGACCGTTAGAACCGCGTCCACCACGTCCCCTGCGCTCTGCGGGGAGAACTCCCCCTTGATCTTCGCCGCCAGGTAAGCCGCGATCGGGCGCGCGGGGTCGTCTCCCCAGAACATCAGGTCCGCGTGCTGCAGGCGCAGGCGCATGTTGTTGCTCGTGATCCAGGACTCGCCCCACTCCCATCCGCCGACGTCCGGCGGGAAGTGCAGCAGCAGCCCCTGCGCGCTCATGAGGAAGGTCACGCCGTCGCCCGCGCCGCGCACCTCCTTCGGCATGGGCTGGAAGGGGTCCTCGCGCTTGCCGCGCAGAGTCAGGATGATCTCCCGCAGGTCGAGCGCGCGGAAGATCGCGACCGTGAAGTCCACGGGGCTCTTCGGGCGGCCGCGGACGCACCTCTCGCTCCAGAACTCGTTCGACTCCACGATCGCGCGGAGAACGGGCTTGACTTCGAGCCTCGCGTCCACGAAGGTCTTCGCCAGCTTCTCGCGCAGCTTGGGCTCGGGGCTAGCGTAGGCGAACCACTCCCAGAGCTTGCCGGTGATGTGCCTAGCCGTCTCGGGCCGGTCCGCGAGGATGTCCAGCGCCGCGTCGCCGTCGAAGCTTCCGGTCCTTCCCAGGATGGTCTTGACGCCGGAGTCGTGCACGTCCGGAACGAAGCAGTAGTTGAACACGGAGCGGCCGCTGCGGGCGGCGCGCTCCTGCTGCTTGTAGAACTCGGACTCGTCGCCGATGCCCCCGAAGTGGACGGACCAGCCTGTGAAGGCGCGGGCAGCTTCCTTGATGTCCTTCTCCGTGAAGCCGGAGCCCATCGTGAAGAGCTCCAGGAGCTCGCGCGCGAAGTTCTCGTTCGGGTGCTCCTTGACGGACTGGGCGTTGTCCAGCCAGTAGAGCATCGCGGGCTCCTTGGAGACCTCTTTGAGCAGCGTGCGGAAGTTCCCCGAGGCGTTCCGGCGTAGGGTCTGCTGGTACTTCATCATCGCCGGGCCGTCGAAGACCTTCGCGCCGCTGACCGCGAAGTGGTCGTGCCAGAAGAGCGTGAGGCGTTCCTGGAGCGGGCGCTGGGTGAGCAGGAACCTAAGGCCCCACCACGAGGCGAACTGGTACGGATCGAACTGAAGCTGGCCGTTCGCCTGGGCGCAGAACTCCCACGGGCTCACCGGGAACCCCTCGTCCACCTTTTCGTAGTTCAGCAGGCGGTCGATCGCGCCGTCCAGGCCCAGCTTCTCGTAGCGGGCGACCTCGTACTTCCCCGCTCCCAGTCCGAACCGGCGGAGCAGATGGGCGATCTTCTCGGTCTGGGTCATGGCGGTTCCCTCCTCTTCATTGTATTGGGTTTCTCGTCCGAGCGGGGACTTTAGTAGGACCTGCGGGGTGACCTTGGGCTTCGCGGCGCGTCCAATGCTGCAGGTATACAGACAGCCCCGATGAGCCTTTCTTCCCTCGTTTCGCATTCGGCGCGGGTTCGCCTCGGTGTATGGCTTGCGCTCGCGGCGGTCTCGCTGGCGGCGGCCGCCCGCGCGGAGCTGAAGTACACGCTGACTCCCGATCCGCGCGCCCGGTCGATCCGCGTGACGCTCACCTTGGACAGCACCGAGCAGACGCAGCAGGAGTTTCGGATTCCCGCGTGGTGCCCCGGCTTCTACTTCCTGCAGAACTACGAGCGGAAGATCAGCGACGTGCGGGCGACGGACGCCGGGGGGAACGCGCTAGCGGTGCGAAAGTCCCCTTCCGATCCCCGCAGCTGGGAGGTAGACAATCCGAACTGCGAGAAGATGACCCTCAGCTACCGCGTTCTCGGCGACGACGGGGGTCTGGGGTTCTTCGGCGTGAACGTGGTCGGGCACACGGCGTTCGTGAACGGTCCCGCGGCGTTCCTGTATCCCACGGGAAGAAAAGGAGAGCGCTGCACGCTGAGGCTCGCGCTGCCTCAAGGCTGGGACGCGGCCACCGGCATGGACCGGGGCGAGGACGGCGTGTACGTCGCAGGCGACTACGACGAGCTGCTGGACCATCCGCTGCAATTGGGGCACTTCGCGAGGCGCTCCTTCGAGGTGGAGGGCATCCCGTTCGAAGCGGTGTTCGTTTCGCTGGACGGGACTTACGCGCCGAACCTGGACACGGTGGCGGCGGAGCTGAAGCGGATCAGCCGCCCGGCGATCGTCATGATGGGCGGCGCGCCGTTCAAGCGATACGTTTATTTGGTGCACCTTGCGATCGGGGGGTTCAGCGGGGGCTTGGAGCACCGCGCGAGCACGGTGCTCGCGGTCGGGAACTACGCCGGGCTTCAGCTCGACCACCTCGCGGCGCACGAGCTCTTCCATGTGTGGAACGTCAAGCACATCCGGCCGAAAGTGCTGGGGCCGTTCGACTACACGAAGCCGGTCCGGACCACCAACCTTTGGTTCGCGGAGGGAGTGACCGACTACTTCGCTTTCCTTCACGTTTATCGTTCTCGGGACCGGGGAGAGGCATGGCTGCTGGATGGCCTCGCGGACGAGATCACGCAGCTGCAGTCCGGCGAGACCCGGAAGTCCAAGACGCTGGAGGACACCTCGACGCAGGCGTGGGAGAACGGCGGCTTCGGGATCGGCGACCTTAGCTTCTACACGAAAGGGTGCGTGGTGGGGCTGATCTTCGACGCCGTGATCCGCGGGCGCACGCAGGGTCAAAAGAGCCTCGACGACGTGCTCCGGCTGCTTTATGCGAGGCACCGCCTGCCGAATCCCGGTTTCGAGGAGGACGGGATTCTGAAGGCGCTGAACGAGGTGTCCGGCTTGGACCTAACGGAGCTATATCGGCGGATGGTGCGCTCCACGGAGGAGATTCCGTACGAGCACCTGAAGCTGATCGGTCTGCGGCTGGTTTCGCCGTCGCGGGGGTCGTCCGCTTACCGGTTGGAGCGCGATCCGAGCGCGAGCCCAGAGGCAGCGAAGCGCCTGGCGGAGTGGCTGAGGATTCCGTAGGGGCGTGTGGGCGAGTGGGCGAGTGGGCGAACTGCGGGGATTGTCCGCTCCTACGCTTTACATGGCCTCAAGGACTGCGGTCCATGCATTGCCGGCGTCGATTTGGTCGACGGACCGGCCGTCTCCTGGCGTGAGGACGGTGAGGCGGTCGGAAGGGGGCGCCCAGAGACGGTGGATGCCGTGTCGGTAAAGGCCGACAGTCGGCGCGCGCGCGGCGACCGCCATGTGCAGGATGCCGTTGTCGATGGTCAGGACGGCGCGCGCCCTCTTCAGCGCTCCGACGACCTGCGGCAGCGACATGCGCCCACGCCAGTCCTGCACGAGCCCCTCCTCGACCAGCTCGTCCTCGACGTCTGCCCCTAGCCAGTGCTCACGCTGCGAGCGCCGCGTCGCGCCGAGGAGCCCCACGGAGCGGCCCGCAGAGCGCGCCCTGCGAAGAACGTCTCTCCATGCCCCCGGACGCCAGAGCTTCTCCGGGAGGCTCGCGGACATGGAAATCCACAGCTGCGGAAGCTCAATTGGCGGGTCGGCGCGCGGGAGCTTATAGTCGGGCATCGGGCTATCGAGGTAGCACAGCCTGCAGAAGATCTCGCCGATGAAGGGAGTGTCCAGAAAGGGGTAGCGCTGCAGCAGGTCTTTCGACTTCCAGTTCTGATCCTCCCAAAGCTTGCCCCTGTCGTCGCTCGCGAAGGGCAGGTCATCGCCGACCGGGCCGAGAGCGGGCCCGGAGACGAGCGTTTCTTTGCCGGCGATGCTGGAAGCGAAGCGTTTGGCGAGGTCCGTCCTTTCGAGGTTGACGATCAGGTCGAAGCTGCCGGCGTACTTCTCGACGAGGGCGCGGACCCCGTCGTCGTCGGAGCCGTGCAGCGCCTCGGTCGCGTCGAAAAGCTCGGACGCCGTTTGGAACTCCCAGGTGCGCCGTCCGCCGAAGTAAGCGATCATGGAGGGGAAGCGCTCCGCCCGAAGCATCTGCAAGAGGGGCGTTGCGACTACAAAGTTTCCGATCGCGTCGTTTGCGAGGACCGCGATTCTCGGCCGCTCGGGGAGCGGCTGCCCCGCGTACCGAATCACGGGGAGAGTTTATCCGAGGCGTCAAGCGGAGCGATTTCGGCGCGCCAGCACCGGTTTTGGGGGCAGAGTCGCAAACGTGGTTCGACGCTATGGTATAACCGGCCTCGGCCCCATGCCCCGTTTCTTGGGTTTGGACTGTGGCGGCTCGGCGTGCCGCGCGATTGCCGTTGACGAGAGCGGCCGGGTGCTATTCCACGGACACGCCGGTCCGGCGAATCTGGCCACCACTCCGATGCGGCTGCTTCGCGAAAACCTGCAGCGCGCAACTTCCGAAGCTCCCACGCCGAACAGCGTTTGCGGGTGCTTTGCCGGGCTTCTGACACAAGAGGATCTGCGGCGGGCGCTCGATGTACTGACGGAGCTGTTCCCGAGCGCGACATTGTTCGCCGCGCCGGACTACGCTGCGGCTCACATGGCGAACGAGGAGCACGCGGACTTCACCGTCATCGCGGGAACGGGCGCGATCGTCTGCTCGCGGATTGACGGGAGGTTCGTGAAATCCGGCGGACGGGGGTATCTGCTGGGGGACTATGGGTCCACTTATCGGTACGGGAGAGCCGCGATGCAGCGATTCTTGGACGTAGGACAACGGGGTTGCAGCCAGTCGCTGACGGCGGACGTATTGCGATGGTTCGGCTCCGTGGAGCCCAACGAGGCGCTTGCTCGACTTTATAGGTCTCGCGCGCCGGTTTCGCTCCTGGCCAAGCTCGTGCGGGCGTTCCGGTCGGACGCAGAGGCGGGAGAGCGGTACGCTTTGGACTTCCTCGATCAGGAGTCCGGACGCCTCGCGGACACGGTGGCGCGCCACGTGACCGAGCACCTTCCCTCCGAGGGGCCGCTCGCCGGCTGCATCGGGGGCGGCTTATGGGGCGCATCCGCGCTCTTTCGAGAGACGTTCGAACGGGCGCTGCACGAGAGGCTTTCTGGGCGGGAGCTGACAGTTTCGCGTCTCCGCACTCCGCCCGTATACGGCGCCGTACGCATGGCGCGCGAACACTACGATGAGCACCGAAGCTAGAAACCCCCGATCCTCGGGACTGGACAAGATGACGGCGCGAGAGATCGTGCGCCTCATGAACGAAGAGGAGCGCGCGGTCCTGGACGCGATGCACAAGGCGGAGGCCGCGATCGCGGTGGCCGCGGAGAGGGTCGCCGAAGCCTACCGGGAAGGGGGAAGGACGATCTACGTCGGGGCAGGAACAAGCGGGCGAATCGCCGCCATGGACGCCGCGGAGATGGTGCCGACCTTCAGCGTACAGCCCGGCAGGTTCGTGGCGCTGATGGCGGGCGGCTATTCGGCCGACTCGACGCCCATGGAGGAAGCAGAAGACCAGGAGCACGCCGCGGTCCGCGATCTAAACGACCTCGACCTGGACCGGCAGGACGTCGTCATCGGTCTGGCGGCGAGCGGAAAGACCCCTTACACCGTCTCCGCCGTGCGACACGCCCACCAGAAGGGGCTATGGACGTGCGGCATCGCGAGCGTAAAGGGCTCTCCGCTCTTACGGGCGGCGGACCTGCCGGTTTTCGCTCCAACCGGCCCTGAAGTGCTCGCCGGATCGACCCGCCTCAAGGCCGGCACCGCGCAAAAGCTCATCCTCAACCGGATCAGCACGATCGCGATGGTTCTGAGCGGCAAGGTAATGGACAACCTGATGGTGGACGTACATGCCACGAATTCGAAGCTGCGCGAGCGCTGCGTACGCATCGTCCGGGAACTTTCGACGGCGACTTCCGAAGAGGCGCAGGAGGTCCTGGAGCGGAACGGGTGGAACGTTCGAAGGGCGCTCGCAGAGCTAACGGACCTCAGCACTACCCCGCACTAATACGGGAACGAGCGCTTGGGCCTTGCTTCGCGCGAATCCGATCTCGAACCAAGCGCTTCGCCGGAGCCGTCCAGAGGTCAGGGTCCGGCCAGCTCGTCTGGCTCGTGGGTTGGGCAGTGTGCCCAAGTTGGCATCGAAGCGGCGGAAAGTGCCGTTTCGCCTTCGGTTAAGAGGGGAATCGTTTTTGGGGGGATCGAAATGCGGTTACGAGGCTATTTGACGGTTTTTGCCGCCTGGCTCTTGGCGGCTGTCGGTATCGCTCAGCTGCCCGCTGAGGACGCAATCGCTCAAAGGGAAGCGATCTCGCGTCTTCAAGGGCGATCCGCGGACGTGCGGCTCTTCCGCGACGGCACGACCATTCACCGAGTTTACGGCGCGGCGTTCGCGGGGGGCATCACGGCGAAGGATGCGTTCTTGGCGTTCATCGCCGAGTACTCCGAGCTCTTCGGCATCGGCGATGGCAAGCTCGTTTTCGAAGGCACCCAGGACGTGATGCGCGGCAAGTTCACCGCGGGCTACTTCCAGCAGTACCTGGAGGGTATTCCCGTAGACCTCGGTTACGTAACGCTGCTCGCTCGAAACGACATCGGAAACCCGATCGTGCTCGCCTCGCCCAGCGCTCAGTTCGTCCGGGGCCCGGCTCCGAAGCCGAGGATCACGGCGCAGCACGCGGTGCGCATCTTGAAGAAGCACCACCCGAGCTACGTCACATTTTCCAAGCCCGAGCTGCGCATTTGGAAGGGGGAGGCGCGGGCCCACCTCGCTTGGTCGTTCTATGCTGAGAATCCCAACCCTGTCGGAGGCGACCACGAGGGCCCGCTACCCGAGCGGGTGCTCGCTTTCGTGGATGCGGTGGACGGCGCGGTGCTCGAAGAGCGCAACCAGGTCTATCCGATCGACGTCGGCGGCAACGTTAAGGGGTGGGCGACTCCCGGGCTGAAGCCTGACCAGGCGAACAACCCGGAGACTTTGCAGCCGCTCGAGCTGCTTCGCGTTTCGATCTCAGGCGGGAACAACGCTCTGACGAATGCGAGCGGCGACTACCTGATCCCGCATCCGGGATCGACGGCGGTCACCGTAAACGCATCCCTGCAGGGACAGTGGGTCGTGGTGAATAACCAGGGCGGCACGAACCTGACGATGAGCCAGGTCGTCACGCCTCCCGGCCCGGCGAACTTCATCTTCAACGTCGCGATGCCGGAGTTCGACACGGCGCAGGTCAACGGCTTCATCCAGACCACTCGCGTGCACAACTTCGCCAAGGCGATCAATCCGGCCTATCCCGGGATTGACATTGCGATCCCGTGCAATGTAAACGTTTCGGGCTCCTGCAACGCGTTCTACACGAACAACACGATCAACTTTTACCGCGCGGGAGGCAACTGCCCGAACATGTGCTACAGCACCGTGGTGTGGCACGAGTATGGGCACTTCATCATCGCGAAGGGCCACCCTTCCGCGGCGGGCGACTACCATGAGGGAATGGCCGACGTCACCGCGAACCTGCTTGGCGACACGCCGTGGGTCGGCGAGGACTTCAGCGGGCAGAACACCGGCCCGCTCCGAAGCGCCTACAACAGCATCCGGTACCCGTGCACGGGCGGCGTCCACACGTGCGGGCAGGTGATGAGCGGGGCCTTCTGGCTAACGCTTGACCAGCTCGACATCACCGAGGGCCACGTCGTAGGCTTGGGCCTTGTGCGAAGCTGGTACCTGAACAGCATCTTGCTGCGGCCGCCGTCGGTGAACCCCGGGATCACGATCGACGTGCTCACGCTCGACGACGACGACGCCAATCTGAACAACGGCACGCCGCACTACGACGAGATCGCGACGGGCTTCGGAGCCAAGGGCCTAACCGCGCCGCCGCTGGTGTGGGTGAACATCGCGCCGGTCCGACTTCCGGATGCCTTCGTTCCGCTTAATCCAACGGGCGAAGCGATCCCGTTCGAGGCTCGCGTAACCAACGGAGCGGGAACGCTCGACCCAAGCTCCGTCCGACTCAACTACAGGTTCAACGGAGGAGCGTGGCAGCAGCTACCGATGCCCGAGGTCGCCGACCCCGACATCTACGGGGCGCTTCTTCTGCAACCCGCCTGCGGAACGACGGTCGATTGGTACATCTCCGCCAGGGACACCAACAACCGCATGACCACTTACCCGTCCGGAGCGCCCGGCTCCTTCTTCAGCACCCTCGTCGCGAGGTCGCTGACGACGATCTTCACGGACACGTTCGAAACGGACACGGGGTGGACCGTGACGAACGTGAACCTGACAACGGGCGCTTGGGTGCGCGTCGATCCGAACGGCACGTTCCTCAACGGAGTGCCCGCGCAGCCGGAAAACGACTCCAACGATCCTGGCCTGCTCTGCTACGTGACCGGACAGGGAACGCCCGGAGGCGCTGTCGGAGCACAGGACGTGGACGGCGGTCCCACCTACCTAACTTCGCCCGTGATCAACCTCGCCGGCGCGGACGCCCTGATCGAGTACCGGCGCTGGTACTTCAACGACGATGGAGACGACCCGTTCCTGGTGCAGGTATCGAACAACAACGGAGCAACCTGGGTTACCGTGGAGACCGTGATGGGAATCCAGAACTCCTGGGTCCAAAGGACGTTCCGCGTCGGGCAGTACGTCCCGCCCACCGCACAGGTGCGCGTCCGCTTCAGCGCGGTCGACAACCCGAACAACTCCATCACGGAGGCGGGAGTCGACAACGTAGCAGTGAGGCGCATCAACTGCGGCTAACCGCTCGCAGAATGTAGACTGATCGGAACGATCGCGCCGCCCCCGCGCGGGGGCGGCGCGTTCGTGGGGCTCCCGGTTCCCTTCTTGAGGGGACCGCGGGCAAAGGGGGAAAAGGATGCGTATTGGGAAAGCCTTCGGACTGTTCGCCGCTTGCGGCATCGCGATTTCGAGCTTCGCGCAGCTTCCGCCGGAAGACGCTCGCGCGCAAGAGAGGGCTGTTTCCAGGCTGGTGGAACGCTCAGCGAACGTACGGCTCTTCCGAACCGGAACCGTCCTCCACCGCATTTACGGCGCTCCTTTCGCCGTCGGTACCGACCCCAAGGACGCGGCGCAGACCTTCGCCGCAGAGTTCTCGGACGTCTTCGGGATCGGCGACGGACGATTGGTTTTCGAAGGCACGCAAGACATCCTTATGGGCAAGTTTACGGCGGTCTACTTTCAGGAGCATTTGGAGGGCTTGCCCGTCGACGGTGGCTACGTGATGCTTCTCGTCAAGAACGGCATAACGAACCCTGTCGTGCTTGCATCGATTAGCGCCAAGCACGTCGAAGGCCCGGTTCCCAAGCCTCGCATAAGCGGACCGGAGGCGGTCAACTTTCTCAAAAAGCGGCACCCTGGCTACAAGCAGTTCTCGGAGCCGGCGCTCAAGGTTTGGCGCGGGGAGGACGGAGCGCACTTGGCCTGGGCGTTTTACGCCGACAATCCGGACATCCCGCAGGACCACGAGGGCGGCCTTCCCGAGCGTGTGCTGGCTTTCGTGGACGCGGTGGACGGAACGATTCTCGAGCGGCGGAACCAGGTTTTTCCGATAGACGTCTCCGGCAATGTTAGCGGCTGGGCGTCGCCCGGATTGAAGCCGGACCAGTCCAACAACCCGGAGACGATCCAGCCGATCGACCTCCTGCGGGTCTCCATCTCCGGGGGAAACTCGGCGCTGACCGGCACCAACGGAAACTATCTGATCCCGCATCCGGGGACGGCTCCGGTTACGGTCAACGCGACCCTGCAAGGGCCGTGGGTGAACGTGATCAACACCGCCGGCCCGAATCTGACGATGAGCCAGTCCGTGACCCCGCCTGGCCCGGCGAACTTCCTCTTCAATCCCGGAAGGGCCGAGTTCGACACGTCCCAGGTTAACGGGATGATCCACACGACCAAGGTGCACAACTACGCGAAGGCTTACGTTCCGACCTTTCCCGGGATCGACATCGCGATCCCGTGCCGCGTCAACATCTCGTCGACGTGCAATGCCTACTATTCCAGCAGCACGATCAACTTCTACCGGGCGGGCGGGAACTGCCCCAACATGTGCTATTCGACGATCGTGTACCATGAGTACGGGCACTTCCTGGTGGACAAGGGGCACAACGCTCCCACGGGCGACTTCCATGAGGGGATGTCCGACGTCACGGCGAATCTCCTTGCCGATAACCCCTGGGTCGGAGAGGACTTCTTTGGGCAAAACACCGGGCCGCTTCGCAGCGCATACAACAACATCCGCTATCCGTGCTCGGGCGGGCCGCACACCTGCGGACAGGTTCTCAGCGGCTCTTTCTGGCTTACTCTCGACCAGCTCGACATAACGGAGGGCCACGCGGTGGGACTGGACTTGGTTCGAAGCTGGTCCCTGAACCTGATTCTGCTTCGGCCTCCCGCCGTCGATCCAGGCATTACGATCGACGTGCTCACGCTCGACGACGACGACGCGAACCTCCAGAACGGCACGCCGCACTACGACGAAATCGCCGCCGGCTTCGGAGCGAAGGGCCTCAACGCGCCTCCCCTGGAGTGGGTGCTGATCACTCCGCTCCAAGTGCCTGGACAGTTCGTGCCCGCCAGCTCCACCGGACAGGGGATTAACTTTCGCGTAAGGGTGGCGGACAACGCTTCTACCCTCAATCCGTCGTCCGTTCGGCTGCACTACCGGTTTGACGACGGGCCTTGGCAGCAGGCGGCCATGCCCGAGGTCGGCGATCCACGGATCTTCGAAACGATACTGCTCGAGCCGCCCTGCGGAACAGAGGTGGACTGGTACATCAGCGCGCGCGACAACCAAAACCACACGTCCACGTTCCCACAGGGCGCGCCTGGAAACCACTTCACTTTCCTTCTCGCACGTTCGCTGAACACGATCTTCCTGGATACGTTCGAGACGAACCTCGGCTGGACCGTCGTGAACGAGAACCTGCAAGGGGGCGCGTGGGTGCGGGTCGAGCCCGTCGGCACCGTCTGGAACGGGCAGCAAGCGCAGCCCGAAACCGACTCGCCCGACTTCGGATCGCTCTGCTACGTCACCGGCCAGGGGGTCTTCGGAGGTCCGGCATGGGCCGCCGACGTGGACGGAGGGCCGACCAACCTGGTCTCGAGGAACTTCGACCTGGCCGGCGCGGACGCGCTGATCGAGTACCGAAGGTGGTTCTACAACGACAGCGGCTTCGACCGGATGTACGTCCAGGTCTCCAACGACGGCGGAGCCACTTGGGTGAACGTCGAGGCCGTTTCGGGGCTGCAAAACGCATGGACCACTCGCCAGTTCCGCGTGGGCCAGTTCGTGACGCCTACCGCGACCGTTCGAATCCGGTTCAGCGTGGCGGACGATCCGCCCGACTCCATCGTGGAAGGGGGTGTGGATCACGTGGTGGTCCGCCGGATCGAGTGTAGGTAGCTTTCGGCCTTGGAGCATGGTGCGCCATCCGGCCTCCCCCGGTAGCCGCAGGCTTTAGCCGCGCTGCGCCGGAGCGGCTGCGGGCGAATACAATCGAATTCTTGTGAGCCGCGAAGGGGAGACCGAGGGCGATTCGATCGGGACCGGAGAACGTCCAGAAGTTGCTCGCGGCCTCGACCCAGGAGCGGACGCGATCGCGCTGCGCCGCGACTGGGCGCTCTTCGCGGCGATCACCTTCCTTTTCATGTTCGGGTTCACGGTGTACTCCGGCGTATTTCGGAACTTCTTCCGAGAGGACCTGCGAGGCGACGAGGTCGGCTTGGGCGGGCTGGAATCCCTTCGCGAGATACCTGGGCTGATCGCGGCCCTCATGGCGGGCGCGCTGGTCGCGTTCGCGGAGGGAAGGATGGCGGCGCTGGGACTCGCGATCACGGCGATCGGCATCGGGCTGTCTGGTTTTGCGGGCGGATACTGGCCGCTCGTGGCGATCTCGGTTTTCTGGTCGGTCGGATTCCACGTTTGGGCCACGGTTCAGCCCGCGATCGTTCTCACGCTCGCGAAGGGGATCGAGGGAGGGAGGCACCTCGGCCGAATGCGCAGCGTGGGCGCCGCGGCCACCATCGTCGCCCTGGCGCTCGCATGGCTCGTTTCGTTGCTTCCGGCCAAAGTCCCGTACTCGGCGTATTTCGTCGCGGGGGGCCTCGCGATCGCCGCATCCGCTTGGCTCGCAGGAATGCTCAGCCACCACTCCTCGGGCGGCAAGCGCGACCGGCTCGTGGTGCGTCGAGAGTACGGCCTCTACTACCTGCTGATGTTTCTCGAGGGCTGCCGGCGGCAGGTCTTCTCGATCTTCGCGCTGTTCACCCTCATCAAAGTGTATGGGGCGCCGCTACACGCGATCCTGCTGCTTTCGCTGGTTAATGCGGTGTTGTCCACGGCAACCTCGCCGGCGATGGGGCGCTACATCGACCGGGTCGGCGAACGCAAGCCGCTGACGATGTACGCCGTCGGCCTCATCGTGATCTTTCTCGGCTATGCGACGATTCCGAACGCGGCATGGCTTTACGCGCTATACGTCGCGGACAACCTTCTGTTCACCTTTTCGATCGGTTTCAGCACCTATCTTCACCGGATCGTGCGTCCCGGCGAGCTGACGCCCTGCCTGGCGATGGGCACGACGATGAACCACGTGGCGGCTGTGAGCCTCCCGATCGTCGGAGCGTTGGTTTGGAAGGCGTCGGGAAGCTATCAGCTGCCGTTTCTAGTCGGAGCGGGTCTGGCGGTGGTGGCGCTGCTTGCGACGCAGCGGATACCGGAGAGGTAAGGGCGGTTCACAGGCCGGCCGGGGGGCGAACAGCATCGCGAGGCAAAAGGGGCGCTCCGTCCGTTCCTGCTGCGCCGCCTCCGCTCGCTCTTTTGGGAACACGGGCTCGGAGTGGGCGAGTCCAAAAGAAAAAACAAGGAGGCCTGACCATGCTTCGTTGGGCGCTATCCTTCCTGGTCTTCGCGCTTATCGCCGCGATCTTCGGCTTTATGGGAATCGCAGGCGTTTCGATGGAGATCGCGAAGATTCTGTTCGTCGTGTTCTTGGTACTCGCGGTGCTTTCCTTCCTCTTTCGAGGAAGGGTCGTCTCGTAGGCCGGCCCGAGGCAAGCCTCGCGGCCGATCCTTCACCCGATTCCAGCAATACATCCTGAGCGCGAACGTGCCCTTCGCGCACGATCGCGCACAAGAAAAGGAGGTGCGACTATGTCGCAAAGGACCGAGGATGCGGCCACGACCGCGTCCCTTACAACGCTAATGATCGTGGTGGTGGCGATGGTCCTGGCGCTGTTTATAGGTTACATGATCTGGTGGGCGCCGCCCCGAAGCGACACCATCGTGGTTCCGCCGACTTCTGGACCTCAAGGTCCTCCTGGCGAGCCCGGCCCTCCGGGGCCTCCGGGGTCTCCCGGACCGTCCGGCCCGCCCGGACAGACGCTTCCGCCGACGACCACCACGACCACGACGACCGGCGGCGGCTCCGCAACGGGCGGCCAGTCCACGGGCGGACCGCCGTAGCGACGTCTTGCAACGGCGGAGAGGCGACCCGAGCGCGGGCCGGGTCGCCTCTTCTACCTCACCATTCCATCACTGCCGGAATCGGCTCATCAGCACCTCGATCGCCTTGTCCAGCTGCGGGTCCTTGCCGGAGAAGAACTCCTCCGGAGTCCAGTCCACTTTGTGGTCCGGGACCTCGCCGATGTTCTCCATCGGCGAGCCGTCGAGCCTGTAGACCCCCGTGCCCGGCATCCGCGCGCTGGTTCCGTCCACGAGCCGGAAGCCTCCCGTGTAGATCACGTAGCCCGGCGTGGGCATCCCGACTAGCGTCGCGAGCTTGCGCGCCCGCATCGCGTACGGAAACATCTCCGCGTTCGAGAAGCTGGTCTCGTTCATCATCACGACGGTCGGTTCGCCCCAAGTCTGGCCCGGGCCTTGCTGCGGCGCGTCGTCCCGGGGCACGTACACGGCGTTCGGCCTGCGCTCGATCACGTCGATCAGGCGGTCGCTGATGTTTCCGCCGCCGTTGTTGCGTACGTCGATGATCACGCCGGCTTTGCCGTGCGTTACCTGCCAGAACTCGCGCATGAACGCGTCGAAGTTTCCGCCGCCCATGCCCGCGATGTGCACGTAGGTCAGCTTTCCGCCGGACTTCTCCTCGACGTACTTGCGCCGCGCCTCCAGCAGGTTCCTCCGAACGATGCCGGCGAACTCGCCTCCGGAGATCGCGCGGTACTTGACGGTACGAGCTCCGGTCGCGTCCGGAACGGAGTTCACCAGAAGCGAAATCTCACGTCCGGCCTGTTCGTTCAGGACGTCCTTGAAGAGGTGCTCGTCCGGGGAAACGTCCTTGCCGTTGATCTGCAGCACGTACTCGCCGGGTTTGATTCGGGTCTTCTCGAAGCTTCCCGGCGCGCCTTTCGGCACGTCCTTTACCTTGATTCCCTTGCCTTCCCAGGAGTAGTCGATCGTGAACCCGGGATGCGCGGTGGATTGGCCGCTCGGGTTTCCGGGGCCCGCGCCCGCCTCGGTGTGGCTGGCCTCGAGCTCCCCGACCATCATATTCAGGAGCGTGGCCATCTCGTTCCGATGGGCGACGCCGTCGAGCAGCGGCTCGTAGCGCTTCTTGATCGCCGCCCAATCGCGGCCGTGGAAGTTGCCGTCGTAGAAGCTGCGGTTGTACTCGCGCCAGAACTGGTTGAACGCGGCTTTCCGCTCGAGGCGGACGTCGCGCGTCCAGTCGGCGCGGAACTTGACCTCCGTCACCGGAGTGTTCGGCTTGGAGATGTCCATCAGGTTAAGCGTGCCGGACTTCACGAACCAAATCTGCTTTTTGTCGTCGCTGAAGTCGAAGCTGGAGACGCCGCCATCGGAGGAAGCGCCGCCGGGACGTCCCGGGGCCGCGGCCGACGGAGCGCTCGGCGCGCCGGTCAGCTTCTTCACTTCGCTGCCGTCGTAGCTCGCCTTCCAAAGGTCGCCTTCGGACAGGAAGTAAAGGTCGCCCTTCTCCGGGTCCATGCGAGCAGGGCTTTGCGGGTCTTGGCCCAGGAACCGCCGCGAGCGATTCTCGATGTCTTCGAAGTCGATCGCGACCTTCGGCGTCTCCTTCGGCTTCTCGTACTTGAGCTGGACCTCCGCCGACCTCGTGTCTTCCCTTTGAAGCGGAAGGATGAACAGCGCGCCGGTGGTGGTCCTTGCGAGAACCGAAGACTCGCGATAGCTTCGGAAGTAGAGGAACTTGCCGTCCTCGGACCACGACGGGTTGTTGTTCGTGGAGTTCTCCTGGGTCACGTTGCGGGCCTTCTTTTCCTGGGTGTCCCAGATCCAGATGTTCGTGCCGGACTCCCAGTAGTAATAGCCCGAGCGGTCGAGGCGATCCGTATACGCGACCCATCGGCCGTCCGGCGACCATGCGAATTGGGCCGGGGAGTTTCCGGGCTTGGCGAACACCCGCTCGACGGGGCCGTCGCCGCCGACAGCCACCGTGAACAGCCCCCCGTCCTTGCCCGCGATCCAGAAGCTGAGCTTGGACTTGTCCGGCGTGAGGGTGAGGCTAAAGACATCGCGGCCGCCGTCCGTGATCGCCTTCGTCTGCTTCGTTTCGAGGTCCATCCGGTAAAGCCTGCGAGCGCCCTCGCGGTCCGAAACGAAGAACAGCGACTTGCCGTCCGGGGCGTACAGCGGCTGCTCGTCCAGGCCCTCCCAGCTCGTCAGCTGCTCGGCGTCGGAGGCGTTCGGGTGGCCCTTCTCCTGCTTCACTGGCACGGACCAGATCTCGCCGCGCACCTGAAACACGAAGCGGTCCGCCTTGGGCGAGAGGGCGGCCTCTTCCGCGCCCGTCGTGAGCACCAGGCGCTCCTCGTTCGTCAGCTTGTCGTCGATGGTCGCGGTGATCGAGAGCTTTCGTGGCCTTTCCAATCCCTTCTGGACGTAGACCGCTCCCTCGTACTCGAAGGCCATGATCCCGCCGTTGCGGGCCGCGGTCAGGAACCGCACTCCGCCGCCCACGAAGTCGGTCATTCTGCGCGCTCCGCCGCGTCCGTCGAGCGCGTAGACGTTGGGCGTGCGGTTGGCGTTGTCCAAGTTCCTGGGGATCGGCTTTCCGACGTGGCTGCTGTTGGGGGTCTTCTCTCCGACCGTAACGCAGAGCGCCTCTACGCCAGGCGCTGCGGTTACCCAAAGGTGCTGAAAGCCGTTGTTTCGCAGTTGTGTTCGCTTCCCGCTCGCGACGTCGTACTTCCAGACTTGAGCCGCGCCGGAGCCCTGGTAGCGCGGGCGAGTCGTGGGAAAGCCGAAGCGGTTGTAATAGATCGCGTCCCCGTTCGGCGAGTACTTCGGCTCGCGGACGTTCATCATGTCCAGGAAGACCGGCTTGAACCGAAGCGTCCTCACGTCCAGCTCGAAAACGCCGTTGTAGACATCGTCGCGCCCGCCGCGGAAAAGGATGCGTTTTCCGTCGCGCGACCAGTCGCTGGGCGTTTCGCTCCCGGAAAACCAAGTCAGCCTTCGGACCTCCCCGCCGTCGGCGGGCACCGCGAAAATGTCGTTGTTGCCGGTGCGGTTGCTTGCGAAGGCGATCCACTTGCCGTCCGGAGACCAAACGGGGTTGTCCTCCATTTCGATGTGGTTGGTTACGGGCACGGCTTTGCCGCCCTCGTTCGACACGACCCAGATGTCTCCGCGATAGACGAACGCCAGCTTGGAGCCATCGGGCGACAGCGCGAGGGAGCGAGCTCCCACCAGCGGCTTCGGAGCCGTCTCCGAAAGCTGGCAAGGCGCGATGGCCGTCCCCAGGAAGGCCGCTACAAGGGAGGGCGCCGCGATCGCGGCCAAGCGAGAATTGCCCACAGACATGGGCGGATGTTTACCCCCTGCGAACACAGGAATGGGGGATCCGGGGAGGCTGACTGGTACCTTCGGACCGAATTCTGCGGTATTCCGAACCCGAACCCGAATCGACTGTGAGTCGTCTAAATGTTTGAGGGTGGCGGCAAGCCGCCGGACCGTCGTCGGAGGTCGTTTCAGTCCTTGGCCTCCGGCGTAATGCCGCACCCCAAGTGCCGCCCATTCGCCGACGTTCTTTGTCGGCAAGGAAAGAATTCGCGGCGGCGAGCCCAGCAAAGGAGGCTGACGAATGAACAAGAAGACCATGCTCGTAATAGGAGCGCTCGTGGGCACTGCCGCAGGCGCGTATATGCTTGCGCGCCGCAAGGCATGGCCGATCCAGAAGCGCGTAGCGAAAAAGAGCAAGAAGTCCGCGGAGGCTTCGACGAACGCTCAGGAAGTCGCGAACAGGATTAAGAAGACCGTAGCGGAAGAGTCGGCGTAAGGCTGAAGCGACCGTCGACATCGGGGGCATTGGCGCCCGAAGATCACACTTCGACGGAACGCAGGCACTATCGACTGCGACCCCGGCGTCCCTCTCCGCAAGTAGCTGCGCGAGCACTTCTCGGCGACGCCAGAACCGCAGGCAAGAGTGTCTGCGTTTCGTTTCGGATCCCGAAACTCGGGATCAAAGGCTTAGAACACTCAGCCCCATGTAAGCCGCTGCGGCGCATTGGACAGGTCCACCGAGCCGGGGTCCTTTCCGGAAGCCTTCCCCATCGCAGCGTTCAGGGCGGACATCGCCTCCGAGCCGTACCCTCCGAACACGTTCGCGATCTTGCCGTCCTTGCCGACCTCGAACGTGCAGATCGAGTAACGGAGTTTGTACGCATTGATGATCGATCGGTCCGCGTCGGCGACCATCGGATAGGTGAGTTGGAACTGCTCCGTCCACTTGGCGGCGCCTTCCACGCTCGCCGTCACGACGCCGAGCAAAGGCGCCTTTTCCCCGTGCGCTTTCGCGAGCGCGTTGAACATCGCCGCCGCGCGCGGGTTGTGTGGGCATCGCTCCTTCCAAAAGACCACAAACGCAGATCCGTTCTTCGTTAGGCTCTCCAGCGAGTACGTCTTTCCGTCCGACGCCTTGCCCGCGATCGCGGGCGCGGGGCTTCCCACCGCAAGGTAGGGATCGTCCCCAATGAAGGCGAAGGATGCGGCGACGCAAGCCGCCAGAGCCGCCATGATCCATGAGCGTTTCATCACATCTATTATCCGCGACTTTGCGGGCGATGGGTTCCGGCGGCCGTCAGAATCGCGAACTTTCTTTGGGCTTTCGGACCGACGGCCAGGGGCCGCGGAAGGAGAGGTGCGGCCGATCGGCGAAGCGGATCGCGGCGCACACCGCCGAATCGCAATGATCGAACCTCTTTTGGATGCCTGGCGCACGAACAACCGGGTCAACCTGTTCCTGCTGGACGCCGTCTCCGACGAGGACTTGGATGTGCCTCTGGAGAAGGGCAAGCCCGTCCGCGCCCAGTTCGCGCACCTGGTGAACGTGCGCCGCATGTGGCTCAAAATGTCCGCGCGGGACCTGCTCGACACCGAAGACAAGATCGACCGCCGAAAGGCCACCAGGGAGGAGCTTCGAGAAGCCTTGAACGCGACTTGCGAGGCGATCGCCGGGCTGCTGGCGCGCTCAGCCACCCCTGGGGACAAGGTGAAGGGCCGTCCCTCCACCGCCGCGACGTTTTTCGCGGTAATGATCGCTCACGAGGGCGAGCATCGGGGCCAGATCCAGCTCGCATTGCGCCAAGCGGGCCGGGAGCTGTGCGACGAAGTCCAGCTCGGGCTGTGGGAGTGGCAGAAGCGATAGTCCCCGTCAGGACCCCCGCTGTCGGCGCCAACTGAAGTCCGGCTATCGCCCGTCGGGGAATTTGGATAGTCCGCCCCAGAGCAAATCCGGGCGCAAGACCTAGTCTGCGACTTTCCGGCCAATGGCCCGCACTCCATCCCGTTCGGCTGCCTGCCGGGACCTTCTTCGAGCCTGCGAACGCCCGACGCAACAGCGCGGGCAAGCGCCGTGTCCAATTGTGCGAAATGGCCGGACGGCATCCGCCGCCCGGCCGAAAAAGCCAAGAAAGGAGCCGGCGCTTTATTCAAAGCGCGGCTCGAGGAGCAAACACTATGAGACTGCGCAAAGCGCATTTGATGGTCGGAGCGAGCCTTACCGTTTCCGCGGTGTTGGCGGCGCTCTCGTCCTACGCGGCGCCGGGCGCCCCCGCCCGGGACGATCGCTACAAGGCCGACTCGGAGCGATCCGACGGGCTGATCAAGACGGAGTTCTCGACCCCACAAGGGGACAAGATCGCCGTTTTCCTGCCCAGCGTCGGCACGAAGCTGTCCGGGACCGTTCTCGTCGTTCCCGCCGGCAAGACCGAAGAGCAGCGGGCCGAGCGAATGGAGGAGCTCTCGAAACTAAGCGTCAATCTGTGCGGCGAGGTCGTTCCCGCCGCACGCAAGAAGAGCTTCGACTGGAAGGTTCCGCTCGCGCTCGGAAGCTTCTTCTGGATGGCCCTGCAGGACGGGGACGGCCGCAAGGTCTGCGAGACGCCCGTGAGCTTTCCCCAGGTTCCGACGGGAGCGATCTCAGACATCCAGATCCCGCGCTTCGGCGTGGAAGGCCAGCCCGTCGTGATTCCGGGGCCGTTCGACGGCAACCTCGGAAACACGTCGTACAAGGTCGACGGCCAGCAGGTCGAGGGCCTGGCGGAGTCGGAAGCGATGTTCGTGGGACTGCCCGGCGGCGGCGATCCCGGCCCGGCCGAGATCGAAGTCTCGGACGGTGGGAAGACCGCAAAAGGCAAGCACAACAAGTTCCGGCTGGAGATGACGACGGACGCGGGGCGGACGATGACGCCGGGCACGCGCGCCAAGGTGAACCTAAAGGTCATCGGTTGGAACGGCGTCGAAGACGGCGAAGAGGTCAGCCTTCGCGTGCAGAACAACTCCCCAAATACTGTGGACCTGGAAGAGGTCGGCAGCGACGTCTATTGGCGGGTTCTCACGAAGAAGGACGTGAAGGGCGACGTGTTCGCCGACTCGCTCACCATGACGGCGCTGACTCCCGGCATCTGGGAGCTGGACGCTCTTTTGTGCGTGCGCAGCACGACGCACTACAACGAGCTGTCCAAGCGAGTGGAGCACAGCTGGGAGGTCTCGTCGCTTCCGTACCACGAGATCAAGGAGTCGGACAAGTACCCTCACAAGGACAAGTGGTCGAACCTACGCGGACAGGAGCACTCGCCGGAGGACTCGTCCAAGCCGATCCACGAGCCTGCGATCTCCGACCGTGAAGTCAGCAGGCACTACCCCGAGCACAACCAGCGCACGTCCATACGCGGACCGCACCACAACGAGGACAGCTCGAACAAGGAGAACCACTCTCGAGCGGTCTCGGGCAGAAAGGTGCACGCGCCCGCGCTCTCCAGGTCGAACCAGCCGCCGCACGACGTCGTGGTCTCAAAGAGGCCGCGGCACGAGCAGGCACGTTCGAAGTCGACAGGGTGACGATCCCTACGCGCGGCTCCCGGGAGGGGTCCCGGGAACCGCGCAACCCAAGAGGATTGAGGTTTACAGCGATGAAGACTCAAGCGATAACCGTCACGCGCGGCATCGGCCTGCTGACGGCTTCCGCGCTCGCGATCACCGGCTTTTCGTTGGGAGCGCTCACACGGCAGCCCGTGCAATCGGCGCCGGCCGGCCAGTCGCCCCAAGTGCAGTTCAACCAGCGGTTCGTCGAGGGACTGAAGGCGCGGATCGACGCCGAGAACCCGCTCGACGTTTTCGCCCTGGTGTTTCGCGCGTTGCCGGATGAGGCCCGCGTGTACCCGACGGAAAACTACTACTACTTCACGTTCACCGCCGAGGGGCGCTACTTCTGGGGCAACATTCGCCTCTCCCCCGAGGACAGGGATAAGGGATTCGTTCACTTCGCCTACTTCGAGCACGGCAACGACGCGTGGTGGCGCTACAAGCTCTTGGGATCGGAGGACGGCGTCGGCGTCCAGTCTCTAGGCTCGCTGCGCTATGCGATCACCTTCGCGGGCAGAACGGTCGAGTTCCAGCTGAACGACCTTTCGCAGAAGCCGCCTGCGAAGTTGGCGCCGCACACGGTGTTCCTGGGGCGCGCGCAGGACGAGTCCGGTTTTCAGCTCCTGCTGCTCTATGACGACCAGCGGAACGCCTTCTATTGGGCGCTCGACGAGGAGCAGGGCGTCAACTGGAGCTTCACCGACCTGAAGGACGGGCTGATGCTTCACGCTCCCAGCGGATTCGCGTTCTTCGACGACACGGCTTCGGACAGTTGGGTGCTCGTGGGCGTGGACGCAAGGAACGTGCAACTGAACAACTACTTCGACGGCCCGTTCGACCAGCTTCCGGACAACTTCATAGCCGAGACGCGATTCTCGGAGTTCGTTCAGGAGGCCTATCCCTACACGCAGGGGAAGATCGACCGGCACGGGCGCTTCGTAAGCGAAGGCGGGCGCGGCAGGATGGCGATCACCCCCTACTTCGAGTACCAGAGCCTCGACGGGCTCGCCGAGCACGTGGCTGCGTGCAAGCGGGAAGCCGCCGGCGACGCGGACCTCCGCTGGCGCCTGTGCTTCGACCAGAAGCTCGGGCTGACCGCACGCGAGATGGGAGCGCCGGGACCGGCCGGGACCCCGTTCGGGCGCAAGAAGCTGACGGGGCGGGTGGTTCCCTAGAGATAGCTCGCCCAGCGCCGGACTGAACTGGGCGAGCTAACATTCTTGACCTGATTATCGGGGCTGGGCACATGGCTCCGCGACCGACCGATCCGCAACCACTTTCCAAGCCCTTGCGTAGGTAGCGCTGGGCGATGACGGATCAAGGAACCGAACCCGCTCAAGTGCTCGTCAGGCCGCGGCCCGTTAAGATAATCGCGAGCCTTGCCGCGCTCACCGCGATCGCCTTCGGCCTCATCGCCGCGTGGGGCGTGATCCGGTTCACATGGCCCGACTGGCAAGCGGACAAATTCCCCGAGCTTCAATTCGAATGGCTTACTTTCGCGCTTGCTCTCTTCGGCGCGTACGTTGCGCGCTCGCTCTGGCTCGGAAAGCCCAGGGGTCCAGCCTTTGCTCTCGCGTTCTTCGTATTCGCAATCGGATACGCGGTGGAAACTTGGCCCCTTCCTCGGCCCGATACCAACAATTTGCTGTTTACCTCTTTGGAGCGAGAGCCAACGTTTTGGGAAAGGCTCCTGTCCAATCTCTCCGCGGACGCTTGGCGTGGGCTGCACTTCCTTGTCGGAATGGCCATTGCGCTTCCGATCGGCTATTCGCTGCTGTTCGAAGGACGCGTGCGGACTTGGTGCGACGCGTCGTCCGCCGATATCGACGGAGTTGGTAGCGGGCTTCTCGAAGGCGGCCTCCGATCGAATTGGGTCTTATTGTTAAGGCTCCTTGGCATCGCTGCAATTCTGTTTCTGTTCGTTGGGATCGTTGGCGTGTTGGTGTGGCCGGTTTGGTGGCCCGTCGCCTTTCTCGAGACCTATTCAACGAAATGGATTCCGTTTGATTTGGGTTGGGTCGGGGACATCGTCATTTTCCTAACGACTCCGCTCGCGTTCTTCGCTGCGGCAGGCGTGTTCGTCTGGGTAGCCGCCGAACGGCTGGTTATCAACGAAGGCGGGGTATCTCTCTATCTGTTCCGTCCGAAGTACTGCCTTTTTCGCGCATCGTGGGCGCAGGTCCGGCGAGTGGACGTGGTTCTCCACAGCAAGAAGCCTCCTTCGGCGGTCGTCCACTATCGATCCAGATTCCGGCTACCGTTCTCTATCGGCGTGCATGCGAAGCGATACCCAAACGGCCCTGATGTCGTTCAAGACTTAATTCGCCGGGCCCGTGAGGGCTCGATCCCGGTCATCGAACTGAGGTCGCCCGACTGGATGCCGGCGGCCGCATGGCTCCTGATTCTCCTCGGGGCGGCAAGCTCGATTGCGATGCATGGGTACAGCGCTTCGCTCATGCAAGAAATGAGCGCTACCGAGTTCCCAATCGACAGACTGGACGATCTTGCGGGGACGCGAACGCTGCCCTTGCTGTATCTGATGGCGCCGATTCTAATGGGTGTCGGTCTCGGGTTGCTTTCCGCATACCACATGGGCGGACTGCGGCCGATTCTAATGGGAATGTGGATGGTGGGTTCGACGTACCTACCCGATCCGCTCGTTCATTGGCTCGTATGGGCCGCGATCTGCGCGATACTCATCGCTCGCCAAACTCCGATACAGCCGTACCTGACTGGTCCGCCGGTCCCATCGCCTGAGGAATGGGAGATGGCGTTCACGATCATCCGGTCGGGACCGATGTTCGCGGGCATTGCGTACGTGTTGGGCGTGTATCTTGGGTGCAGAAGGGTTCACCAGACGGTAGGCGCGTGAATCGATCCGTACCAGTCTAATAAAGGCGGGAACGGCGCGAGCAGGATGCTCGCGCTACGCACGGGCTGGAAGCCCGTGCTACAGCCCGTGCTACAGCCCGTGCTACTGGGGCTTCTTAGCTGCCGCAATGCCCTCCTTCACCCACGGCTCGGGAGGGACGTTCTTCAGGTGCACGTCGAACCAGTGCAGCACGCGCTGCGCGTAATCCTTCTGGTTCGGGCGCTTGGCGAGGCCGTGGTTTTCGCCCGGGTACACGAGCATAACCACCTGTTTGCCCATGCGCCTAAGCGTGTTGAAGAAGTACTGGCCCTGGTGCCAGTCCACCGCGCCGTCCTGGTCGCCGAATGCGATCAGCATCGGGGCCGACAGGTTCCGCGCTTGCCAGACGGGCGAGTTGTCCAGGAACGCCTTGGTGATCTCAGGGTCCTCCCACCACGGGCGGTCGAATCGCCCCTGGCTCGACTCGAAGATCACCTGGTTCGTCTCGCCCCAGTTCCAGTAGAAGCTGTTGTACATGGAGGTCAGCTCGGTAAGCGGCGCGCCGGCGACGGCTGCGGCAAAGACCTTGGTTTGCGTCGGAACGTACGCCGTTTGGTAGCCGCCCCAAGAGTGTCCCACCAGGCCGACCTTCGCCGGGTCGATGCCAACGTTTTTTCGGATCGCGGCCAGGACCGCCGGCTCCAGGCACTCGACCGCGGACTGGCCAGGGCGGTTCGTGCGGTAGGCGATGTCGGGCATAAGCACGAAGTAGCCGTTCTGGGACCAAGTCTGCGGGTTGTACGCGCTGAACGGGCTGGGCACGTAATAGGAGTGCAGGTTCTGCGAGAGCCGCTCGTAAATGTAGGTGATCATCGGGTACGACCGGCCCTCGTGGTAGTCGGCCGGATAGTAAAGCACTCCCTTGAGCGGCAGGCCCCACTTGGACTTGTACTCGATCAGCTCGGACTTGCCCCAATGGAAGTTGGCTTGCTGCTGGTTCGTGCCGGTCATGGCCTTGGCCTGCGCGAACAGCTCGTTTGTCAGGTACACGTTCGGCGACTTCTCGAAGGATTGGAGCACGAACGTCAGTCGGTCCACGTCCTTTGCCCGCCTTAGGCCGCTCAGGGTCGCCGCGTCCAGCACGAGCAGCTTGCCTTTCCCGTCCGGCTCGCGCCGGTAGTACCCGGACTGTTTCGTGTCGTCCTTCACGATGCGGAAGTAAAGCGGGTCCGCGATGCGGACGCCTTCCTCGAAGAAGCCTACATCCACGAGGCGGTGGATCAGGCGGTCGCCGGCGCCGTCGGTGAGCGCAGTCGCGACGCCGCTCTCGGGCCGCACGAGAAAGGCGTCGTATTTGTCCACGAGCACGAGGCCGGCGTCCTTGTGGAACCAGAAAGGAAATCCTTCAGGCGGGGTTTCCTTCATGGGGCCGTCGTACTCCGCGTCCTCGAAGCTCCTCTTTATCCCTGACGTCACGTTTCGGCGCGTTCCCTTGGCGATGTCGTACAGCCACCAACTCCGTTCGGCCCAATAGACGAGGTAGCCGCCATCGGGCGAAGGGATCGGCCCGAACATGTCCGGCCTCTTCTCCAGGGCGCGCGTCTTCTGCCCGGTTCTCGTGTCGATTAGGTACCAGTCGGCGAATTCGATTCCCCCGGGTTTGACGGCGGACTCGTAGGCCTTCGTGTCGGTCCACAGAGCCTTGGCAAAGCCCTTCAGGAGCCGCACTTCGCGCACCTTTTCGCTTCCGATTTGCGTGAAGCCGCCGTCGCCGGGGCGCCAAAGGCATAGCAGGGTGCGCCTTCGCTCCTGCTCGGCCTGCCTGAGCTGAAGCGGCTGGGGCTCGACGTCGCGGAAGTGCCAAACGTCCACGTTCGGCTTTTCGTCCGGCTTTGGTTTTTGCTCCTGCTTGTCCTTCCACTCTTGAATGCCGAAGGCGAGAGCGGAGCCCTCGTCGTTGATTTCGATGCCGCCGTGCTCCGAGATGCGAAATCCCTTCGGAAACCTGTCGTCCTTGCCGGGATCGTACGACAGCGTCTCCGGATCGTCCGAGAGCAGGCCGCGGACGCGCACGGCGAGAAAGAACGCTCCCTCCTTCTTGGGGTCCTCCTTTCCGACCAGGAACGCCAGGGTGTCGGCGTCTCGGGCCCAAGCGAGCCCCGAGAAGCTGCCCTTCTCGAAGGTGACGTCTCGCAGATTGCCTGTTTGGAGGTTGAGCACTTGCACGCCCTTCTCGGGAGAATCCGACTCCACGCGCATCGCGACGAGCTTGCCTTCCCTATGGACGCGGAATTCGACGACGTTTCCGACGGTGATCGTCGTTCCGTCCGCGAGGTTCGCGACGATCAGGTCGCTTCCGCCGGAGGTTCGGCTTTGCGGGCGGTAGCGGTGCATCAAGAGGTGTCCGCCGCCCTTGGTGAACGTCCAAGCCTGAACGGAGTCGAAGCGGCGCTCCTCGCCCGTCGCGAGCGTGCGGATGGCGAGGGCGTTTTCCACCGGCTTCCTTTGCTCGCGCAGCTTCTCGGCCTCCTTGCGCGGCACGAGGATCGTATAGGCGACGAACTTGGATTCGTCGGTGAAGCGCGGCGACGCACCCAGGGGGATTTGGGCGCGCTCCGGCCCGTCGCAGCTTCGAACGACGACGTAACCGTCGTCGTCCACCAGCGAAACGGAGTAGGCGAACCACCTGCCGTCCGGAGAGATCGCGTGCGGCCCGAGCTGCTCCCACTTCGCTCCGTCTTCCGGCTTCACCGCGCGCTTGGCGGGAGCCGGAGTTGCGGCGGCGGAGGCCGTGGGCGGCGCCTGTGCGACGGCTAGCGCGCAGGCAACCGCCAACGCGCACGGCATCGCGATTAGAAACATCGTCCGTCGAATTCGCATCATTTCGTTCACCGGAATGGGGAGCCTGGGAAGGTTACACTATCGAAGTTCTTCGCGAGTTCCGCCATGAACCCGGGAGACGAACGGGCGTCTTTGCGCGTATCCAGTTTGGGCCGATGAGCGTGTCCTTTCCGACATCCGGGGGAGCAGCCGGCGCGCCGCAAGAGAATGGCGCCGCCGGGCTGGATTTCGTGGACCTCGAAGAGGTCAAGCCGGATCACGACGCTATGTCCCTTGCGCCAGGCGACTTCGCGCTGAAGTACCAAGTCCTTCCCATTCGCCAGGAGAACGGCGTCCTGTACGTCGCGATCGGCAACCTCGGTTCGCTGCAGGCCGTGGACGACCTTGGGATTCTTTTGGGGGTCTCCGTCAAAGCCGTGCTCGCGAACCCCAACCAGCTGCGCGAACGGATCGAGGAGAGGTTCTTGGAGGGGATGCTCGAGGGCATTCCGGGGGAGGAGCAGCTTCCCACCGAGATCGACGAAGCCACCGACCTCGCGGACCTTCAAAGGCTCGCCGGCGAGACCGCGGTCGTGCAGATGGTGAATCTGATCTTCGCGCAGGCTGTGCGCGACTTGGCCAGCGACATCCACGTCGAGCCGTACGAGCGCGAGATCAAGGTCCGTTACCGCGTGGACGGCATGCTCCGGGACGTGATGAAGCCGCCCAAGAGGATGCATGCCGCGCTGGTTAGCCGAATTAAGATCCTCGCCGAACTGAACATCGCCGAGCGCAGGCTCCCGCAGGACGGGCGAATCAGGCTCACCATCGCCGGCCGAAACATCGACGTGCGCGTGTCGATCGTGCCGACAGTCTTCGGGGAGCGGGCGGTCATGCGCATCCTCGACAAGACCACCGCAATGCTCGGCCTCGAGGAGCTCGGCATGCTTCCGGATACGCTGGAGAAGTTCCGGAGGCTCATCGCGATGCCGTACGGGATCATCCTTTCGACGGGCCCCACCGGAAGCGGAAAGTCCACGACGCTTTACGCCGCTCTTCAAGAGATTTGGTCGCCCACGACGAACATCCTCACGATCGAGGATCCGGTCGAGTACCAGGTTCCCGGCATCGGCCAAATTCAGGTCCGCAACAACATCGGCTTGAGCTTCGCGAACGGACTTCGAAGCATCGTCCGCCAAGACCCGGACGTGATCATGGTCGGGGAGATCCGCGACCTGGAGACCGCCGAGATCGCGGTCCACGCTTCTCTAACAGGCCACCTCGTCTTCAGCACGCTTCACACGAACGACGCGCCGGGCGCAATCACGCGACTGGAGGATATGGGCGTTGAGCCCTACCTGGTCGCGTCTTCCCTGCTCGGCGTGCTCGCGCAGCGCCTGGTCCGGAGGAACTGTCCGACGTGCTCGGAAGCCGCGGATTACGGAGACGACGCGCTGCGCGCGCTCGGAATCAGCCGGGACGAGGCGAAAGCGGCGCGATTCCAAAAGGGCAAGGGCTGCGACAAGTGCCTCGGAACCGGATTCAAGGGCAGACAAGGAGTTTTCGAGCTTCTGCTCGTGGACGAGGACGTGCGGCACTTGACCGTAGAGCGGTCCGCTTCTTCCGTGATTCGCGACTACGCATTGAAGAACCAAGGCATGCGCACCTTGCTCGGCGACGGCAGGCTCGCAGTGCTCGCCGGCAAGACCACGCCCGAAGAGGTCCTCAGGGTCTGCCAGAGGGACGAGCTGTGAGCACGTACGCCTACACGGCCCTGGAGCCATCCGGAAGAAAGCGGACCGGCGTTATCGAGGCTGCGGACCGCCAAGAGGCCATCTCCGCGCTTTCCGCCGAGGGCCGCTTCGTCGTGGACATCCACGAAAGGAAGGCCGCCTCGCGCGCCGTTTTGCCCTCGATCGCTCGGGGCCGGGTAAGCCGCTCCGACCTCGCTCTGTTTACCAGGCGGCTCGCCGACCTTTCGGGAGCCGGTCTGCCGCTGGATCGCGCGCTGAAGGTGATCGCGGAGCAATCGGAAACTCCGGTCCTGACGCGGATATCGGAGTCCGCGCTCGAGGACGTCCGTTCGGGGCTTCCCGTCTCGCAGGCGCTGGCGAAGCATCCGAGGCTGTTTCCGCCCGTGTTCACGGAGACCCTTCGCGCGGGAGAGGCGAGCGGGCAGTTCTCGCAAGTGGCGACCAAGCTCGCCGAGTTCCAGGAGCGGGAAGTCGCTCGGCGCAGCCAAATCGTGTCGGCGATGATCTATCCGGCGGTGCTTACCGTCGCCGCAGTGCTAGTCGTTCTGTTCCTGGTCTTCTATGTGCTTCCGAAACTTACGATAGTATTTCGGGACCTCGGCACCAGCCTGCCCGGGGCCACCAAGCTGCTGCTCGGAACGACGACCTTCCTGACCGAGAACGCCCTTCTCATCTTTGGCGTGATCGTCGGCGCGGCTCTGCTTTACCGAGGCTGGGTGGCTACCGATGCGGGAGCTACGCAGCGGGACGCGCTGCTTCTCAAAGTGCCCAGCGCAGGCAGGCTCATCTCCAAAGCGGTCGTCAGCAGGTTCGCGCGCGTGCTGAGCACTTTGCTGTTCGGAGGCGTTCCGATTCTCGAATCGCTTCGCCTTTCCGGCATGGCGTCCGGGAACCGCGCGGTGAAGAAGGCCGCCGACCAGGTCGCCGACGACGTCCGCGAGGGCAGCCCGGTGCACCAGGCGATGGCGGACGCGGGCGCATTTCCGCCGGTGCTCACGCATATGGTCGCGATCGGCGAGGAGACGGGCGATCTTCCGACCATGCTCGGAAGGGTCGCCGACTCCCTCGACTTCGAGGTGGACACCGGCATGCGCCGACTCACCGCTATGTTCGAGCCCATCATCGTCGTTCTGATGGGCATCTTCGTGGGCTTCGTCGTGCTCTCGGTCCTGTTACCCATTTTCGAAGCGCAGCGCCTGGTCAAGTGATCCCATCGGCACCACACCGCAACAACTTAACGCCGTAGCACCGTAACACCAACAAAGCCATGACAAACATAACCAAAAACCCGCTGCAGCAGCTTCGGCGCGCGTTCACGCTGATCGAGCTGCTGGTGGTAATCCTGATCCTAGCCGTGCTTGCGGCCATGATCGTGCCCCAGTACTTCAAGCGCGTGGACGACGCCAAGCGCACCCGCGCGCTTGCGGACATCAGCGAGCTGAGCAAGCTGATCCAAACCTTCCGGATGGACACCGGTCGCTATCCTGCGACGGAAGAGGGCCTCGAGGCGCTTCGAACGGACCCCGGCGATACCACTAGCTGGAAGGGACCGTACACCACGAATCCGATCCCCCTCGATCCGTGGGGAAGCGAATACGTGTACGAGTTTCCGGGACCGGGGGGCGAGGACTCTTTTATGCTCATGTCCTACGGCGCGGACGCCGCTCCCGGGGGAGAGGGCAACGACGCGGACATAGTGCACGGAGACCAGTAGCTTGCGTTTCTCTTTGAGGATGGCGGCTTACCGGACGCGGCGCGGGTTCACGTTCATCGAAATGGGCGCGGTGATCGTGCTCATCGCGCTCATCGCGACTGGCGTGGCGATGAAGATGTCGGCGGCGCTTCCGGGAGAGCGAGAGCGCGCTTTTCGGGCCGATCTTTCGCGGATGGCGCTATCCGCCCGAGAAGCCGCGATTCGGACCGGCAGATCGGCGGAGCTCTCGATGGACGAAACCGGCAATCGCGTCCTTTTAACGCAAACGGACGCCGAAGGGACGGAGCAGGAGCTTCAGGCAGTGCAGCTTCCCCAAGGCATCTCTACCAGGTCCTTCGAGATGAGCGGCGAGGCGGTCGCCGCTAGCCAGTGGCGGCTGCGGTTCTATGCGGACGGTACGTCGGAGAGCGGCGCAGCGGCCTTTTGGGACGGCGAGCGGAGGGAGTTCGCGCTGGTGGTGCAGGGAGAGAACGGGCGTTGGCGCGTAGCGGATGGGGGAATCCCCGCGCCCGAGGAGGAAACTTGGCAAGCCGGCGAGATCGAGCGGAGGGCAGGAGGGTGACAGCCAGCAGCGGACTCAGAGGCGTTTCCCGTCGGAGATTCGGGGTTCGGCGGCGCGGATTGACCCTTCTGGAGGCGATCGCGTCGATGGCGCTGCTGGCCGTCGGAATCGCGGCGGTCGTCGGGGCGCTCGGCGGGATCATCCGCGCGGACACGGACCAGCGCGACCGTGAGCGGCTGTTCCGACTGGCGGCGCAAAAGCTGGACGAGCTTCGCGGTACGGGGGACTTCACGCAACTTCCGCTGGAAGGGGATTTTGCGGACCGAGGCGAGGCGAACGTCACGTGGGAAGCCGCCCTGGAGCCTACGGGAACGGAGAACCTGGAGGCGCTGCGGGTCACCGCCCAAAGAACCGCGCGGGCGAGCACCGCGGTTACCGTGGAGACGGTGCTGTTTCGGACGCCGGTCGTCACGGGAGGTTCCGGGATCCCATGAGGAGAAAGCGCCTTTCCTCCGGCTTCACCCTGATCGAGCTCGTGCTCAGCATGGGCGCGATGGCGCTCATAGCGATCGGCGCCGCTCGGGCGTACCAGGCTATAGCTCGATTCGAGACGGAGGTGCTTCCCAGGCGCGAGCAGATGGGCGCGTATCGCCGCGCAGAGGACCGTCTCGCGGCGCTCGTTCGCGGGGCGTACCTCAGCGACAGCGGCAGCGGCACGCCCACCTACTTCATCGGCGTCGCAACCGGGCAAGGCGTGACCGTGCCGGCGCTCGGCGACCTGTCGGATACGTTGACGTTCACGTCGACGGGACTTCGTCCACGGGGCGCCTACGTGGAGTCCACCGATGCGTTCGAAGACTTGAACGCGCGCTTCGGACCGCAGGGAGGAATCGCTGAGATCTCTTTGTCCTCGGTTCCTGTGGGAGATCCTGGCGGCCGCGAGGGACCTTATCTCCGCATTCAGCGGCCTGCCGATGGAGATTTTGAGCAAGGGGGCACCGAGAAAGTTCTCGACGCCGACATCGCAGGCGTCGGATTCGACTTTTGGGACGGAACCACTTGGGTTGCCGAATGGGATACTTCCACGATGCCCGAGCCTCGCCTGCCCGCGGCCGTGCGCATTACGTATTCGCTCGTAGGCGAGGAGGGCACGACCCGCGTTCTCATCGTGCGGCTTCCGCTCAGTGACGTGACGCCGGAAAACCCGGCCACGATCGGAGGCGGTCCATGAGAACGCCGCGCAGAAGACGGGTTCACAGAACTCGCCGCGGCGGCACCATGCTGCTCACGATGTCGGTGCTCGCGGGCGTCGTGGCGGTGCTCACAAGCTTCGTCGCGACTCAGTCGGCCGAGTTCCGAGCCAGGCTGAACAGGGTCGAAGGCCACCGCGCTCGGCTCATGGCGGAATCCGGTCTGGAGCGCGCGCTCGCGGAGCTCTCCGTGCCTGCCGCCAACCCCGCGGCCGCGACGCTGCAAGACGCCTGGGCGGTGCTTGGAGAGTCGGGCGCCCGGCGGTTCGTTCTCCGCGGCGATTCGTTTCGAATCGAAGTCCTGGATGCCTGCGCGTTCGTGAATCTCAGCTTCGCGCCGGAGGAGCAGCTTCTTCGACTCCCCTTGACGAACGAGCAGATCGACAGCCTCATCGATTGGAGGTCGAACGCGGGACAGGGCAGGCCCGAGGGCGCCAAGGACGAATACTACAATACGCTTGAAAACCCATACAATGCCGCATTGCGCCCGCTCGAGACTCTGGACGAGCTGCTCCTGATCAAGGGTTTCAGCGGGCCCGCGGTGCTCGAGATTCAAACCGACGTGGTGTCCACGCAGTTTCTTGCCGCGGGAAGGCAGGAGGACCAGCCGGTGCTCGCCGAGCTGGCCACGGTTCGCTCGGAGGCTCCGGACGTAGCTCCGGACGGCTCCGCGAAGCTGAACGTGAATACTGCGACCGTCGCGCAGCTCGTTCAGCGCGGTCTGCCGGGGCCTCTCGCCACTGCGATCGTGCAGCGCCGAAACACGCAAGGCACGTACGATCGCCTGGGACAGGTGTTCGCGGTTCCAGGGATTTCGCCGGCGAACGCGGCCACCATCTTAGACCAGCTGCGCGTCGGAAACGAAGAGGTGGTCCGCGGCCGTATCAACCTCAACACCGCAGGCGAGACCGTTTTGAACACGATTCCCGGACTGACTTCGGACATCGCCGCCGCGATCGTTTCGCGGCAGGGCGCGGGCTTCGCCGCGCTTGGGGAGTTCGCGCAGCTTCCCGGTGTGACCTCCGCGGTTCTGCAGCAGGCGGCGGATTGGGTGACGGTGAACACCCGGACGTTTCTCGTTCGTGTGATTGGCACCGCGGGGCGCATGAGCGTTCCGCTGGAGGCGCTCGTCTCCGTGGAGGACGGCTTGCCGCGGGTGCTGCAGGTGTCTAGGCCGCTATCGTCGGACCCGATTTGGCTTTGGCGCTGGCCCTCCGAGACGACGGTAGACGTGAGCGTAAAGGAGGGCATGTGAGGCACTCGTCGCCCGCTGCGCTGCCTGTAGTGGAGTGGTCGCCGCGCTCCGTATCGGCTTACGACCCCGTGACGCGCGAGACGGTCGCGAAAAAGAGCCTTTCGGAGGTCGCGCCTCTTGTCGAGGGGCGGCGCGTGGTGGTCGCGCTATCCCGCAAGTCCGCGTTCCTTCGCGCGGTGCGCGTCCCGAACGCTTCGCACGAGGACGTGGAGCGCTCCATCGCGATGCAGGTCGGGAACCTGTTTCCCATCCAGGCATCGGAGCTCGGGTTCGGATTCCGGCTGACGGACGACGTCGGCGCCGACGGCCGGCTCGCGCTCGTTGCGGCGTGCCCCGCGGAGACGCTGCGGCGACTGGAGACCGAGCTGTCTGCTGCGGGGCTCGTCGCCGAAGCGATCGTTCCGGCGTCTGTAGGCGCCCCTCAGCTTGTTTCGGATGCCGGATTGAGCGACGCCGTGGTGGTCGAACGCGGCACAGAGGGCCTCTCTTTCGACGTGGTTTCGGACGGCGAGCTTCGAGCAACCCGGGTAGCGCCAGACACGCTGAACGGAACGGAAATCGAGCAGGAAGTTTGCCGCAGCTTCGCGGTCGCCGGGCTACCTTGCGGCGCGGCGATAGCCGCGGGCGGCATGGACTTGCCGAGCGCGGCGTATCGGACGCAGACGCGAACGCTCGACGCCCTGTCCAACGGCGCGGCCCTGCGGCTCGGCATCCGGCTCGAGCTGCCGGAGGCAGGGGAGAAGCGCCGTCTCGCGCGTATGCGTTCGAGGGCGCGTATGGCGCTTCTGGCTGCGGCGGCGGCGGCCGTTATGACGTTCTTTTCGATTACCGGCCAAATGGACAAGCTGGCAGCGGCCAAGGCGTCCGATGCGCGCTGGCAGGACTCTATCCGGACAGTAAAGTCCGCGCGCGATGCCGTCGCTTCGCGAGCGTCTCGATTCGTTCGTACGGCGGGCCTTCTAGCCAACGCGCTCGACCCGGGCCAGCGGCCTTCCGAAATTCTCACTACCGTCGGCAACGCGCTTCCCAAAGACGTTTGGATTACCGGCGCAAGCTTCGAGCGCGGGAAGCCGATCCAGGTGCGCGGCACGGCGCTGAAGAACGAGGGCGTATCGGAGTTCATCGACAAACTTTCCGCGAACGAGCGATTTCGGGACGTGAAGCTCGTGTTTGCGAACAACGCTCTGATCGACACGACTCCGGTAGTGAACTTCTCCATCTCCCTCCATGCGATCGGCAATTTGCCCATCGTCGAGGTTGGCAAGGGGGCCAGGCCGAGATGACCGACGGCCGCGCACTGTTCCGCTGGAACATTCTTCTTTGGGTGTCTCTTGGCGTCTTTGCGCTTGCAGTGGGGATCCAGATGATCGGACCGGAGCCTCGTCCGAAGCTCAATCGGGAGCAGCGCTTGCGACAGGAATCGCAGTTCGTCGCGGAAACCGCCGATTGGAAGAGGAAGGAGTCCCAAGCCGAGAGAACGATCGAAGAGCTTTCCTGGACTGGCGGCGCAGATGCGGCAGAGAAGGGCGCGTTGGCGCTCGTGACCCAGATTTCCAAGTCGAAGGGAGCCACTTTGCAGGCATTCAGGCCCCAGAAGCGCCTGGAGCAGGGAGAACTGACGAGGCTTCCCTTCCTCGTGACGCTCGAGGGTCCGTATACGAAAGTACTGGCAGTGTTGCGCGAATTGGAAACTCCGAGCAGCAAACTCGCGGTAAACCTAGTTCAGATCGCGTCCGCGGACGGAGCGAGCGACGTTGTGACGGCGACGCTCGCCCTGTTCGCGTTCGCGAGCAAAGCGCCGGCCCAGGATGCGAAGGCGGCGCCGAAGCAGCCGAGTTCGAATGAACGGGAAGCGGGCAAAGACGTAAACAAGAACGAGGGAGGAGCGTCCAAGCAGAGCTAAGGGTCCAATGGCGAAAGTTAGCAGACCGGTGGTCTATACGGGTCTCGTCGCGGTGGTGATCGCCGCCGTCTACTTTGCGCCAGGCGAGCCCGCGAAGGGCAAGGCCGCTTCGAAGACGAAGGCAAGGCCGACCTCGAAAAAGAGCGAATCCCTCTTCACGGAAGAAGACTACAAGACCCGGTTTCCAAGACTGGACGTGCAGGTGAAGAACGCTTTTTATCCCGTGGTCGCCCGCAGGACGTCCGGCATGCCGGGCGTGGGGCTGCTCGGGCCCAACTCGATCCCCGCGGAACTATCCGGCGGCGATCCGAACTGGGAGTACACGGGCACAGCGATTCTCGACGGCGTGCCCACCGCCCTGCTGGAAAACAAAGTGTCGGTCGAAGCGGAGTTCGTGACCCAAGGCCAGGATTGGAAGGCTGCCCGGGTCGCCAGAATCGCTCCCGAAGAGATCGTGCTCGTCGCTCGATCGGGCAAGAGCTTCACGATGCGGCTCACGCACCCCGCGCTCGAAGCGGAGCCGGGCGTTTTGTCCAATAATGGATTGCAACCCGTTACGCCGACCCTTTCCGGTCCGATCGGCGCAGACGTTACGGTGCGGCCGGAGTCGTCCCGTCGGTCTCAGCGACAGGGACAGAACCAGGAGACTCGCGATGCGAACTAGAATCTGGCTGATCGTCGTTCTCGCGCTCTCGCCCCTTGCGCTATGGGCGCAGTTCGACTGGGGCGGGGGCTCCAGCGGTCCTTCGGAGCCTTGGAAGTCCTTCAAGCTCGATCCCAAAGCGCGGATCAAGCTCGACTTTCGAAACGCCAACGTGGACATGGTGATTTCGCTTTACTCCAAGTCCTCGGGCATCAACATCGTAAAGGACCCGGCGCTGAACGGCGCGATTACGATTACGAGCGCCAAGCCCGTATCGCTAAACGAAGCGTTCGAGATTCTGAGCGCGACGCTGAGCTTGAAGGGCTACGAGCTGCGGAAGGAGGGATCGCTTCTGCTCATTCGCCAGCGCAGTCAAGGCAGGGGCGGCCAGAGCAGCGAAAACAGCGGAAGCATGTTTGGCGGCATGTCGCCCGATCAGATTCGAGAGGCGTTCGGCGGCAGCCGGGCCGAATTGAAGGTTTATCAGATCAAGTACGCCAATGCGAGCCAAATCGCGAGGGTCGTGAACGAGGTGTTCGCGACCGCTTCGGACCCGTTCACCGAGTTCATGAACATGATGACGGGCGGAGGCCTCGGCCAGCCTAACACCCAGTTCGGCGGCGGTGGAGGCGGTGGCCGCGGTGGCCGCGGCAGCAATCAGGGCGGATTCGGCGGAGGGAACCGCTTCCAAGGATTTCGCGGGGGAGGAGCTAACTTCGGCAGGGGCGGCGGGAGCCTCGTGCGAGCCTCCTCGGACGATTTCAGCAACTCCGTTATCGTGAACGCTCCGAGCAGGGAGCACCAGCAGGTCGAACAGATCATTCGGCAGATCGACCGCGAAACGGACGCCCCTTTGCAGCCCAGAGTGTATCGACTGAATTTCGCCCTGGCGGACGAGGTTGCGCCCGCGGTTCAGAACGTGCTGGTGGCAAATGCCCCGAAGGGACGCGGGGGAGTCAGCCAGCAAAACGTGCCTTTCGAGCAGAGAATCCAGCAGGCGTTTCGGTTCGGCAGCAGCACCGCGGCGTTTGGCACCGTTGTGGCGGACGCTCGCACGAACTCGCTCATTATCTCGGCAACCGAGGACAACCACAAGATCGTCGGCGAAGTGATCAAGGAGCTGGACATGGAGGTGAAGGTCGAAGCCTCCGCGTTCGTGGTGCCGCTCAATAACGCGCGAGCGGACGACCTAGCGGGGCTGCTCAACCAAGCCTTTGGACAGCGAACGGCGGCCGGACAGAACCGCAACCGGCAGGCCGCCACGCGAAGCCCGCAGCAGCGCACCCAGGGCAACAACCGCATGGGCAACCAGGGCGGTGGCGGAGGCGGCGGAGGCAACCAAAGAGGCGGCCTCGGAGGCGATTCGCCGCTTGGCGCGGATAACTCCGGCATCGACGGTGACAACCTCGCGCTCGACCTCGAGGACCCGGAAGCCGCGTACGGAGAGCTGCTCACCAGCATCTCCGTCATGCAGGGTGGTTTCCTGTTCCCTGGCGGCCAGCAGCGCCAGCCGAGCACGTCCCAGGCGACCGGGCGAGACGTGCAGGGCAGGGTCGTCAACACACGCGACCTGACGAACCAGATCACGGTCATTCCCGACCAGAACACGAACAGCTTGATCGTCGTGACGTCGCCGGACAACGTGGACCTTATCCGGCGGATTCTCGAACAGCTCGACCGGATCCCCGAGCAGGTGCTGATCGAGACGATTATCGTGGAGGCCACGCTCGACTCCTCGACCAAGTTCGGCATCGAGTGGAAGTACACCCAAAGCAACCCGTTTGGGAAAACGGGCTCAGCGATCAGCGAGACGGGCTTCGGCGTCCGCAACACCCAGCAGCCTCCGGAGGGCTTTCGCTACACGCTGACCGCCGGCAACTTCGAGGCGTTTTTGAACGCCCTGGAAAAGGACACCAAGTTCCAGGTCCTTTCCACTCCGCGCATCTTTACGTCGAACAACGCGGAAGCGCAGATCAACATCAGCCAGCGCGTGCCGTACGTGCTGAGCACCCGGGAGGACCCGAACGGAAACCTGACGTTCACGTACGCGTTCCAGGACGTTGGGATCATCCTCACGGTCACGCCGCGGATCACGTCGAACGGCTACGTGACGATGGACATCGAGCAGACCGCGAACGACCTGCAAGGGTTCACCGACTTCAACGCGCCGATCGTGAACCAGCGGCAGGCGGACACGACGGTTTCGGTGCGAGACGGGGAGACTGTAGTCCTGGGCGGCATCATCCGCAACACGGTCACATCCACGGTCAAGCGCGTGCCGCTCTTGGGCCGAATCCCGATTCTCGGCGAGCTGTTCAAGTCCACGGACCGCTCGAACGTGAAGACGGAGCTGCTCGTGTTCCTTACTCCGAGGGTCGTGCGTGATCCGGCGGAGGCTAAGCGCTTGCGAGAACAGCAGGAAAGCCAGCTGTCCCAGCGCTCCCAGGAATCCGTGAAAAACGCTCTGCCGCCACCGCCGCCGCCCGACAAGAGCTCGGGAGGCGCCACGCCGCCCAAGACCGGCGGCAAGACGGGCGGATAGGAGTACCAAAGAAACGAATTCGTCCGGAAAACGAAGCTCAGCGGGAAAACGAATGAACGGCTTCAGGTCGCAGGCGTCCATACGGTCTTGCAAGGCCGTTTGCCGATGGCCGGTATGGCGCCGTGCGGCGTTTCCGGCAAGCTCGGAACCGGAGGAGGCAAGTCGATGAGTGCATTTACGAAAATCGGAAGGTGGACCGTGGTGATCGCGGTCCTGGCTTGTGTGGCCCTCGCAACCGCCCAAGGCGGCGGAGGCCGAGGGCGAGGTGGCGGAGGCGGGCAAGGAGGGCGGTTCGGAGGCCAGTTCGGCGCCGGCCCGGCCCAGCTCGCGAGTCGCGCGGATGTCCAGCGGGACATCGCCGCGACCGACGACCAGAAGTCGAAGATCGCCGCGCTTCAGCAAAAGCTCGCCGAAGAGCGCCGGAACATGTTCGGCGGAGGCGGCGGCGGTGGCGGGGGAGGGGGATTCGACCCCGAAGCCATGCGCCAAGCGATGGAGAAGATGAACGAGACGGCAAAGGCCGAGCTCGCCAAAATCCTCAATCCGGACCAGATGGCTCGGCTGGATCAGATCGGCATTCAACTGGCTGGAGCGCGGGCGATTCTCCTGCCGGCGGTTCAGAAGGAGCTTGGCTTAGACGAGGGCACGATCGCAAAGGCGCGCGAGCTCATCCAGAAGCAGGGAGAAGCCAACCGCTCCATCATGGAGCGCGTTCGAAACCAGGAGATCTCTCGCGAGGAGGCGCAAGCCGCCCGCCAGAAGAACGACGAAGCTCTGAACGCCGAGCTAGCGAAGTTGCTCAGCGCGGAGCAGGCTGCGAAGCTGAAGTCGATGGGAGGCAAGGAGTTCAAGGCCGACCCTCCGCAGCGGCCGCCACTGTAGGGCATTAGACGGAACGAGAGTTCGCATCGGCCCTCGAGCCTGGCTCGGGGGCCGTTCGCATTTGCGAGGGTGCCGGAGCGAAGAACTCGGGCTGCGCCATTTCTCCCTCGCAGCAGGCTTCTACGATGCCGCACGTCTCGCATCGGTAGTGCGCGCGCTCCTCGCGCATCGCACTGCCGCATCTCGGGCAACTGGGCATTTCTCGCGCCATGGCTCCCTTGTCTGACGACTTGGAAGAGCGGGCGTGTTCCTGTGTGGGCCTTCCGACGGACGTCGGACGGCGCCTGCCGCAACGTCGGAGATTGGAGCCGACGGTCGGATTCGAACCGACGACCTGCGGTTTACGAAACCGCTGCTCTACCACTGAGCTACGTCGGCGACAGGTGTTGATTATGGCCTCAAACCGGCGTACGGCGGCCGAAGTGTGGCGTTGGTGTCGGCCTATTCGTAGCCGGGGCGCTCGGCAAGCTCGAAGTCGTAAATGCCCGCTATGTCGGCCGCACTCATGGCGTCGAGACCCTCTAGCCTCTGAACGAGCACGTCGACGTCCGCTCCGTCCGGCAGCGCGAGCCGGCCAAGCATGCGGAATTTGTGCTTCAGAATTCCCTCCAGGTCTGCGCTGGTATTCGCGGCATGCCCGCTCGGGAAAAGGACGAGCCCGGAGTCGAGCGTGCCCTGGGACAGGGTTTCGACTCGTACCGAAGTCGGAATCCCCTTTGGATACTGAGCGTCGTATTCGGGGCCTCCGTGTTCGAAGTCGATGATCTTCATCAGCTCCCGAGTGAAAGGATGAAAGAGCGCGGACTCGTCGGCCCTGTAATCCTGGGGGGACAGCATGAGCGCTCGCCAGAGATCGTCGGAGCTTTTGGCGTCGCGCACCGAGATGGGACGCTCGAAGGCCTTTCGAAGCAGCGTCGCGACGATGTACGCCATGGAGTGGTCCGCGCTTTGCCTAGTGCGCGGGTCCATTTTCATCGGGTTGCCGATGATCCCGAATGCGGGCTCATAGGCTTTGATCGAGATCCGAACGATGCTGTGACCCCGGTTGTCCGCCAGGCCGGGGTTCGCGAGCAGCAGGTCGGTCATGCCCTGCAGCGCGCTCGCGCTCTGGTGCTCGTAGAGGCCGAGCTTGAAGTGCATGCCCATCACGGCGAAGTCGTCGCCGGAGTGCGACAGCACGAGATCGAAGGGGCTGTCGCCCTGCTCCTTCCAACGCTCCTTCCCCTCGGTCGTCGGCTCGAAGTAACGGAAGATCGCCTCCGGGTTCCGAAAGATGTCCCTCGGCCCTGCGAAGCCTGCCATCGCCCGCTTCGCGCAAAGCACCGCAGCCTCCGCGGAGATCGCGGCGCTCGCGCCCTTGCTGTCGCTCAGCTGCTCGCCCGCGCGGATCGCGCGCCAAGGGATGTAGTGCGCCACCGCCATGCCGATCGCGCTTTCGATCTGCTCCGGAGTGGCCCCCATTAGCGCCCCGTAAACTGCAGCGGAGGCGATCGCGCCGTGGACCACGTGGTCGATCTTGTAGGACTTGAGGCTGAAGACCTCGGCCAGCCTCCCTCGAATCTCGTCCAGGCACACCATCGCGCGGAGGGCGGCCGCGCCGTCCAGGCCGCGCTGCTGGCAGGCGGCGATCACCACCGGATAGAAGTCGTTGTGCCCGAATTCGCCCGCGGTGTGGCCAAGCTCTGGCCGGTAGCCGAAGTTCGTGCCGTTCGCGTCCCACTCGCGCACGGCGGCGCAGTTGGCTACGACAGCCTTCTCGGCTTTCACAAGCTCAGTCGATCCGAAAACCGAACAGCCCGGTCCGGCCTCGTCCGGATAGTCCAGCGCTTCGTCTCGAAGCAGCGTCGGAGCGTTCGTGCGCAGCGCCAGCGCGGAAGCGGCGCAAAGATACGCGTCCGTGTGGAACAGCTTCGTGCGCTCGAGCACCGCGCTCGACGGCCCCGGCCCTAGCCTGCCCGCGAGAAAGTCCACTGCAAAGCGCCCGGTGCCTAGAGCCTGGTTGGAGTCCCGCGGAAGCTCCACGCTCGCCGCCTTTTCCGTGCCTGCCGCCATCCCTTGCCAGCATACTTGGCTTCGCGCGCTGCAAATAGTGTATAAATGTGTCTACCGACTTGGAGGCCTCGGCCTAAACCGCGAAGCCGCTGAGAGAGGAATGGAGGGATACATGAGAGCATTGCTCGCAGTTTTCGTTTTCGCAGCAGTCACGATCGCGCCCGGCCAGGACCCCGAGGCCGGGCCGATGATGCCCCCGCCGAAGGAGCTGAAGGCGCTCTACTTTATGAAGGGCGAATGGGACGCAGACCTGAAGATGTTCGAGCCAGGCAAGCCGCCGCTGCCGTTCAAGGGCACCGTAAAGACTGGCGACGCCCTTCGCGGCATGTGGATCGAAACCCGCCATGATTCCGACATGGGCGGGATGCCGATGCAGGGGCTTCAAATGACCTCGTACGACCCCGGCAAGAAGAAGTACATGGCGTACTGGTTCGACAGCGTGGGGCCGGGCGGGCTCGAGCTTTGGGGGAGCCTGAAGGGGCAAACGCTCGTGCTGACGAGCGACCGAGTTGAGATTCCCGGAATGCCCGGCAAGCACGCCTTCCGCGCGACCACCTCGCTCAAAGGCGCCGGCAAGCTGCTGTTCCGCTTGGAGATGAACTCCGGCAAGGGCTGGCATCCGATGATCGAGGGCACGATGACGAAGAAGTAGGGCATCGCTGGCCCTCGCCGATGGCGAGGGCCAGCGCGCAGACGCGGCGCCGCGCCCAAGCCACTGTAGAATAAGAGCATGAAGTGGCCTTGCATCTGGCTGGTCCTCGGAATCGGACTTTCAGCTTCACTGGCGGCCACAACCTTGGAACGGATCGGGAAGGTCGATGCGCTCGCCTACGGTGCATACTTGCTGTACTTGTTCGTACTGAGCCTATTGTGTTCGGTGGCCCTGTTCATCTTGCTTGCAAAGTACCGAGATTCGATTTGGTCGGCGTTTCTGCCGGCCGTTTTCAGCTTCTTGCCAATGTTCGCCGGTTGGTTTCCGGTTACACATAGGATCTCGAAACTTGAAGACGTGCACGGATACGAGAGCTTTCCGCCCAATTGGTGGCTTCTGGTTGTTATGATTCTCGGATTCTTTGTTCCCGGTTACGGTCTTAGATTGATTCTTGGACCTCCGCTCCACCAAGAGCCAGGGTCAAAGTAGGAAGCCCGTTCCGTCCATCGGCTTACTCACGCCCACACCTGCATCTTCGCCACCGTCTCCCCTCTCGCCCGCGCGGCGACCACCTTCTTGACCGTGAAGCTCAGGCCGTCCCAGGTCACGGAGTCGGTGGCGACCGTCGCGTCGTCGTGGGGCACGTACGCCAAGCGAAGCGGCTTCGCGCCGGCGTCGATCTCGACTTGGGTGAGAAAGTCGTGGGCGCGGTCCTTCGGCAGCACGAACACGATCGCCTTGCGGGAGTTCCCGCCGACCGTGTACGTATCGCCGATGCGCTCGATAACGGACTTGAATCTCTTCGGTACTGCTGACATCTTCTTTTCTCCACGATTCGAATAGCCCCCTCCCCTTGTCCCGAGGCTTGCCGAGGGATAGGGGGAGGGGGTTGGGGGTGAGGGTCCGCGCGCTTGCACACACCGAGGGTTTGGACATAGAATCTACGACGTGCGGAAGCGGGGACGCAACCTGAGTCGACTTCGAGTCGAGCGCGCAAGGCGCCTGCGCCGAGAAATGAGCGCATCCGAGCGGGTGCTTTGGGAGCGCCTGCGGGATCGCCGCACCGGATTCCTATTTCGCCGCCAGCACCCGATCAGCGACTTCACGCTCGATTTCTATTGCTCGGAGGCGCGCCTAAACGTCGAGGTCGACGGCGAGCAGCACGCGCGTCAAAGGGCCTTCGACAGAGAGCGTGACGCAAAGCTCAGCGAGCAAGGCATCCTGACAATACGCGTCTCCAGTGTCGATCTCTTCGACGAAGCCACGCTCACTTTCACGCGCGCGATTCAAAGGATCGTGCGTGCTTGCGAGGAGCGCACGGGCAAGAAGGGCTACGAGTCCTTTTGAACCGAACGGCCGCGCCGGAACCCTCACCCCCAACCCCCTCCCCCTAATCTTCGCTTCGCTCAGATCAAGGGGAGGGGGCATGGACGATCATTCGGGTGCTTGCGGCTCGTTCTTGCTGCCGCCGGTTGTTACGGACGGCTTTCCGCTCGGGTTGGATTTCATGTAAGGCGACAGGCGGGCCCAGCCGTGGCCCTTGATGCCGAGGGCGCCCTTCCAGGCGTCGGCATCCGGGGGCCACAGCTCGAAATCCCCGAGCCGCACGCGCTCCATCGCGCCCTGCTCCCGGTGAAGCTGCTCCAAGAGCTCCCCGCACACGATCTCGGTCGCGGCGAGCGTCAGGGTGTTTTGCAGCTTCGCGTTGGCCGTGTCGTTCAGGTGCTCGTCGCGGACCGCGTACTCGATCACCGGCGTCATCTCCGAGATGAGGTTGTCGATCGTCGCGTCGTACGTCGAGCCCGCGATCGAGCACTTCTCCTTGACCCTTGCGCGGGTTACGGTAAGACCCATCTATTCGCCTCCCATTTGCAGCCTCTCCGCGACGCGCGTCAGCAGGGCCGAATTCTCGCGGACGTTATCGGAGAGGCCCTCGAGCGCGCCCTCGAAGCTCGCGGACGCCTCCTCCTGCCTTCGAACGAGCTCCTCCAGAAACGAAACGAAGCGCTCGGTCAGCGCGCGCTGTTGAGTCAGAGCCAGCCGCAATAGGGCGAACGCCCCCGCGACGAAGCTGCCCAAGAGCGCAAGCAGCTCTACTCCGAAGTTCATCGGATTCGGATCGCCCTTTTGAGCTTGCCCAGCGTGCCCGACAGCGCCATCAGTGCGTCCTTCAACGACGCGAACGACGCGCGGACGCGCCGGCTGTCCGGGTCCTCACGCCCGTCGAAGTAATCGTCGAAAACGGCCTCGAACTCGGCAGTGGCGGCCTGCACGCGGCTGCCTGCGACGAGCGCCGAAGCGGCCGCGCCGACCGCGCCGCCGATCCCCGCCGCGCCGAGCAGCAGGGCGATGTTGAGAATGTCCAACTTTTCATCTCCTTTTCTGGAGTGAGGCGGCCATGCCGCCGCTCTTGCGTTCCGGAAATCTTCGTTCCAAGACGTCGCGGCCGTCCTAAGCGAACGGCCGGCGAAAGGCGACGGCATGCCGCAGTTCAATAGTCGCTACAGGATCGCCCCGTAGGCCGTCTGCCAGAGTCCGTAGCCCACGTTGTAACGGGCTCGAACGCCGTAGTAGTAGCGGTCCCGAAGGAACGCGCTGTCGCTGTTGCCCGCTTCCAGAGCGCTGAACTCCACGGGCACGTCCGAACGCTGCTGCAAGATCACGCCGCGGATCGGCCGCTTCGTATCCAAAAGGAACCAATAGTCGTCCCAGGCGCCCGTAAGGAACGGGCTGACCACCATCCGAAGCCGCCCTTGAAGCGCGTTCCGATAGTTCGTCGAGGGGGACGTGTCGGTGGTGTTCCCCTTGTAGACCACGATCGGGCTTTCGACGAGCTCGCTGGCCGCCCATTGAAGCTTCGGCCCGACGACGAGCGTGTCCGGGTCGATACCCAGAGGAGTGCCCTGGTCGTCCGGAAATACCATCATCGCGCTGATGCCGTCGGCGAGCGCCGTGGCGCTCAGGGCGGACGTCGTGCGGTTGCTGACGTTGCTCCCGGCGACGACGTGCGCCGTATTGAAGAAGCTGACACCGTCGTAGCCGAGCCCGGTGAACCCGCCCGCAAGCGCTTCGACCACGATTTGGTGGCGGTGGCCGGCGATGCGAAACGCGAGGTCGCGAATTCGAAGGCGGATCAGATCCAACTGGTCGTCTTCGATTGCCTTTCGGTCCACCGCGATCGTGGATTCGAAAACCTTGTCGTCGATGGTCACGGTGTTCGCCGCAAGGCCGCTGGGCCTGCGCTCGTCAATAAATTCGCGCATGGGCGGCACCGTGCCGAGCCATGGGTACTTCTGACTCGGCAGCGTCGTGTTGATAACCGTCGCGATCTGCTCTGCGAGGCTGTTGTCGAGCTCCGTCTTGTAGGCCATGGCGAATTCCGCCTTAAGGCCAGGGAGCAAGAGATCGGGAATGTCGCTCTTCGTAAGAGCCATGTAGGAAACCTCCTTAAGTCGTTTTCTTGGAATGTTGAATGTCGAATGTTGTATGTCGATAGCTGGGTTTGGTTAGATCTTTCCCCGGCAACATCCGACATCCAACATCTCGCATTCAGAGCGTATAACCGTCCACCCTAATGCGCACGCCGCTAGCACCCGTGCTGGTCGTCTCGAGGCCGGTGATGCGCCCGACCTTGTACTGGTTCGTGAGCCCGCCTGTGGCCACCTGGACTTCCCAGTCCGTATTCGCGTATGCCTCCGTGCCTACGTCGCCTTGAGCGGGAGAGTAGCCGGATGCTGCCTTCATCACGAAGGACCCGGACTTGGTGACGTTGACGGACTTATCGCCCGCGGCGCCGCCCGAATTGTCGACGTTTTCATTGGCGATTCCGGCGAACTTGAGATTCGCGGTGCCGTGGGCCATGGGCACCAGAAAACCGGTGGAATTGACGCCCACTAGCGCGCCCTTGTAGATCTTTACGTTCGAGACCTTGTAGCTGACCACGAGGCCAGGCTTCTCGAATGCTTCGTAGCTGCCAGTCAATGCTGCCAAACTCTTACCTCCTGTGAATTGCGGCGCGCAAGCGCCGCCTTGCATTTGCTACTGCGCGCGGCGCCCGCTCTTTCGCGCTGCGATTTCGTCGAGAGACACCTCGGGAAAGTACTTCCGGTAAAACTCCGCTTCTTCGGGTAGCAAGAGCGCGGAATCCGCCGCCCGGCCGTCCGCCTCGGGCGCGATGGCCGCGAAGAGCCGAAGCGGCGGCTGGCGCTCGATCATGGCGATCAAAAGCTGTCTCAGGGGCAGGCTTTCGCCGTCGAACTCGATGGTGTCTTCCGCCTGCAACAGCGCCGTCGCGAATGCGGTCTGTGCCGGAACCATTCGGCCCTCACGCACGAACTCCTCGACCTTGCGCTCCGCTTCCTCGCGCCTCAATTCCGCGCGAAGGTCCTCGTAGCGACGCCGCCAACGGCTCGGCTCATCTTCGACGACCGTCGGCGTCTGAGAGGAATTGGCGGAAGTCGAGCTCTCTATTGCGGAGGCGGGGTCATTTCGGTCCGCGTCGAGGTTTCCGAAGAACCGAACGCCCGAAAAGAGCCGCGCGTCGGCGACCCTCGGCTTTCGCACGAGGCTAACCTCGCGAATCTCGGTCAAATCCGGCGACAGGCCCAGCGAAAGGGAGCGGGCGCCCTGCTTCTCCACCAGGACGTTTGCCTCCTTGGAGAGCGAAATCGTGCCGAAGAGCTCGCCGCCGAGCGCCTCGACCCGTGTCAAGAAGCCCAGCTCGAGCGGCGACTGAGAGTGCTCGATCAGCACGGGAACCGGACCACGGAAGTTGTCCGCCAGGTGCGTCAGCTGCTCGGGCGTGATCGTAACTCCCTTGTCCGAGTACTCGCCGGACTCGAAAAGCTTCGCCCGCCGCTCGATCCATTCCACGTCCGGAAGCTTGCGGCGGAACTCGCCGTTCGACTTGAGCGACGAATCGGGCTGCGGGCCCTCCGGGGTTTGCTCGGGGACCGACGAGCCGAGGGCTTCGGCGAGCGCAGTTGGATTTCGATCTTTGTCTTGCACGGCCACCTCCTTGAAAAGATGCGTCGTGAAGATAGCAGACATATGTCTGCATAGTCAACCGAAGTTTTTTCTCGTTCGGCTTAGTGGCTGTGCCCGCGATGACTGGCGCAGACTTGGCCCTCGAAGCGCTTGCCGAGCGCGAGGATCGCCACGCTCGCGCCCAGGTTCATGGCCTGAAGCGCGATGAACACCGAGTTGCCGCTTCGAACCGCCTGCGCGCCGATGAGAATCGCCGCCACGACCCAAAGCGACCAAGCCCGAAGGCTGACCCCGGCGGAACAATGCTCCACGGCGAGGTGCCGCAATTGCGGAAAGTACGCGTATGCCGAAAGCGCGATGCCCGCGAATCCGATCGCTTCCCAGACGTCCACCATAGGGGCAAAACTACCACGCGCGTGAGGGCTGGGTTATCATGAGCTGAGTCGTGTCTCGGTTTCGAATTGCCGTAATTGGGTCCCGGTTTCGCGATCGGATGGGGGTTTCCGCGCCGCTTGCGCTGGCACTGATTTGCGGGACGCCTTTCGGCTTGGGGGTGCTTGCCGCGCAGTCCAAGTCGGCGAAGCCGGCCCAGAAGGCGAATCCGGATCCGTTCGCTTACGCGGTCCCGCTGCTTAGAAAGTACTGCGTCACCTGCCACGCAGGCGCGAGCGCGCCCGCGGGACTGAAGCTGGACGGCTTCCGCGACTCGGCGAGCGTAACGCGAAACAGGCACGTTTGGGACGAGGCGGTCGGGAAGATCAGGTCGGGCCAGATGCCGCCGCCCGGCGCCCTTCAGCCCCCGAAGAAGGACCGCGAGGCGCTGTTGGCGGCGATTCTGAAGACCCTGGCGAGCGCGCCGCCGACGCCGATCGACCCCGGAAGGCCCACGCTCCGCCGCCTGAACCGGGCCGAGTACGACAACACGGTTCGGGACCTTTTCGGGATCGAGCTCAAGCTCGCCGAAGACTTCCCCTCCGACGACGTGGGTTACGGCTTCGACAACATCGGGGACGTGCTCTCCCTCTCCCCGCTGCTCATGGAGAAGTACCTCGACGCCGCGGAAAAGATCGCAGCCGAGGTCGTTCGCCTACCGGACCTCAGGACTCGAACGTACGACGCCGAGACCCTCGACACGGACACCGGCAGGGCGCGCGACGACAACTCCGTTGGCCTGTACTCGGCGGGCAGGGTTTGGGCGGAACCCAATCTCGAGCTTTCGGGCACCTACAAGGTCCGAGTCGTCGCATGGGCGCAGCAGGCCGGCCCTGAGCTCGCCAAGATGTCGGTCCGAATCGACGGAAAGGAGGTTGCGGTATTCGAAGTTCGGGCCCGCCAAGGCGAGCCCGCGAACTATGAGCCGCCCCTTGTGGAGCTCGGTGCCGGCCGACGCAGAATCGCGGCGGCATTCACGAACGACTATTATAGGCCTGAAGACCCCGATCCCGCGAATCGGGACCGCAACCTGTTCGTCCAGTCCATCGAGATTGTGGGCCCGCTCGGGCCGCCGCGAGCCCCGCCCGCCGCTCACAGCCGCCTGATGATCGCTCAGCCCGACGCGGCGGACCCAATGCCCGCAGCACGAGCGATCCTTTCGCCGTTCTTGAAGCGTTGCTTCCGCAGGCCGGTTACGAGGGAAGAAGTCGAGCGGTACGCGGGTTTCGTGACCCAAGCCAAGAAGGAGGGCCTGCCTTTCGAGCAGGGAATCCGCTTGGCCCTTCAAGCCGCCCTGGTCAGCCCGCACTTCCTGTTCCGAGTCGAGTTGGACATTCTGCCTCCCCAAGTAGCGAAGCCGGGCGGGGTGGAGGTCTCCAAGTCCTCCCCTCCCCAAGTAGCGAAGCCGGGCAGGGGTGGGGTCTCCAAGTCTTCCCCTCCCCAAGTAGCGAAGCCGGGCAGGGGTGGGGTCTCCAAGTCTTCCCCTCCCCAAGGAGCGAAGCCGGGCAGGGGTGGGGTCTCCAAGTCTTCCCCTCCCCAAGGAGCGAAGCGAGAGGGGGAGGGGGCAGGGGGTGGGGGTCTGCGAGCGCAGCGAGCTGCCCAGGACGCCATCCGCCCGCTCACACCCCACGAACTCGCCAGCAGGCTCTCGTACTTCCTGTGGTCCAGCATGCCGGACGACGACCTGTTTCGCTTGGCCGACAGTCGAGAGCTCCTGAAGCCCGACGTCCTGGCCGCGCAGGCAAAGCGCATGCTTCGAAGCCCCAAAGCCCGCGCCCTGACGGACAACTTCGCGGCGCAGTGGCTCACCCTTCGAAAGCTCGACTCGGTCACTCCCGATCCCACGCTGTTCCCCGGCTGGTCGGAGGAGCTTCGCAAGTCGATGCGCCAGGAGACCGATCTCTTCTTCCGGCACGTCGTCGCGCAGGATCGGCCGGTAACGGAGTTCCTGGACGCGGACTATACGTTTCTCGACGATGCGCTCGCCAAGCACTACGGCTTCTCGATCACCTCCCCCCTCGAGGGGGAGGTCGGTAACCCCGGCGTGCCGGGGGAACCGGGTGGGGGGCCAGCCTCCCCCCTCGAGGGGGAGGTCGGTAACCCCGGCGTGCCGGGGGAACCGGGTGGGGGGACCTTCCGTCTCGTGCGCCTTCCGAAGGGACCCCGCGCCGGAATCCTCACGCACGCGAGCATCCTTACGCTCACCTCCAATCCGAATCGGACCAGCCCCGTCAAACGCGGCAAATGGATCCTCGAGAACATCCTCGGAACTGCTCCCCCGCCTCCCCCGCCCGGACTCGACAGCCTTGCCGAAGGAGACGCCAAGTCCCCGACGCGCAGCATAAAGGCCCGAATGAAGGAGCATCGCGCGAATCCCGAGTGCGCGGTCTGCCACGCGCGAATGGACCCGGTCGGGTTCGCTTTCGAAAACTTCGACGCCGTCGGAAAGTGGCGAACGAAGGACGGAGCGTTTCCGGTGGACGCGAGCGACACGCTTCCCGACGGCATAAGGCTGAATGGGCCGGCTTCCCTGCGCGCGCTCCTGCTTCAACGAAAGGGCGACTTCGTCCGCACCCTTGCCGAGAAGCTGCTGACTTACGCGCTCGGCCGCGGCCTCACATCCGCCGACAAACCGGCCGTGGAGAAGGTCCTCCAAGCCGCGCGAGCTTCGGACTACAAGATGTCGCAGCTCATCGGCGGCGTCGTGCTGAGCGCGCCCTTCCGAAACCGCCGCGTGTCGCCGTAGCCTCGAAGCGCCCCGTCCGCCGAGCCCACAGTCTAAATCCGTCTACTCGACGCGCCGTTTCGTCGTATCATATAGGACCATGCCGGACAGACTTTCGCGCCGCACGGTGTTGCGCGGGCTCGGAACGGCGATCAGCCTTCCGCTGCTCGAAGGGATGCTCCCGCTGTCCGCGCTTGCGCAAAGCCTGAAGCCCAAGCAGCCGCCCGTGCGAATGGCGTTCCTGTTCGTGCCGAACGGGATGGTCATGGAGCACTGGACTCCGGGCCTCGTGCTGCCTCTATCCGCAGGCGGAGGCGCCGCTTCGCAGCCTCAGGTCATGGGGAGTCTGCGTCCGATCCTGCCGAAGGCGGGCGAGGTCGCCGAGCCGCTCGGCGAGCTTCCCTCGATCCTGGAGCCGCTGGCACAGGCGCGATCCGACTTTCAGATTCTGAGCGGGCTCGCGCAGCGAAACGCGTTCGCCCTCGGAGACGGCCCGGGAGACCACGCGCGGTCCGCGGCGGCCTGGCTCACGGGCGTGCACCCCAAGAAGACCGCAGGCGCGGACATCAAAAACGGCATCTCCGTGGACCAAGTGTACGCTCAGAAGCTAGGCAACCTAACGAAGTTCGCCTCCCTCGAGCTGGGATGCGAGCGCGGCGGGGTCAGCGGCGACTGCGACTCCGGGTACTCGTGCGCCTACTCCAGCAGCGTCTCCTGGCGATCCGAGACTACGCCCAACGCCAAGGAGGTCAACCCGCGCGCGGTGTTCGAGAGGCTTTTCGGCGGAGCGGACGGCGACGCGGAGGCGCGCTATCTTCGCGCCAAGCACAGGAGGTCCATCCTCGACTTCGTGCTCGAGGATGCGGCCGCGCTTCGAAAGCGGCTCGGCGCCCGCGACCAGAAAAAGCTCGACGAGTATTTGGAGGGGGTTCGCGACATCGAAAGGCGCCTTGTCGCCTTTGAATCCCAATCCCCCTTTGCCGTTCTCGCTCCGCTGCCGAGCAACCCGCAGTCGGAGGTTCGAAGCGCGCGATACGAAATCCCCAATGCCCAATCCCCAATCCGAAACCCGCAATCCGCGATCCCAAGGGGAATTCCGGCCGACTACGCGGAGCACATCCGCCTAATGGCCGACATGATGATCCTCGCCTTCCAAGCGGACCTCACGCGCGTCGTCACCTTCATGTTCGCCAACGAGGGCTCCAATCGGAGCTATCGACAGGTGGGCGTGCCCGACGGCCACCACGACATGTCGCACCACGGAAAGAGCGCGGACAAGATCGAAAAGAAGCGCCTGATCGACCTCTTCCACGCGCGGCAGCTTGCGCAAATCCTGGCCAAGATGAAGGCCGTCGAGGAGCCGGGCGGCGCGCTCTTGGACAACACGATGCTCGTGTACGGCGGCGGCATCGGCGACGGGGACCGACACAACCACGACGATTTGCCGATCTTGCTCGCGGGCCGCGGGGCGGGCGCGCTGAAGCCCGGCCGGCACGTCAAATACCCGCACGGCACGCCTCTGAACAACCTCTACCTCTCCCTGCTCGATCGAATGGGCGTGCCGGCCGAGACCCTCGGCGACAGCACGGGCAAGCTTCGCGGGCTCTTCTGAACGCCCAGACGAGCCTCTTCCCTCGTCACTCGTCACTCGTCACTCGTCACTCGTTACTCCCGGTAACCTTGCCGTCATGCCAACCGAAGCCGACCTCTACTGGGAGCGCCACGAGCGCGCCGAGGAGCTCTTCCAGGCCCTGCTTTCCGGAAAGGCCGACGAAGCCCGGGCGATCCTGAAGGACGATCCCAGCCTCGCCCACGAGCACCAGCCGTACCACTTCGACGCGAGCGCCATGAACCTGGCCGCGATGGGCGGAAGCACGGAGGCCGTGGACCTGCTGCTCGACCTCGGCGTGAGCCCGGACTTCGGCAGCATTTGGTGGGCGGGGAGCTTCTCGCCTCTGATGAGCGCCGTGCTTCGCGAAGACGACGCTATGATCCGCCACCTCATCGCTCGCGGCGCGACGGTTACCGCTTACGAAGCCTCGGCTATGGGAGACCTGGACGCTCTGAAGAGGATCCTCGACCAAGACCCCGCAAGCGCTAACATGCGCGCGGGAGACGGCCAGACGCCGCTGCACGTCGCTGCGACCGTGGAAGCGGCGAAGCTGCTCCTGGAACGCGGGTCGGACCTGGAGGCAAGGGACGTGGACCACGAATCCACGCCCGCTCAGTACGCGATGAGCCGCCCCGCCGTCGCGGAATTCCTGCTTTCGCGAGGCGCGAAGGGCGACGCGTTCCTCTATGCGGCGCTGCAAGACCCGGCGCGCCTGAAATCGGAGCTGCTCGAAAACCCTGCGTGCACGAGCCTCCGCATCGGGCCGGAGACCTTCTCTACCACGCCGCCTGCCGCGGAGATCATTTACTCCTACATCGTTGGAACGGGCTGCACGCCGCTTCACGTCGCCGCGAACTTCGGGCGGACGGATTCGGCGCGCCTGCTCGCGGACGCAGGCGCGGACCCGAACGCCCGAGGAGGATACGACGACGCGGCCCCCCTCCACCTGGCCGCATGGAACGACCACGGGGACGTGATCCGCGCGCTGGCAGGGTGCGGCGCGGAGTTGGACGCCCTCTCCGGCGAGCTTCATCACAATTCGGCCCTGGGTTGGGCTGTCGTGGGCGGTTCGCCGGATGCGGTCCAAGCGCTGCTCGACAAGGGCGCGAAGGTCGAGCCCCGCCACGTCGAGGACGCCCGCCTCGGCGCTGCCGGCGAGTTCATTGCCTACAAACGCCAGTCCGTCGAGAACTGGAAGCGCGTGCTCGCGATTCTCGAAGGCTGACTTCGGATCGCAGGCCAATTGGCCGGCAACGGCCACTTTCGGAAGCCCGGCTTGACACGCTTGCCGCGTTGCCTTATGCTACGAGAGTAGCGAAGGACCCACTAACACTCGGTCTTCGTTGGAAGGACCAACATGAACGGCGTGCCGCAAGAAGTGCTCGACAACCAGCCCAAGCTTCATATCGATCCGGTGGACGAGGCAAGAAACGGCGTTCCGATCGAGATTAAGTACTGTATAAATAAAACCGAAACTACGACCTGTATTACGTACGTCTACGTCTGGACTTTTAGCGATACCCCGCTGATCGGCGAGCTCTTCGGTTATCCGGACCACGATTGGGACTATGAGCCCGTCATCGTGTGCATCGACAACGCTACAGGGGCGAAGAAGCTGATCCACAGCACCTCGCACTACCGAGCGAGCGTGACTACGAGCGAAGAGCTCGAGGTAACGAAGAACACGCACGGGTATTCGCCCACGACGAAGACGGGCGGCAAAACCTTTCCCGTCGAGAACTTTAAGGAGATGACCGAGGAGCAGCTCCGACTGATGAACAACGCGCTGTCCGGGATCCCGCGGCTGCCGTTTCATCCGGAGCTGAGCCTGAATTGGGCGTGCAAGGACCCGCTTAAGGTCGAGAAGAACCGTTACTTCTCATCGGATACCAAGCCCTCTCGCGTTCCACCACAGACGAACGGGGTCGGCGGCGCGGCTTTGGGCGCGGGCGGCGGCGCGGCAGCCAAAGGCGTTGCTAGCGGACTTGGACTGAAGGCGCTGGCGGAAGCCGGCGTGGGAGGGCCCGCTGTGGTGGGCGCCGTGAGCGGCCTGGCCGGGGGCGTGGTCGGCGGCGCCGTCAGTGAAGCGGTTCAGAATGCGGGCGGCAGCAAGGCCACGGGCGCGGTAGTCGGGACGCTCGCTGCTGCCGGGACCGGCGCGCTCGTCGGTGCAGCGATCGGCAGCGTCATTCCGGGCGTCGGCACTGCGGCCGGAGCGGTCATCGGCGGCATCTGCGGCGGCATCGGCGGGCTCATCACGAGCCTCTGGTGATATCCCCTGGGGACTGCGTCCAAAGGATCATTGTGCGATTCCCAGCGGCCGCACACAAAGGAACGCGGGCTTTCAGCCCGCTTGCGCGGCGAGGTTTCCACCTCGCGGCTCCCCCGCCCGACGATCGTCCTTGGCCATCCCCATTCGCAGCCCAGCATAAGCAAGGGGTAAGAAGGGAACCGCCGTACTCTCAAGCCTCGCCGGTCCGAGAATCTTCAGGCGCTTCTTCCGCTATCGCCTTCCTCAGATGAACGGGCTCGGCCCGCGCCCGGAACTTCAAGTTCAGCATCTCCACGCCTATCGAGAACGCCATCGCGAAGTACGTGTAGCCCCTTGGAATGTGAAAACCGAATCCCTCCGCCACCAGGTTCACGCCGATCAGCACCAGGAACGCCAGCGCAAGCATCTCGATCGTCGGATGCCGCTGGATGAACTCGCTCACCGGGCCCGCGAACCAGAGCATGAAGAGCACCGCGATCATAACCGCGGCGATCATCACGCCGATCTGATCGGCTAGGCCGATCGCAGTGATAACCGAGTCCAGCGAGAACACCACGTCCAGAATCAGGATCTGCGTGATGACCGAGCGGAAGGTCGCCGCCTTGCCCTTCACGGCGCGCCCCTCCTCGCCCTCCAGCTTGCCGTGAATCTCGGTCGAGCTCTTGGCCAGCAGGAACAGCCCTCCGCCGAGCAGGATCAGGTCCCGCCCGGAAAACCCGTGCCCGGCGACTTGAAACAGCTCCGCAGTGAGCCTGGCGATCCAAACGATCGAGGCCAGCAGCAGAATGCGCGTGATCAGCGCGAGCGCGAGGCCGACGGTTCGCGCCCGGGCCTGCTGCTCCTGCGGCAGCTTGCCGGCCAGGATCGAAATGAAAATGATGTTGTCCACGCCCAGCACGATCTCGAGCACGGTGAGCGTGAGGAACGCGATCCACACCTGCGGGTCCGAAAGCCACTCCACGGGTGGAAGAGGTTACCGGACGAGAAACCCCCTCGGGCCCTCGTAGGGTATCGGGACGATCCAAGCCTTTGGACACTGTGTGGCTCGCCGCCCCCTGGGCGCGTCCCGAGAGCCCACCGAATCGATCCTGCATGGACGGGATGACCAGACAAGGCCGGGAATCTCTACGCATCACCCCGGGGAATGGGTCACCCAAGGCCTGCCACCCCGTAAGATGGGATCCAGCGGGTGGGGGCTCGGTTTGGGCACGGAAGGCCACCAGAGGAAGACTCGGGCGGCAGATGGTGCGCGAGCCCCGTCCGCCCAAGGGTCTGAACGGTAT